>ERZ838118.549-NODE-549-length-51595-cov-6.461583_pt1 | contig 51595 bp, 48 predicted proteins | sample MGYA00519863_ERZ838118 | MGnify/ENA primary metagenome ERZ838118 (study PRJEB31850, sample SAMEA3708827) | human gut metagenome | biome: human gut; feature: human-associated habitat; material: faeces | place: China | collected 2014 ...
ACTAAAAGAACAATTAGAAATCAAACTAGAAACTATTTCAAATAATCTAGAATTACAACTAACCAATGCAACATTAGAAAAACTAAATATATTAACACGTAATATATTTAATATTACAAATGAAGAAGATGTTTTAAAAATCATTAATTAATAAGTTAATATATAAGTAAAAAAGCAAATCAAATAAAATGATTTGTTTAGACTGTTGAAAAAAATAAAAAATCAACGGTTTTTTCTTTTATTAAGTTGAAATATATACTATTATATATATGTCGTGGATGACTTCGTTCCAATTACGTAAAATTTGAAGCTCCACGGCTTTTTATATAGAAATTAAACCAATAAAAAGTAAGAACATGATAAGAGGAGAGTTTGAAAGTAAGAAAAATTTTTAAAGTTATTTAGTAAACTTTTTTCTATAGAGAACATCAAGTATTTGATAATTTTTCTTTACCAAATGTACTCAAATATTTAATATATTTATTAGAAAATAAAAAAGGAGATATATTATGGAATTTAAAGATGTTATTCAAAACAGATATTCATGTAAAGATTTTTCTACACAACAAATAGAAAAAGAAAAATTAATGGAAATATTGGAAGCAGGAAGAGTTGCTCCAACGGCTAAAAACTTGCAAGAACAAAAAATCTATGTTGTTCAATCAAAAGAATATTTAGATAAAATAGATGCATGTACACCTTGTCGTTATCATGCACCTACTGTTTTAGTTGTAGCTTATGATAAAAACAATGTTTTTGATTATCCAGGTAATGAAAGAAATTCAGGAATTGAAGATGCTACCATTGTAGCCACTCATTTAATGTTGGCTGCTTATAATGCAGGAATTGATAGTTGTTGGATCAATTTCTTTGATCCTCAAGAAATGAAAAAAGCTTTAGATTTACCTGAAAATGAAGAAGTTGTTATGATGTTGAATTTAGGATATGGAAATCAAAAAGAACCACTTCCTAATCATCATTTAAAAAAAGAATTGGCTGAAACAGTTAAATACTTATAATTTTTATAACAAAATAAGCTTTGCTTGTTTTGTTGTTTTTTTGCTACAATATGGATAAGAGGTGAGTTCTATGAAGTTGTTATTTAGACAACAACCATCTTTTATTTTTCGCTTTTATGTAACAAATCAAAATAATGAATTGTTTTATATTATAAAAAGAAAAATGGCAATTATGTATCAACTTTATATATATGATGCTCATGAAAATATTGTTGCTAAGATTGAAGAAGATCCTAAATCAGCTATTTTTTTATTTATAAAAATGAGGAATATATTAGTGCTGTAGAAAAAGAGTTTTCTTATTTTATTCCTTATTTTTTAGTGGATTATCGAAAATGGAATGTTGGTGGAGAATATGTTGAATATAATTATGAAGTAAAAGATGAAAATGATTATCTTATTGGAAGAATTGAAAAAAGATTATGAAATATTTTAGATACATATGATATTTCAGTTGATTTAAAGGAAGATATTTTAAATTTCGTCATTTTAACAACTGTAATAGATATTGAAAAAGCAAGAAGAAATAGACATTATTAAAAATTGGAGGGAATCTTATGAAACTATTATTTAAACAGCGTATTTTTTCATGGCTAGACAGTTATGATATATATGATGAAAAGGGGGAAACTGTCTATACAGTGAAAGGACAACTCAGTTTTGGACATAAACTTTTTATTTATAATAAGTATGGTGAACATCTTGGTACGATCAAAGAAGAAATATTAACGTTTTTACCACGTTTTGCTTTATATGAAAATGATGAATATATTGGTAAAATTACCAAAGAGTTTACTTTCTTTAAACCTAAATTTATTTTAGATTATAAAGATTGGCAAATAGAAGGAAATTTTTGGGAATGGGATTATCAGATCGTGGATTATTCAGGAAATATTATTGGTTTAATTAATAAAGAAATCTTTCATATGAGTGATACATATTCTTTAACAATAGAACATGACGAAGATGCTTTTTATGTTTTAATGATTGTTCTTGCGATAGATGCTCAAAAATGTAGTCGAAATAAATGATTGTAAGTCAATCATTTTATTTTCTTAAAAAATTAGCACTCTGTGCTTGACTATGCTAAAACAAAGTAATATACTATCTTTAGCATTTAAACAACAGGAGTGCTAAAGGAGGATATATTATGGTAGAAAAAAAACAATTTAAAGCAGAATCGAAAAGATTATTAGACTTAATGATTAATTCTATATATACACATAAGGAAATTTTTTTAAGAGAATTGATTTCTAATGCAAGTGATGCAACAGATAAACTTTATTATAAAGCGTTAACAGAAAATATTTCTGAAATCAATAAAAGTGATCTTACAATTGATTTAGCTTTTGATAAAGAAAATAGAACATTGACTGTTACTGATCATGGTATTGGAATGAATAAAGAAGAACTAGAAGAACATTTAGGTACGATTGCTAATAGCGGTTCTTTCAAATTTAAAAATGAAACTGAAAGTGATGATATTGATATCATTGGGCAATTTGGAGTTGGTTTCTATTCAGCATTTATGGTAGCTAAAAAAGTTGAAGTTTCATCAAGAGCTTATGGTAGTGATCAAGGATATACTTGGGTATCTGAAGCAAGTGATGGTTATGAAATCTTTGAAACAGATAACTTACCAACAGGAACAACAATTAAACTTTATTTAAAAGATAATACAGAAGAAGAAAATTATGATGATTATTTAGATCAATATCATATTGAATCTCTTGTTAAAAAATATTCTGATTATGTACATTATCCAATTAAAATGGATGTGACAACATCTAAGAAAAAAGAAGATAGTGATGAATATGAAGATGTCGTTGAAAATAAAACATTAAATTCAATGGTTCCTTTATGGAAAAGAAATAAAAAAGATATTAAAGATGAAGAATATAATGAATTCTATAAAGATAAATTCAATGATTTCTCTGATCCAATGAAAGTCATTCATACATCTGTAGAAGGAAATGTTTCTTATGATGCATTATTGTTTATTCCAAGTCAACCACCAATGAATTTCTATTCAAATGATTATGAAAAAGGTTTACAACTTTATAGTCGAGGTGTCTTTATCATGGATAAAGCAAGTGATTTAATTCCAGAACACTTTAGATTTGTTAAAGGGTTAGTTGATTCACAAGATTTATCATTAAATATTTCAAGAGAAATGTTACAACATGACCGTCAATTAAAAGTTATCGCTGATCGTATTGAAAAGAAAATCCAAAGTGAACTTACAAATATGTTGAAAAAAGATCGTGAAACATATGAAAAATTCTTTAAAAACTTTGGTTTACAATTAAAATTTGGTATTTATCAAAGCTATGGAATGTTAAAAGATAAATTACAAGATTTACTTTTATTCTACTCTGGTAAAGAAGAAAAAATGATTACTTTAAAAGAATATGTTGAAAACATGAAAGAAGGACAAACAGAAATCTACTTTGCAAGTGGTGAAACAAAAGAAAAGATTTCTCATTTACCTCAAGTAGAAGCTGTTAGAGATCGTGACTATGATGTTTTATACATGATGGATAATGTTGATGAATTTATGATTCAAATGATGAGAGATTATGATTCTAAAGCATTTAAGAATGTTGCTCAAGGTGATTTAAACTTAGATAGTGAAGAAGAAAAGAAAGAACTAGAAAAAATCAACGAAGATAATAAATCATTATTAGAATCTTTAAAAGAAGCTTTAAAAGATAAAGTAGTTGATGTTAAAGTATCTAATAGATTAAAATCTCATCCAGTATGTTTAGTATCTGATCAAGGCGTATCATTTGAAATGGAAAAAGTATTAAATGCTATGCCTGATGGACAAGATGTAAAAGCAGGAAGAATTCTTGAAATTAATCCAAATCATGATATTTTCAAGGCAATTCAAAATGTTTATCAAAATAATGCAGATAAGATCAATGATTATGCTTCATTGTTATTCGATCAAGCATTATTGATTGAAGGATTATCTATTGAAGATCCAGTGGCTTTTTCAAATAAGATTTGTGAGCTTATGATTGAATTAAATAAGTAAGGCTATCATTCGATAGTCTTTTCTTTTATAATAAAAGTAGGAGAGTGAAAATTATGGAGTTACAAAATGTTTTACAACAAAGAAGAAGTATTCGTGAATATAAACAACAACCTGTGGAAAAAGAAAAAATTGAAGAAATGATTCAAGCAGCTATCTATTCAGAAAGTTGGAAAAATAGTCAAACACCACGATATCATGTTATTCAATCAAAAGAAATGTTGGTACAATTTAAGAAAAAATGTTTACCTGAATTTAATCAAAAAAATATAGCTGATGCGCCTGTTTTAATTGTAACAACATTTGTTAAAGATCGTGCAGGTTTTCAAAGAAACGGAAGTCCTGACAACGAATTACAAAATGGTTGGGGTGTTTATGATTGTGGACTAGCTAATCAAAACTTAATTCTTAAAGCAACTGAACTTGGTTTAGGAACACTTGTTATGGGAATCAGGGATGAAAGAGCGATTCGTGAACTTTTAGAAATACCTGTACAAGAAACGATTGTTTCTGTCATAGGTGTGGGTTATCCAAATATTGAACCAAGTATGCCAAAAAGAAAAACAATAGAAGAAGTGAGTACGTTTTATTAATGAAGAAATTACTGTATAAAATTTGCAAACCACATCATAAATATAAAATCAATTTGGTTGATGTTTTATTGCTTATTGAACCGGTGGTGATGAATACGTCTTATTTTATGGTTGGAAGAATCTTTTTGCTTATAGCGTTAGTTCTTAACTATTTAGCACACTATCTTTATCATGATGATTATAGCGAATTTGAAAGACATGTCCTTATTTCAACAATGATTATTATTGCTTTACTTCTTATCTATCTTATTATTACAGGTAAATAAAAAATCCACTTTGGGGTGGATTTTTTGTTTATTTATAAAACTCAATAATATTTTGATAATCATTTTTTAAACTGAAATTTGCAGAAACAAAATAGAAATGATTTTCTTTTTTATACAGTAAAGTATCATACGATGTATCAAGTTTAAAGAGATAAGTGTTTTTATCAATTTTAATAACAGGAACATCATCATACGTTTTTAAATAACGTTTAAAGAAAGTGTTTGTTTTGTCAGTTGATTTAAAACAATAATCTTTACTATACATGAGGTCACCTTGGTTGTTTTCTTCAAAATAAGAAGTAGATTCAACAATAAAACTTTTAGTATATTTGTAGTTTGGATATTTTTTTAAATTTGTTTCTTTATCAAATGTTTGCAATGTTAAAATATTTTGATTTAAAGGAATATCTTTTCTATCAGTAATATCTAAAATACATCCAAGTATAGCAACTACACAAGTAACTATAGTCATAGCGTAGAAGATATGTTTAATAATCTTTCCAATGCTTTTTTGACAGGCTAAAACAATTTTATAAAGGCAACGAATAAGAATTGTCGCAAAGAGAAGAAGAGGTAAGTAATGAATTAAAATACTTCCATTTGTAAGAAATTCTTGAATCTGATTTTTTTGTAAAACAAGCTGTGCGACAAAAAAAGAAAAGAAAATCCATAAAACAAAATAAGTGGTTGCAGAGATTTTACGAGTACTTAAGTATTCATCAATTGCTTTTTGTCTTTCTTTAGGTAAAGCACGTTTATTATCTGTTGTAAAAATAATAAATTTTCCTATTTTACCATAATAATCAAACATTTGTTTTTCATATTCATTAATAAAATCATGTAATGCTTTTCTTTTAGGAGTTGCCGGTTTTTTGATTAGTAAATCTACATGGAAGTAGTAGTGTTTCTCATTTTTTTCAAAACGGCTGATTTTACCTAAAGAAGTAGGATTGTAACCTTGTTTAGATAACTCATTTAAAGTATTTTCTAATTGTTTATATTCAGTTATATCATAATCTAATAATTTATACATATGTGACTCCTTTGACTGTTACATCATAACAAAAATAGTCATGGAAATCCATGACTATTGATTAAATGCAGAATCAACTTCATAATCTGGTTTGAAGTTTTCTTCTTCTAACATATAAGATTCAGCAATGTTTTGGCAATGATCACCAATACGCTCTAAGTTAGATAAGATATCAACGTATGTAGAATTGACAATAACTGATTTTTCAGTTTTATTAGTAACACGTTGAATATGTCTTTGTTTTGCTTTTTTATTATAATAATCTAAATTACTTTCATGATCATCAACATAAATAATATCATCTAAATCATGTTTATCAAAAGCAACCATTGCATGATTCAACATTTCAATATCCATATTGATCATGGCGATAATGTCATCTTTAGCTTCTGATGAAAAATCATCTTTTTCATCATAAACAGCTTCAAAGAATTGAGTTAAGTTAATACATAAATCACCGACACGTTCTAGATCTTTAATTGATTTCATATCAGCAAAATATTCTTTTGAATCATGATCGTTTAATTGTTCGTGTGAAATAAGTAATAAGTATTCTGAAATCTTTTTATCTAATAAGTTGATTGCATTTTCTAATTCTTCAACTGTTTCTTTTGCAGTAGAACTTTTAGAAATAAAGTATTCTTTAACATTTTCACAAGCTTCAACAGTAATAGCACCCATTTCTAAAATCTTGTTTTTAGCGATAGCTAAAGCATGAGAAGGGAACAATTGAACCACATGAGGATCTAATTCTGATAAATCCATTTGTAATTCTTTTGAATGATTTGGAATGATTTTTTTAATAATAACAACAATCTTATTAATAAATGGAAAGAACAAGATGGTTGTTACTATGTTAAAGATACCATGAGCTACTGCAAGTTGTAATTCAGGAGACATGGTACTTACTGAATTAATATATTGAATCAACATTGTAAATGGTGATAAAACAATCATAAATAAAACAGAACCAATGACGTTAAATAAAACGTGGAAGAACGCTGCTCTTTTAGCGGGAATAGATCCCCCAATAGAGGCAAGAACCGCTGTAATCGTTGTTCCAATATTTGATCCAAATAAAAATGGTAAAGCAATATTTAAACCAATAGCGCCGGCACCATACATTTGTTGAACAATGGCAATCGTTGCAGCTGATGATTGAATCGCACATGTAAGAATTGTTCCACCAAGTAAACCAAGCCAAGGACTTTTCATTAAGAATTCTGTAATTTGTGTAAATTCTGGAACTTCAGAAATCATTGATAAATTGTTACCCATTAAATCTAATCCATAGAATAAACAACCAAATCCAAAAATAATTTGTGATAAGTATTTTGACTTTTTATTTTTAGAAAACATAGAAACAAACGCACCAATAATAATGAAATAAACCGCATATTTAGAAATCTTTAAACCAACTAAAACAGAAGTAATAACTGTTCCAATATTGGCCCCCATGATAATTCCTACTGCTTGATTTAAATTCATTAAACCAGAACGAATCAATCCAATTGTAAGGGCTGTTGTTCCTGAACTTGATTGAATTAAACACGTAACTAAAGCCCCAATTAAAATTCCTTTTACAGGACTTGAGGTGTATTTATCAATAATGTCCTTTAATTTATCTCCGGCATAACTTTTTAAACCATCACCCATATAATCGATACCAAATAAAAATAAGCCAAGCCCTGCCAGAATTAAAGGCCAGTTGATATCTGCTAATGTCATAAAATCACACTCCTATACGTCTCATTTTAAAGGAATGTTAAATTTGTGTAAAGATTATGTTAAGTTTCTTTACAAAACCTTAACAATTCTTTTTGAAACAACTCTCAATCAATGTAATTATAGGCTTATAAAAAGGAAAAATAAGGAGTGTAGTAACAATATTGAAGAAGCCATGAATAAAAGCGAGTTGCAGACGAGGTGAAATAGGAATATAAAAGCGAAATGTTAAAAAAAGATGATAAAAAGGAGTCAGGAAAATCATAAAAAAAGTAGTTCCAATTACATTGAAGAGAAAATGAAAGAGGGCGGCTTTTTTGGCAGATGAATTAGTTTTAAGGGCAGAAAGAAAAGCGGTAATGGTTGTACCGATATTACAACCAAAGATATAAGGAATAGAAACATAAAGGGAAATGGCTTTTAAATGATACATTTGTTGGACAATAGCAATCATGGCACTTGATGATTGAATAAGAGCAGTTGTGATGGCTCCACCAAACATGGCTAGAATTGGATGATTTGTAAAAAGTGTTACTAATTTCATAAATTCAGGAAGTTTAGTAATAGCTTCAAAATGCATTGACATAAGTTCTAATCCATAAAATAAACAACCAAGCCCAAAAAGAATTTGTGCAAGGCCTTTTATTTTAGGATGATTAGAAAATAATAAACAAAAAGCACCAATAATCAAAAAGAAAGAAGCATATTGAAAAAGATCAAAACCTACAATAATCGCTGTTATGGTTGTGCCAATATTGGCTCCCATAATAATGCCAATACTTTGCGAAAAGGTCATGAGATTTGCATTAATTAAACTGACTGTTAAAGCAGTTGTGGCAGAACTTGATTGAATGATACAAGTTATAAAACAACCAATTAGAATAGCCTTAAAAGTAGAAGAAGTACATTTAGCAAGAAGATTTTTTAAACGGGTTGGTGAAAGTTCTTGTAAAGAAAGAGAAAGATAGTCGATACCAAATAAAAAAAGTGCCAGACCGATTAGAATAGAAGTCCAAGAAACTTGGTTCATGAAAAAGCCTCCTTTTTCATATTTTAAAAATAATCATTTTTAACTAGAAAAAATAATCATTCTTTGTAAAAATATATGAAGGAGGTGTTTTAATATGAAAGGAAGATGGAAGAAATTTTTATCTTATTATACAAACTATAAGGTTTTGTTTTTTAAAGATATGTTTTGTGCGATGGTTTCAGCAGCTATCACACTTGTTTATCCCATGCTAACACGCTATATTACAGGAACGATTTTAAATCAACCAAAAATTGATTATTCTAAAATTTATTTATTAGGGATTTTTATGCTTTGTTTGATCGTTGTTGAATATTTTTGTAATTATTTTATAGGTTATCTAGGACATGTCATGGGTGTCTATATGGAAAGAGATTTACGTAATGAGTTATTTAGTCATTATCAAAAATTATCTTTTCGCTTTTATGATGAACAAAACACAGGACAATTGATGTCACGTCTAACGAATGATTTATTTTCTTTAACTGAACTTTATCATCATGGACCAGAAGATATTGTCATTTCAATTATTAAGTTTATAGGGGCCTTTATTTTACTTTCCTATATTAATGTTAAGCTGACTTTAATTTTATTTGCAATCTTACCATTTATGTTTTTATTTGCTTGGTATTATAATAAAAAGATGAAAACAGCTTTTAAAAGAAATAAAGAGAGAATTGGTGATATCAATGAACGCATTGAAGACAATTTATCAGGAATTCGTGTTGTTAAAAGTTTTGCGAATGAAGATCAAGAGTTAGAACGTTTTGATAAACAAAATGGACATTATGTAAGTGCTAAGAAAAATAGTTATTATTATATGGGAAGATACAATGCAGGACTTACTTCTTTTACAAGTTTAATTACAGTATCGGTTATCTTTTTTGGAACCTTATTTATTTCTTATGGAAGTATTAATGTTGCAGATTTAATTGCCTTTTTACTTTATGTCACGAACTTAATAGATCCTGTAAAAAAACTTTTAAACTTTACTGAACAATTTCAAGAAGGTGTTACTGGTTTTGAACGTTTTATGGAAATATTAGAAATTGAACCAGATATTCAAGATACAAAAAATGCAGTTGTATTACAACATGTTGAAGGGAATGTCATGTTTGATCATGTTTCATTTCGCTATAATGAACAAACACCTTATGTGTTAAATAATATTAACTTGGATGTAAAACCAGGAGAGTATATTGCTTTTGTTGGTTCATCAGGAGTTGGTAAAACAACGATTTGTTCTTTGATTCCTCGTTTTTACGAAGCAACGAAAGGAAATGTCTTGATTGATGGAATCAATGTCAAAGAAATCAAACAACAATCTTTAAGAGAAAATATTGGGATTGTTCAACAAGATGTTTACTTATTTACAGGAACCATCATGGATAATATTCGTTATGGAAATTTAGAAGCGAGTGATGAAGAAGTCATTGAAGCCGCTAAAAAAGCGAATGCTCATGATTTTATTATGGAATTAGAAGAAGGTTACGATACGGATTGTGGACAACGTGGAGTCAAACTTTCAGGTGGACAAAAACAACGTATCTCGATTGCACGTGTTTTCTTAAAGAATCCACCAATTCTTATTTTTGATGAAGCAACAAGTGCATTAGATAATGAAAGTGAAAGTATTGTACAAGAATCTTTAGAAAAATTATCTCAAGATCGTACAACTTTTGTTATTGCGCATCGTTTATCAACGATTAAAAATGCCAAACATATTTGTGTTTTAACGGAAAATGGCATCGAAGAACAAGGAAACCATGAAGAATTGATGAAATTAAATGGAAATTATGCAAGATTATATAATATGCAATTTAAAGGAGAAAAGTAACATGGAAAGAAAATATATTTTTTTTGATATTGATGGAACACTTTTAGATGATAATCCAGGAGGAAAGATTTTAGAAAGCACATATCGTACGTTAGATAAGTTAAAAGAAAATGGGCATTTTGTTGCTATTGCGACAGGAAGAGCACAATATATGGCGATGGATGCTGCTAAAGAAGCCCATATTGATTGTTTAGTAACAGATGGGGGAAATGGTATTACTTTACATAATGAACTTCAATATATTAAACCGATAGATTTTGTTCAAGCTAATCGTGTCATTGATCAATGTATTGAACATCATTTCCCATTTGCAGTTGCTTTAGGAAATGAAGCTGTTTTGTATACGAATCAAAGTGATCAAAAAGATCAAAAACTTCCGGTAAAATTAGTTGTTGATGAAAGTATAGATTTTCATCAAGTAAAGGAAATTTATAAGGTTTTTATTGAATGTAGTGAACAAGAAGAAAAATTATTGGATTTAGGAACTTTGGAATATATGCGTTATTTTAAAGGACAAATCATCATCGAACCAGCAGATAAATATAAAGGTATTTTAGAAATGGTTCATTTATTAAAGGGAAACGAAAAGGATATTGTGGTCTTTGGGGATGGCTTAAATGATATTTCTATGATTGACCAAGCTCCTTTAGGTATTGCTATGGGTAATGCAATCGATGAAGTCAAAGCAGTCGCAAATTTTATAACCAAAAGAAATGATGATGACGGTATTGAATATGCTTGTCGTCATTTTGGCTGGATTGATTAAACAAAATAGGCTATACTAAAGATGGGTGAGATTATGGAACTAATTAAAGATTTTTTAATCATTATTGGTATTTTTGTATGTATGTCTTTAGGTATTTTCTTTTTACTTCATAGTGGTGATGCCAAAAAGAAAACCAAGCAAACAGTTCAAGATACAAGAGACAGTATTCAAGAAACCAATCAACAACTCGATGATGTTTTAGAACAATTACAAGAAATGAATGCTCCTTTAGAAAAAGCAATGAAGGCAGTACGTTCTTTTAATGAAAAAGTTTTATCAAAAAAATAATCGAGGAATGTTGACAAAGCTTAAATATTATCTATAATACAGGTATATAAATAAACTCAATGAAAAAGAGAGTAGTTTTATTGGATATGTTAGAGAGTCTATGTTGGTGGAAATTAGATATTGAAAATAAAATGAAGCGCACTTTGGAGGGGGTTATCTGAATACATAGGATAACAAGCTAACCAGCTTTAACGGTGAGGTGGATATGTTTATCATATCAACAAGAGTGGTACCGCGGAATCTTTCGTCTCTTAGCAATCGCTAGGAGACGTTTTTTATTGGGTAGAAAAGGGGAAAAGAATATGAAAAAAGTATTAAAATTAATGTTAGCACTTGTGATGACTTGTGCTGTTGCTGGATGTTCATCAAGCAGTAAAAATGATGCCGATGTGACAATTACAATTGGGACATCACCTGATTATGCACCTTATGAATCATTAAACAAAAAAGGTGAAATCGTTGGTTTTGACGTGGATATGGCCAAATTATTTGAAGGTTATTTATCTGATATGGAAGGTAAAACTTATTCTTTAGAATTCAAACAAATGGATTTTGATAACATTGTTACTCAAATTCAAGGTGATCAAATTGATTTAGGTATTTCTGGTTTTACTTATAGTGAAGATAGAGTTGTTGAATGGTCTGATCCATATTTAGGAACTCAACAAGTTGCTGTTGTACCAAATGGTTCTTCAATTACTTCAAATGATCAATTAGTTGGTAAAAAATTAGCTGCTCAAACTGGAGCTACTGGTGAACAAGCTGCCAAAGAAGTTGAAAATGCTGAAGTTGTTTCAATGAAAAATGTTCAAGATATTTTCAATGGTTTAGCAAGCAATCAATATGATGCAGCAATCGTTGACTTAGGTGTTGCTAAACAATATGTATCTGGTGGAAACTTTACACAATTAGATGGTTCATTAATGGATGAAAAGAACTATGTTATCGCTAAAAAAGGTAATACAAAAATGATCAAATTAATGAATAAATGTATTAAAAAATTCGTAGCTTCAAAAGATTACGATAAATTATGTAAAAAATATGATTTATCACCATTAGAAAAATAAAAAATTATAGAAAAGGGGTATAGAAATGTTTGTAGCTTTCTCAAAAGTGTTTACTCCTGAAAACTTACTTTACTTTGCTAAGGGTGCAGTAGTATCACTTTTACTCGCTGCTGTATCCCTTTTATTTGGTATTGTTTTTGGGATTTTAGGATCTTCAGCAAAAAGATCTAAATATAAAATTTTTAGAATTATTGGAAATGTGTATGTTGAAGTCATTCGTGGGACACCAATGTTACTTCAAATCTTGATTTTATTCTCAGTTATTCCATCTATTTATACAGCGTTTACAGGAAATGTTTTAAGAATTAATGTTTTTTTAATTGGAGCAATCGCTATGTCAATTAATAGTGGGGCTTATTCAACTGAATTAATTCGTAGTGGAATTAATGGAGTTGATAAAGGACAATGGGAAGCTTGTGAAACTTTAGGACTTTCTCATAAACAAACAATGAGACTTGTTATCTTACCACAAGCGTTTAAAAGAATTATTCCACCAATGATCAGTGAATTTATTACATTAATTAAAGATTCTTCATTGATCAGTTGTATTGGTGCCGTTGAATTATTAAAATCTGCACAAGTTGTAGGAGCACAATATTATGACGTTATGTCTCCTTATTGTATTGTTGCTGTTTATTATTTAATTATAACAATTAGTATTTCTTATTTAGGTAGATATGTAGAAAAGAGGTTAGCTGAAAGTGATTAAAGTTGAACATATATCAAAACAATTTAAAAAAGTAAAAGCGGTTGACGATGTTTCTCTTGAAGTCAAAAAAGGAGAAATTGTGTGTTTAATTGGCCCTTCTGGTTCAGGTAAGAGTACAGTTTTAAGATGTATTCATGGTTTAGAAGTACCAGAAACAGGACATGTATACCTCAACGGAGAAGTATTAGATCCAAAGAAATCTAATTATCAAGAATTAAGAAATAAAATGGGATTTGTTTTCCAACATTTCAATTTATTTCCACATATGACAGTCTTAGAAAACTTAACACTTTCACTTACAAAAGTACGTCACATGGAGGAAGAAAAAGCCAATGAAATAGCTTGTAACTATCTTACAAGAGTTGGCTTATTAGATAAAAAAGATGAGTATCCAAATAAACTTTCAGGTGGACAAAAACAAAGGGTAGCGATTGCGAGAAGCTTATGTACAAGCCCTGAAATCATGCTTTTTGATGAACCAACAAGTGCCTTAGATCCAGAAATGGTTATTGAAGTATTAGAAGTTATGCAACAACTTGCTAAAGAAGGAATGACAATGATTGTTGTTACTCATGAAATGGGCTTTGCTAAAACAGTTGCAGATCGTGTTATTTTCTTAGAAAATGGTAAAATCGTTGAAGAAAATGATGCAAAAGCTTTCTATGAAAATCCTAAAACTGAACGTGCTCAAGATTTCTTAAAGAAGGTTATGCACTAATGAAACTACAACGTTTTGAAGTAGAGTCTTATATGACTTTGCATGAAAATAACTGTCGCTATAACTTGGCAGATACAGTTGCTAAATCTTTAACTTTAAAGGAATTATTAGCGTATGATAAAAAAGATTCATTAGAAGATTTAATGAATCTTTCTTTAGATTATGGTGCTATTGAAGGTTCTCATGAATTAAAAAAAGGTATTTTAAGTTTATATCAAAGTGGTGATGATGAAGAAATTGCTATTTGCCATGGTGGTGTCAATGCCAATGAACTTGTTTTAATGACATTACTTTCAACAAATGATCATATTTTATCATTTTTACCAACGTATCAACAACTTTATAGTTTTCCTGAATCTTTAGGGGTAGAAGTTGATTTTATTCATTTAAAAGAAGAAAATGAATGGAAAATCGATTTTGAAGAATTAGAAAAAAATATTAGAGAAAATACAAAAATGATTTGTTTGAATTTACCAAACAATCCTACTGGAACAACTTTAGATCATGAAGAAATGCAACAACTGATTCAAATATGTAAAAAGCATGATCTCTATGTTCTTGTGGATGAAATCTATCGAGGACTTTATCAAGAAGAATCCATTAGTGATCTTTATGAAAAAGGAATAGCAACCTCAGGACTTTCTAAAGTTTTATCAACTCCTGGACTTCGTGTTGGTTGGATCAAAACAAAAGATAAAGAACTTATTCGTTTAATCAATGAAAGACGTGATTATTCAATTATTAGTAGTGGACCAATCAATGATTATTTAGGGGCACTTACTTTAAAATATAGTAAAGAAATTTTAAAAAGAAATCGTGAGATTTTAGAAGAAAATAAGTGTTACTTGAAAGAATGGTTAAAAGCTCATCCTCATCTTTCTTGTGTTATTCCAAAATATGGAACAGTTTGTTTCCTAAAATATGATTACAAAATAGATTCAAATACTTTCTGTGAAAAGTTACAAGAAGAAACAGGGGTCTTCTTTGTACCGGGATGTTGCTTTGATGTGGAAAATCATCTACGTTTTGGACTTGCAAATGATTCACAAATTGTCAAAGAAGGTTTAGAAGTATTTTCAAATTGGTTAAAAAAATTAGACACTTCAAGATAAAGAAGTGTCTTTTATTATTTTAAAACAATAAATTGCACTTAAAGTTAAGGTTGTAATCAATCCTGTAAATAAACTAATCAAAATAGCGTTAACATAAAGATAATGAGATAAAGTATAAGTTAAGATAATTTCTAAAGTACATTCAATCATAGAGATGATAAACATCACTTTATTTTTATTTTTAGCTTGTAGGATAGTTGAAAGGGGCGTTTGTAAATAAAAGAGTAAAAAAGGAAAAGACATGTATTTTAATTGTTGATAGCCACTTGTTGTATTGTAAAGAATCATAAGGGATCGTTTTGGAAAAAAATAGAAAATTAAAGTAAAAGGAAGACCGATAAGAAAACAAATAAGTAAAGCATAAAGAAGATGTAAAAAAGTATTACTTTTATGATAATAAAGATCATCTGTAGCAATAGGCAAATAGAGGCGATAGATGATCGTACAAAAAAAAGTAGGCGTGACAAGCATCGAGACGACATAGCCAGAAAGGATGGCATATTGGTCTTGGATAAAGTTTTGAGTTAAACCAAGTCGAGTTAAAACATGAATTAAAAGAATGGGCTCTAAAAAATTCATAAAACAATGGTAAAGACGTGAACCTGTCAAAGGTAAAGAAATGTTTAAAAGATCTTTCATAATCAAGTTTTGCTTGTTTATGTTTTTTAAAGGAGTAAAAGAATATCTTTTACGACTTAAAAGAAGTAGATAGATAATTGACATCAATTCACCAAAACTCATTGATAAATAAGCGATTGTTACTAAAAAAGGTAAGGATGAACTTAAAGGAGTTTCTAAAAATAAATAGGTAAATAATAAGCGTGAAGTTTCTTCGACAATTTGGCTTTTAGCAATGACATAGACATGCCCTTTGGCTAAATAATAGTTTTTAATAATACCACTGATAGCAATCAATGGAATAAAAATTAAAAAGGATAAAATGGGATAAAGAGTATAATCGTTTTTTAATAAAGAATGAGCAATGAAAGGACTTAAAATAAAGAGGGTTCCACAAATAACAATGACAGAAAAAAAGGATAGAATAATTGCGGTAATAATGACTTTGTAGTTTTTATATTTTGGATGTAATATAAGACGAAAAACAGCAGAAGGAATCCCAACCTGTCCAAGTGTTAAACACAAAGAAAGTGTTGGCATAATGACAAGATATAATGACATAGCTTCTAAAGGAAGAAGCCTGGAAAGTAACATTCTATTTAAAATACTAAATATTTTAGAGATAGCTGAACTAGCAGAAAGAATAATGAATGAATTGATAAGTTTTCTTTTCATAAAAGACTTCCTTTATGTCGAATTTTCATCTATAATAGACGAAGTGGGAGTTGGTTTATCATGAATGAAAAACTGGATTATAAATTTGGTAAATATGATTTAGATTTTCTAATCAAATTAAAAGCTCATGAGTTTCGTAAGCAAAAAATAGATAATATATCCGAAAAAGAAATAAGAAATTATTTATTCAATATTAAATGGAAATCTCAAAAGAGTCTACCAATGTGTGATATTATTGATGATGTAATGAATTTACAATTTTCGGAAATTTTTGATTATTTAAGTATACAAGCAGTTAAAGAAGCAAGTACACTCGATTTAGCAGCATTTCAAGAATTCATTTCAAAATAGTTGGTAACAACTATTTTTTATTTAAGGAGATTTTATGAACTGGGATATAAAAGAAATACATAACTATAATGAATATATGCAAAAGTATTCAATACATTCTTTACTTGCAAAGATTTTTGCACAAAGAGAATATAATGAACAAGATGTTCAAGGACATACTTCAAAAAGATTGATTTATCATGATTTTTCATTGTTTTTAGATGCGGATTTAGTTTTAGATCGTATACAAGAAGCTTTGGAAAATGATGAAAAAATATGTATTTATGGAGATTATGATTGTGATGGAATCTTGTCAACAGCCATTCTTGTTCAAGCTTTTTTAGAATTAGGGAAAAAAGTAGGGTATCATATTCCTAATCGTTTTGAAGATGGTTATGGACTAAATAAAGAAAGAGTTCAACAAATGTATGAAAAAGGGTATTCTTTGTTAATTACAGTAGATAATGGTATTAAAGCGTATGAAGCTATTGATTTAGCGAATGAACTTGGTATTGATGTTATTGTTATTGATCATCATGATTATGACGAATTGCCGGATGCATGTGCAATCATTCATACAAAAATGTCACCGGATTATCCATTTAAAGAAATATGTGGAGGTTTTTTAGCGTATAAACTTGCCAGTAGTTTGCTTGGAAAACATGATAAATATTTATTTTCTTTAGCAGCTATTACGACCATTTCAGATATGATGCCTTTAGTTGATGAAAATAAATCGCTTGTTTCGCGAGGTCTGCAATTTATGAATGAAGAAAAATATCTTCAATTAGAACTTTTAATTGGTGAAAATCAAAAATATAATACAACAACTTTAGGTTTTAATATTGCACCTAAAATCAATTCCTTTGGAAGACTACCAGAACTTGTTAATCCAAATCATTTAGTACGTTATTTTTTAAAGGATGTCGATCAAAAATTTGCAATCCAAATTTCTCAATACGCTAAAAAAATCAATAGTAAAAGACAATCTCTTACAAATGAACAATACAAAAACATTTTAGAAAATAGCCAAAAAGATGAATTTTTATACAGCTATGATCAAGAAGTTCATGAAGGAATCGTAGGTTTAATTGCGGGAAAGTATACTCATGAATTTCAAAAGCCGAGTTTTGTGATGAAATATGATGAAAAAAATGAAGTCTATCGAGGAAGTGCCAGAAGTATTGAAAGTATTCCTTTAAATCAAATCTTTGATGATTTAAAAGATTATTTTGTACAATATGGTGGACATGCTTTAGCGGGTGGCTTTCAAGTAGCTAAAGATGAAGTGTTAACTTTAAAAGAAACATTGCATACCTACTTAACAACACATACTTTTTCTAATGAAAAAGTTCTTGAAGGGATTCAAATTGAATTAAATGAGCTTACTTTACCAGCTGTTAAAGAATTAGAGTTGTTAGAGCCGTATGGTCAATGTAATGAAGAAATGAAATTTGTTTTAAAAGATATTACGAATTTTACCAGTCGTGTATTATCTGATGGGAAACATTTACGTTTCGATATTCCTTTAAATAAAGGTAATTTACAAGCACTTTATTTTAATTGTTCGAATGAAATTGAGCAATTACAACAAAAAAAGACAATTTCTTTAATAGGAACTTTAAAAATTAATAAATATTTAAATACAGAATCAATAAATATGATTATAGAGGATATGAAATAGTTTCCTTGATAATAAAAGTTTGTTATAATAGAAATAGGAGGAGTACATAAAATGGACTTTAAAAAATATATTGAAGATATTAAAGATTTCCCTGAAGAAGGAATTATCTTTAGAGATGTAACACCTTTATTAAAAGATAAAGAAGCTTATAAAGAATCAATTGACACATTCGCTAAATGGATTGATGGACTTGGAGTTCAAGTAGATGTTGTTGCTGGTCCTGAAGCAAGAGGTTTTTTATTTGGATGTCCTGTTGCTTACAAAGTAAATGCAGGGTTTGTACCTGTTAGAAAACCAGAAAAATTACCAAGAGAAACAGTTTCAGCAAGTTATGATTTAGAATATGGAAAAAATGAAGTTCATATTCATGCCGATAGTATCAAACCTGGTGAAAATGTTGTTATTATTGATGATTTACTTGCTACAGGTGGAACAGTTGAAGCAACTATTCAACTTGTTGAACAACTTGGTGGTAAAGTTGTAGGAATTGCCTTTTTAATTGAACTTGAAGCTCTAAAAGGTAGAGAAAAATTAAAAGACTATAATGTCTATTCAGTATTAACTTATTAAATAAAAGAGAGGAAACTCTCTTTTATCATATGAGGGGGTTATAATATGAAAGAGTTTAAAAAAGCTGGAGATAAAGTCACTATAGAAGATGTCTATGAATCATGTAGACGCTATATTACCAATGAAGATGATATGAAGCTTATTAAAAAAGCTTATGATTATATCATGGTTAAACACGAAGGACAAAAACGTAAAAGTGGAGAACCTTATACAATTCATTTGATTTGGGTTGCTTATATTTTATCAACATTACAAACAGGACCACTTACCATTACAGCGGGTCTTTTACACGATGTCATGGAAGATTGTGATGTATCACGTGAAGAAATGGTGAAAGAATTTGGAGAAGAAGTAACGACCCTTGTTGAAGGTGTTACGAAGATTTCTAAAATGCCATTTAAAGATGAAGCAGATGTATATGCTGAAAATCATCGTAAAATCTATATTGCGATGGCTAAAGATATACGTGTTATCTTGATCAAATTTGCCGATCGTTTACACAATATGCGTACATTACAATTCATGCCCCCAGAAAAACAAAAACGTATTTCTCGAGAAACTTTAGAAGTCTATACACCGATTGCTCATCGTTTAGGGTTGAGCGATATTAAAACAGAATTGGAAGATCTTTCTTTATCTTATTTAGATCCAATTGCTTATCATGATATTGCGAGACTTCTTCAAACAAAACAAGATGAGCGAAAAGAATCTGTGGCGAAGATGATGGAAGAAGTTGAAAACTTATTAAAGGAAAATCATTATCAATATCGTATTTTAGGTCGTGCGAAATCTATCTATAGTATTTATAAGAAGATGTTTAAAAAACATAAACGTTTTGATGAACTTTATGATCTTTATGCACTCCGTATTATTTTACAAAATAAACTTGATTGTTATAGTGTTTTAGGATTGATTCATGATCATTATCGTCCAATTCCAGGACGTTTTAAAGATTATATTGCTATGCCTAAACCAAATATGTATCAATCACTTCATACTTCTGTTATTGGCGAAGATGGTAATACTTTTGAAATCCAAATTCGTACTGAAGAAATGGATGAGCTTGCTGAACTTGGGGTTGCTGCTCATTGGCGTTATAAAGAAGGCAAAGGTTATTCTGCCAAAGCAGAACAAAAAGAAATTGGAGAAAAACTTCAATGGTTACGAGAATTTATTTCTTTGTCAGATGATATCAAAGATGGCGATGCCAAAGAATATTATGACTCCATTTCTCGTGATATTTTTGAAGCCAATGTTTATGTTTTAACGCCACAAGGAAAAATTGTTGAACTTCCTAACGGTTCAACACCAGTTGATTTTGCTTATCGTATTCATACAGAAGTAGGACATCATACAGTTGGCGCTATTGTCAATAATGTCATGGTGCCTATCGATACAAAATTAAATACAGGGGATGTTTGTGAAATCAAAACCAACAAACAATCCGCTGGACCAAGTGAAGATTGGTTGAAATTTGTAAGAACCGCAGGAGCTCGTAATAAAATTCGTACTTTCCTCGCTAAAAAAGAAGCTGAAACTAAGAAAGATACGATTGAAGATGGTAAGAAAATCTTAAAAGATGAAATCAAAAAACGTGGACTTGATGAAAAGAAATTCTTGGATCCAGAAACTTATAAAACATATTTAGGTGCTTTTGGAGCAAGAAGTTTAGATGATATTTTCTATTTTATTGGAAAGAAAAATCTTTCAGTAGCGACACTTTTAGAAAAAGTAAATCCAAAGAAAACAGGTTTCTTTGATAACTTATCTAAAATCTTACAAAGAAATAATGAACAAAAAGAAAAATTAGAAAAAACGACATCTAATAATGGAGTTGTTGTTAAAGGTGTTTCAGGATTAAAGATTCAACTTTCCAAATGTTGTAATCCAATTCCTGGAGATCAAATTACTGGTTACGTTTCTCAAGGACAAGGAATCAAAGTTCATCGTGTGGATTGTCCAAATATTAAACAAAAAGAAATTCAAAGCCGTTTAATTGATGTTTATTGGGATTTTGCATCACTTTCTAATTTGAAATTTGATGCTGATTTACAAATTGATGGCTTAGATCGTACAAATTTATTAAATGATATTATTACGGTTTTAGGACAAATGAAAATCAATATTTTAAATATTCATGCGGATGCATCAGATGATGGTAGAGCTTTAATTAAATTAAAGATTGGTGTTGATGATGCTGAACATTTAAATCGTGCAATTGCTAATCTTGAACATATTCAAGGAATTTATGATATAAAAAGAGTGATACATTAGAATTATAGTTTTAAACTATAATTCTTTTTTTGAGAAAAAATATGAAAGAAGAAAAAGTAATTATTCATTTTGAAGATGAAACAACAAAAACAAAACAAACAAGTTGTTGATGATTTTAAACAAGAGATAAAAAAAGAAACAAAGAGTACATTTCCTAAAGGAAATGGTAGGAAATTTAAAAAATATTTCTTTTAGTTTATATTATAATCATATTATTGATGACAGTCTTACTTTGTGGAGTTATAAGTGGGTTATTTGCTTTCTTTATTTTAGGATTCCTTATTTTTGTAGGAATCCTTTATTATTTATTTAGACATAAAAAATCTATCGCATGGATAGATTTTTTTATAATAAATGAATATTATTTTTTTCACATTCATCGATCATTTCTTGAGGCCAAATACTTGCTTGTACTTCACCAATATGAGCACGATTTAAAAGTAACATACAAAGTCTTGATTGACCAATACCACCACCGATAGTGTAAGGTAATTCTTTATTCACGATGGCTTGATGATATGGAAGATTTAAACGATCTTCACAGTTTTCTTTCTTTAATTGTTCAACTAAAGAATCTTCATCCACACGGATACCCATTGATGAGATTTCTAAGGCACATTGTAATGGTTCGTACCAGAATAACAAGTCACCATTGAGTTTCCAATCATCATAGTCTGGTGCACGTCCATCATGCTTTTGTCCACTTTGTAAAACATTACCGATTTGCATAATAAAGACACACCCGAATTCTTTGCAAATTTTATTTTCTCTTTCTTTAGCTGCTAAATCAGGATATTGATTTTCTAATTCTTGTGCAGTAATGAAATGGACACGATCTGGTAAACGATTAACAACATGAGGGTATTTATACCAAACTTCATGTTCCATATGTTTAATGACTTTAAAAATCTTTTTAACATGATTTTTTAGTGTTGTAATATTACGATCTTCTTTGTTGATTACACGTTCCCAATCCCATTGATCAACATAATACGAATGTAGGTTATCAACTTCTTCATCTTTTCTAATAGCGTTCATATTCGTATAAAGTCCTTCACGAACACAAAAACCATATTTTTTAAGTGCCATTCTTTTCCATTTAGCAAGTGAATGCACAACTTCAATATCATCATTTTCAAAACATTTAATTTTAAAAGAAACAGGTTTTTCTACACCATTTAGATTATCATTTAAACCACTACTTTTTTGAACAAAAAGTGGTGCTGAAATTCTTTCTAACATTAAAGCTCTTCCAAATTCTTTTTGAAATGTATCTCTTATGTATTTAATTGCTTCTTGTGTTTGTCTTAAAGACAACACAGGATCATAATTTTCTGGAATTATGAGATTCATTTTAATTTTTCCCCCTTAATAAATATGTTCTATTTTATCATTTATCTAGATATATGAAAGATAATAATAAAAAATTATAATAGCTATAAAAGTGTTTCAAATGTATTCACTTGTTGTCAATTGCCTTTCTTTTCTGTATAATAAGAAAAAATGAAAAGTAGGTGTAAACATGAGAAATTTAGAACATGTTAAACATGTTATTATAAAAATTGGTTCGACTTCTTTGTGTAATGAAGATGGACAACTAGATAAAGAAAGAATTTTAAAACTCATCCAACAAATAGCTATTTTAAAACGTAAAGGGTTAAAAGTAACACTTGTTTCATCAGGAGCGATTTCTTCAGGAATGGGTGTTTTAAATTTAAGTGAAAAACCTAAAGAAATTTCTAAAAAACAAGCACTTGCGGCTATTGGACAAGCACATTTGATGCAAATTTATGAAGATTTATTTTCATTGTTTCATTTAAAATGTGCACAGATTTTATTAAATCATGATGATTTTGATCATCGTAAACGTTTGATGAATTTAAGCTATGCTTTATCTTCTATTTTAGATTATGATGTGATTCCTATTATTAATGAAAATGATACATTAGCGGTAGATGAAATCAAAGTAGGAGATAATGATACATTATCTGCCTTGCTATTACCTATTGTAGATGCACAATTACTTGTTTTAGTTTCAGATATTGATGGACTTTATAATGATAATCCTCATACCAATTCCAATGCAAAATTATTAAGTGATATTGAACTTGTGGATGATAAAATTATGAACTTTGCGAAAGATTCAAGTAGTCAATTTGGTACAGGTGGGATGGTGACAAAATTACGTGCTGCAAAAATCGTTAATGATTATGGAGGAGATATGGCCATCGTTAATGGCAACAATGAAACAGCTCTTATTGATTTATTAGAAGGAAAACAAATTGGAACATATTTTAGTGGAAAAGCGGGGCGCACTTTAAGTGCTAGAGATCATTGGATCATGTATCGTAGTTCTCCTAAGGGAAAAGTCATTGTTGATGATGGTGCATGTGAGGCTTTAAAAACACATACAAGTTTACTACCTAAAGGAATCAAAGAAGTTGAAGGTTCATTTATGCAAGGTAGTGTCATTGATGTTCTTTCTTTTAAAGGACACTTAATAGCAAGAGGTATTACGAATTATTCAAGTGATGAGTTAAAATTGATTAAAGATCATCATAGTAATGAAATAGAAAGTATTTTACATTATAAAGATTATGATGAAGTGATTCATGCGGACAATCTAGTCATTAATAAGGGGTGAAATTATGATTAGGGAACAACTTAAAGAAGCTAAAAAAGCATGTCGTTTTATGCAAAATGTTAAACCAGAAGTAAAAAATAAAGCTTTAAAAAATATTTCTGAGGCATTAATTCAAAAAAGTGAATTGATTATTCAAGAAAATCAAAAAGATATTGCAGAAGCTAAAAATAATGGTATTAAAGAATCAATGGTTGATCGTTTATTATTAAATAAAGAACGTATTGAAGCGATGGCAAAAGATATTTTAAAAGTAATTGATTTACAAGATCCTATTGGAACTCTTGTAAGAGAAATTAAAAGACCCAATGGTTTAGTGATTCAACAAATCAGAATTCCTTTAGGAGTGATTGGGGTAATTTATGAATCAAGACCTAATGTAACAGTAGATATTGCCAGTTTATGTATTAAAACAAACAATGTTTGTGTTTTAAAAGGTGGTAAAGAAGCCATTCATTCAAATCGCATTTTAGTTCAAATTATAAATGAGGCTATTCAAGATGTTTTACCAACACATACGGTTACTCTTATTGAAACAAAAAAGCGTGAAGAAACTTTAGATTTAATTCAAGCCTATGATTATGTAGATGTCATTATTCCTCGTGGAAGTGCAGGGCTTATTCAATATGTTGTTAAAAATGCAACTGTTCCAGTAATTGAAACAGGAGCAGGAATTTGTCATCTTTATGTTGATCAAGATGCTAGTCTTGATATGGCTTTAGAAATTGCAAAAAATGCAAAGATCCAAAGACCATCTGTATGTAATGCAATTGAAACGATTCTTGTTCATCAAAAAGTAGCTCAAGAATTTTTACCAAAACTTCAAGAAATATTTAAAAATGTACAAATCTATGGTGATGAAAAAACAAGAAAAATCATTGATTGTTTAGAAGCTACTGAAAAAAGTTATGCTACAGAATATGATGATTATATTTGTAATATAAAAGTTGTAGATGATATTGAAGAAGCGATTGAACATATTTATAACTATTCAACAAAACATTCAGAATCGATTATTACCGGAAATAAAGAAACAGCAAAATATTTTATGGATTCTTTAGATTCAGCTTGTGTTTATCATAATGCTTCTACACGTTTTAGTGATGGGGGAGAGTTTGGTTTTGGGACAGAAGTTGGTATTTCAACGCAAAAGCTTCATGCCAGAGGCCCACTTGGTTTACAGGAAATTACTTCTACAAAATATATGATTTATGGAAATGGACAAGTAAGGAGTTAAGACTCCTTCTTTTTTTATAAAAAAATAATTAGTGTACTAAATATATTGACATTGATTAGTGCACTAACTATAATGTTTAGTATACTAACTAATAGGAGGTGTCTTATGGATCTATTGGAATTTGAGGATATTAAAGAAATCTTTTTACAATTTAAATCTCTCCATAAAAATATTCAAGAACTTACTAGTAAAAAAAGCAATAGGGAAGGATTATCTGCTGATCAGTGTTATTTGTTAGGTCTTATTGATCATTTTGGTCATCCTAATCAAAAAATTCTTGCAGAACGTTTAAAAATTACACCAGCTACTTTATCAGTAAGATTACAACGTTTAGAAAAAGCAGGTTTTATTGAAAAAGTTGTAAGTAGACATGATAAAAGAAATGTCTCATTACATATTACGGAAAAGGGAAAAAATGAAATTAAAAGTTGTAAAGATGGCATGAAAATGTTTACAACACGCTTATTTGGAGGAATAAATAAAGAAGATTTAGATAGAATGAAAACGTATTGTCAAATCTTTGAAAAGAATATTCGTTTAATGAAGGAGGAGTTAGATGTTCAAGATTAAAGGATATTTAAAGAAATTCTGGTATTTAATTCTTGCTTGTATTTGTTTATTGTTTGTACAAGCACAAACTGAATTAACTTTGCCAGATTATATGAGTGATATTGTTTCAGTGGGAATTCAAGCAGGGGGATTTGCTTCACCTGTTTCAGATGTTTTAACGGAAGAAACTTATCAACATTTATTATTGTTTGTTGATCAAAAGGATCAAAAAACAGTAAAAAAAGATTATAAAAAAGTTAGTAAAGTCAATCAAGATATCATTGATACATTTCCTAAGGCTAAAGGAAAAACAGTTTATCAATTGAAAGATTTATCAAGTGATGAAGAAAGTGAATTAGAAGATATTTTAATGAAACCGATGTTAATTATTACTTCGCTTGATAGTATGGATACTTCTAGTAAAGAGTATCAAGAAAAATTTGGACAATTACCTCCAAATATGAGTGTTTATGATGCGATTTCTTTTATGGATGAAAGTCAAAAATCAAAGATGTTTGAAGACATGGATACAAGAATAGATACAATGGGTGAAAGTACTTTAAAAATTGCAGCCGGTAATGGTGTTAAAGCTGAATATAAAAAATTAGGTGCTGACATTGACAAAGTACAAACCGATTATATTTTTAAAACAGGTTTAAAGATGTTAGGAATTGCTTTACTTGGAACAGTGGCTGCAATTTCAGTTGCTTTCTTTGCGACAAAAGTTGGTGCTGGTGTAGCGCGAGCTTTAAGAAAAGATGTTTTTGAAAAAGTAGAAAGCTTTTCTAATGAAGAATTTAATCATTTTTCAACAGCGTCACTTATTACACGTACAACAAATGATATTACTCAAGTACAAATGGTGACAATGATGCTTTTACGTATTGTATGTTTTGCACCAATTATTGGTATTGGGGCTTTAATTAAAGTTTTAAAAGAATCACCATCAATGACATGGATCATTGCAGTTGTTATTCTTGTTATTTTTGGTGTGATGGCGGTTGCGTTTGCTGTAGTTATGCCAAAATTCAAAATTATTCAAAATTTAATTGACCGTTTAAATCTCACAATGCGTGAAAATTTATCAGGAATGCTTGTTATTCGTGCTTTTGGTAATGAAAAACATAGTGAAGATCGTTTTGATAAAGCCAACAAAGATGTTACAAATTTAAACTTATTTGTTAATAGATCAATGGCTTCTATTATGCCAATTATGATGTTTATCTTTAATGTCGTTACTTTAGTAATTGTCTATTATGGTTCTAAACAAATCGATTTAGGTAATTTAGCAATTGGACAAATGATGGCCTTTATGCAATATGCAATGCAAATTATTATGGCCTTTTTAATGATTGCAATGATTGCTATTATGTTACCTCGTGCCAGTGTTGCTGCTAATCGTGTTTATGAAATTATTGAAACTAAGCCAACAATTCAAGATCCTACAAATCCAATTGCTTTAGATGAAAGTAAAAAAGGACTTGTTGAATTTAATCATGTTTCATTTGCTTATCCAGGGGCAAGTGAACCGGTTTTAAAAGATATTGATTTTGTTGCTAAACCAGGACAAACAACAGCTTTTATTGGCTCTACTGGTTCAGGAAAATCAACACTTATTAATTTAGTACCTCGTTTTTATGAAGTCAGTGAAGGAAATATTAAGGTTGCAGGGGTTGATGTTCGTGATATGACACAACATGAATTACGTGATCGTATTGGACTTGTTCCTCAAAAAGGAAACTTATTTTCTGGAACAATTCGTTCTAATTTAAAATATGGTGCACCAGAGGCAACAGATGAAGAATTAGAAGAAGTGATTCGAATTGCTCAAGCAAAAGAATTTATTGATCAAAAAGAAGAACGTTTTGATATGGAAATTTCACAAGGTGGAACAAACGTTTCTGGTGGTCAAAAACAAAGACTTGCGATTGCTCGTGCTATTGCGAAAAATCCAGATATTTATATTTTTGATGATAGTTTTTCAGCACTTGATTTCAAAACAGATGCTAAACTTCGTCAAGAATTAAATCAACTTGTTAAAAAGACAAAAAGTACAGTTTTATTAGTAGGACAACGTATTGCTTCTATTATGGATGCAGACCAAATCATTGTCCTTGATGAAGGAAGAATTGTTGGTAAAGGGACACATGAGGAATTAATGAAATCATGTCAGGTTTATCAAGAAATTGCCTATTCTCAATTATCTAAGGAGGAACTAAGTCATGAGTAATGAAAGAAGAAGACAAGGGCCTCGTGGACCAATGGGTCATGGAATGAGAGGTAATGGTGAAAAAGCCAAGAATTTTAAAGGAACATTAAAGAAATTATTTGTTTATTTAAAACCTTATTATTTTAAATTAGCGGTTGTTATTATTTTTGCAGCTTGTTCAACAGTATTTACGATTGTAGGACCAAAGATCCTAGCAAAAGCAACAGATAAATTATCTGAAGGAATTATGGCGAAGGTAAGTAATACAGGAGGAATTGATTTTGATTATATTGGTATGATCTGTTTGATTCTTGTTGGTTTCTATCTTGTCAGTGCACTCTTTAGTTTTATTCAAGGATTTATTACATCTTCGATTTCACAAAAAGTTGCTTATGATTTAAGAAGTTCTTTATCTAAGAAGATGTCAAGAATGCCTTTGAGTTATTTTGATAAACATTCTAGTGGAGATACTTTAAGTAGGGTAACAAATGATATTGATACAATTGCCCAATCACTTAATCAAAGTTTATCACAAGTGATTACATCTTCTGTTACAGTTGTTGGAATCTTTATTATGATGCTTACCATTTCTGTAAAAATGACATTGATTGCGGTACTTGTTTTACCACTTTCGATGTTACTTATTATGTTTGTTATGAAACATTCTCAAAAGTATTTTAGCAGACAACAAAAAAGCTTAGGAGATGTCAATGGTCATATTGAAGAAATGTATGGTGCTCATGATGTTGTTAAAGCCTTTAATGGGGAAGAAGATTCTGTTAAAACTTTTAATGAATATAATGATGCACTTTATGATTCAGCATGGAAATCTCAATTTTTATCAGGTTTAATGCAACCTTTAAGTAACTTTGTAGGAAACTTAGGATATGTAAGTGTTTGTTTATTAGGTGGTTTTTTAGCAGGGGGTAATACGATTACAATTGGTGATATTCAAGCGTTTATTCAATATGTACGCCAATTCAATCAACCAATTGCCCAACTTGCGCAAACAATGAATATGTTACAAAGTACAGCTGCCGCAGCTGAACGTGTTTTTGAATTCTTAGAGGAAGAAGAATTAGAAGCTGAAACCGTTAAAATTGAAACAGATGAAGTTGAAAAATTACATGGTTCAGTTACTTTCAATCAAGTTAATTTTGGTTATTTACCAGAAAAAACAATTATTCATGATTTCAATATGCATGTTCATGCTGGACAAACAGTTGCTATTGTTGGTCCAACCGGTGCAGGAAAAACAACGATTGTTAAATTATTAATGCGCTTTTATGAATTAAATAAAGGTTCAATTATGATTGATGGTCATGATATTAAAGATTTTTCAAGACATGATTTAAGAAGTTTGTTTGGAATGGTTTTACAAGATACATGGCTTTTTAATGGAACAATTAAAGAAAACTTGATGTATGGTAAATTAGATGCCAGTGATGAAGAAGTAAAAAATGCCTGTGAAATGGCGTATGTAGATCATTTTGTCAATACTTTAGAAGATGGTTATGATACGGTTCTTGATGAAGAAACATCAAATATTTCACAAGGACAAAAACAATTATTGACGATTGCTAGAGCGTTTCTAAAAGATCCTAAAATTCTTATTTTAGATGAAGCAACTTCTTCAGTTGATACACGTACAGAAGTGCTTATTCAAAAAGGTATGGAAAAATTAATGGAAGGACGTACAAGCTTTGTTATTGCACACCGTCTATCAACGATTCGTGATGCTAATACAATCATTGTCATGAAAGATGGCGATATTGTAGAAATTGGTAATCATGATGAATTGTTAGAAAAAGGTGGATTCTATGCCTCACTTTATCAATCACAATTTGAAGGTAGCGAAATTTAGAAGCAAAGAAATTTGCTTCTTTTTCTTTTCAAAACATGTTTATATATGGTATAGTACAAGCCGAGGGGATGATGTTATGGTGAAAAGAAAACCACAATATGTCAAAATTAAAGAATATATTATTCAAAATATTGAAGATGAAAAATATAATGAAAATGAACAAATTGAAAGTGAACATGCTTTGTGTGAACTTTTTGGTGTTACCCGAATGACAGTACGCCAAGCTTTAACAGAATTGATTAATGAAAATGTGATTTATTCTGTACCTAAAGTAGGTTCATTTGTTTGTAAAAAATCTAGATTTAAAAGTTTTGATGGACTAAACAGTGTTACAGAAGACTGTGCTAAGAAAAAAGAAGATTGTACAAGTCATGTCATTTTAAATGAACTTGAAGAAGCTACAGATTTAATGAAAAAAGAAATGGCTTTAGAAGATAATAAAGTATGGCACGTTAAACGTGTAAGACTTGTAAACGGAGAGCCTTTATGTTTTGAAGATGATTACTGTAATTATGATTTAACAGGAGATATTCCTTTAGAAGTATCCAGTACATCTTTATTTAATCATTTTGAAAATGATCTCAATTTACATATTGCTTTTTCCGATCAACAAATTGATGCGGTTTTAGCGGGTGAAGAACTAGGAAAATATTTACAAGTTGATCCGGTGACACCTTTGCTTAGAGTTTTATCGATTACATGCTTACATAATGGTAAATGTATTGAATATGGGTATACTTATTATCGTGTAGACAAGTATACTTTTAACCAAGTTGCATATCGTAGAAAATAAAAGGATGTTGTCAAATCCGTTTGGTTTGTTATAATGAGAATGTTAAAAAGGAGATTTTAGATGAATTATTTATATATTGCATTAATATCAATGGTACCTTTAATTGAACTTAGAGGAGCAATTCCTGTTTCTCAAGGATTAGGATTACCAATTATTCCATCTTATATTGTTTGTATTCTTGCTAATATGGTACCTGTACCTTTTATTTACTTATTTGCTAGAAAGGTTTTAGTATGGGGTTGCGATAAACCAGTTATTGGTAAATTTTTCACTTGGTGTTTAGACAAAGGTGAAAGAGGTGGAAAAAAACTTCAAGAAAAAGTAGGAAGAAGTACTTTTGTTGCTTTATTATTATTTGTAGGAATTCCACTTCCAGGGACAGGTGCATGGACAGGAACACTTGCAGCTAGTATTTTAGATATGGATTTTAAATCAACAACGATTGCTGTTATGCTAGGAGTTTTACTTGCTGGTGTAATTATGATGGTGGTTAGTTTTTTAGGATTTTCATTAATTTAGAAGTGTTTTACGCTTCTTTTTTTGTAAAGGAGGACGGTTATGAATGTAGAAATTATTAACGTTGGAACAGAGTTATTACTTGGAGAAATTGTCAATACAAATGCAACTTATTTACAAAAAATGTGTAAGGAATTAGGTTTTAATGTTTTCTTTCAAACGGTGGTAGGTGATAATCCCCAAAGATTTTTAGATTGTTTAAATATTGCTTTTAATAGAGGATGTGATTGTGTTATTACTACAGGTGGGCTAGGACCAACTGAAGATGATCTTACAAAAGAATTATCTGCAAAATATTTAGGATTAGAAATGATTTTTAATGAAGCAGAAGCCAAAAAAGTGAATGATAAATGTTGCTTTGTATCACAACTAGATCAAGTTACGGATAATAACTTTAAACAAGCTTATTTTCCAAAAGATTGTTATGTTTTAGATAATCCTATTGGAACAGCCAATGGTTGTGTGATGTCTAAAGATAAAAAAATGATTGTTAATCTTCCTGGACCACCAAAAGAAATGACATATGTTGTTGATCATCAACTTCAACCTTATTTAGAAAAATATCGTCAAGCTAAAATCTATACGTATGATATTTTAACTCAAGGTGTTGGTGAATCGGCAGCAGCTACTTTGATTGATGATATTGTTCAAAGTCAAAAAGATATTTCTATTGCTTTGTATGCTTCTGAAGAGTATGTAAGAATTCGTTTAGGAGTTAAAGCAAAACATAAAGATGAAGCAGATGTTTTAGTGAAAGAAACAAAAGAATTGATTGAAGAAAGATTAAAGGATTATCTTGTTGAAAATCCTAATTTATTTGAAGAAGTGATGAAAAAGATTAATGGTTTTACGATTTTAAATGAATGTGATTTTTCTTTAAGTAACTATTTTGTCAATAATGGAGGACCTGTGTTTATTCATTTAACTTTAAAACAACATCCATTAGGTGAAATTGTACATGTATTATTAAAATATAAAGAAAAAGAAATATCTTTCGATATTCCTTTACTTGTTAAAGCAAGTCTTTCTTTACCTAAATTAGAATCTAAATTGATTTATCGAATTGATCAATTAATTCGATAAACTTTAAAGTTGCTTGTGATAAGCTTCTTCTTTTAAGATAAGTATAGCCAATGCTTCTTGAAGGAAGGGGCTTTTTTAATTGTATTTCATAAACTTTATTTTTGTCTAAAAAATCATGAGAGAATTCTTTAACAACACACGCATTTCCTAAATTGGCATGAGTAAATTCTAAAAGTAGATGATGGGCTCCTAATTCCATTTCAGGATTTAATAAAATTCCATGTTTAGCAAAATATTTATCAATATAATTTCTAGAATTACTTGATTTTTCTAAAAGAATAAGATTCTTTTTCGCAATTTCTTGATAGCTGTAAAGATGATCATCTTTTTCTTTAGAGATAAAGATATCATGAATTGTTAAACATTCTTTCATCGCTAGACTTTCATCATCAAAAGGAAGATTGATAAAGGCAAGATCAATCGTTCCATTTTTTAAATGTTCAACTGTTTCAATAGAAGTTCCATTGACAACATTGATTTTGATTGTTGGATAAAGATGATGAAATTGTTTTAATAGGTCAATTAAGTAATTTTCACAAATTGAATCACCAGCACCAATATTTAACTGTCCTGAAAGTAATTCATTATAATGAGAAAGTTCATTTTCAACACTGGTAATTAAAGCAAGGGCTTCAGTAATGTTTTTATGAAGGAGCATACCTTCTTTAGTAAGAGTAACACCTTTGTTTAAACGAATGAAGAGTTGAGTGTTGAGTTCTTTTTCTAAAGCATGAATTGTTTGAGAAACAGCGGATTGGGAAATGAATAAATTTTTGGCTGCTTTTGAAAAAGATAGGGTAGAAGCCGCTTCGTTAAATATCTTATATTGTTCTAGTTTTATCATATTAGTACTCCTTATATCAAATATATTATATATTAATTCTACTTATATTAAAATATAGCATATAATAAAAATGTATGAAAAAGCCAATGATAGAAAGGTGGAAATGAATTATGGCTGGTGTAGTTGTTGTAGGAAGTATGTGGGGAGATGAAGGTAAAGGAAAAGTTACCGATTATCTTGCACAAAAAGCAGATGTTGTATGTCGTTATGCTGGAGGTAACAATGCAGGTCATACCATTGTTTATGGTGGTAAGAAATTTGCTTTGAAATTAATACCATCAGGTATTTTCTCTGGGCATGAAGTAATTATGGGAAATGGGATGGTTGTTAATCCTAAAGCATTTTTAGAAGAAGTGAAATATTTAAATGACGGTGGTATTGATACAAGCAAAATCAGAATTTCTGATCGTTGTCATGTGATTTTACCTTATCATCTTGAAATTGATGAATTACAAGAAAAGAGAAAAGGTGATAAAAGTATTGGAACTACAAAAAGAGGTATTGGACCTGCCTATGTAGATAAATATAGTCGTATTGGTATTCGTATGGGAGAATTCGTTGATGAAGAATTATTCTTAGAAAGATTAAAAGAAACTTTCCCAATGAAAGTTGCAGAATATCCTGAATTAAAAGACATGTTTACTGTAGAAGAAATTTTTGAAGAATACAAAGAATACGCTAAAATTATTAAGCCTTTAGTTTGTGATACAGGAATGTTATTAGATCAATATTTACAAGAAGATAAAAAGGTTTTATTTGAAGGGGCTCAAGGAGCAATGTTAGATATTGATTATGGTACTTATCCATTTGTTACATCATCACATCCAGGAGCTAATGGGGTATCTGAAGGGGCTGGTATTGGACCTTTATATATCAAAGAAGCAATTGGAATTATTAAAGCTTATACAACTCGTGTTGGATCAGGACCATTCCCAACTGAATTAAATGATGCAACAGGTGATTTAATTAGAGAAAGAGGACATGAATATGGTACTGTAACTGAACGTCCAAGAAGAACTGGATGGTTTGATGCTGTAGTTGTTAATCAATCAAGAAGAATGTCTTCTTTAACAGGTATTTCATTAATGTTATTAGATGTTATGAGTGGATTTGATACAATTAAAATCTGTAAAGCTTATAAATTAGATGGTAAAGAAATTTATGGTTTACCTGCAACTGTTAAAGATATTGAAAGATGTGAACCTGTTTATGAAGAATTACCAGGATGGAAAGAAGATATTACACATGTAAAATCTTTTGAAGAATTACCTGTAAATTGTCAAAATTATATTCGTAAAATCGAAGAACTTGTTCATTGTCCAGTAAGAATGTTTAGTGTTGGACCAGATAGAGAACAAACAGTTGTTTTAAAAGATATTAAATTTTAATAAAGGAGGTCTTTCATGAAAAGAGAATTAGTCATTGTCATGGATTTCGGAGGGCAATATAATCAATTAGTTGCTCGTCGTGTTCGTGAATGTAATGTTTATTGTGAAATCTATTCTTATAAAACACCTTTAGAAAAAATTAAAGAAATGAATCCTAAAGGAATCATTTTAACAGGTGGACCAAATAGTTGTTATTTAGAAGATTCACCAACTTATTCTAAAGAATTATTTGAATTAGGTATTCCTGTATTAGGTTTATGTTATGGTGCTCAATTAATGCAACATGTTTTAGGTGGAAAAGTTGAAAGAGCAAATGTAAGAGAATATGGTAAATCAATTTTATTAGTTGATCAACCACAATCTAAAATTTTAAAAGGTGTTCCTGAAACATCTACAGTTTGGATGTCACATTTTGATTATATTTCAAAAATTGCACCTGGATTTACTATTACAACACACACAAAAGATTGCCCAGTAGCATCTTGTGAAGATAAAGAAAAAGATTTATACGCAATCCAATTTCATCCGGAAGTTTTACATAGTGAATATGGTAAAACAATGCTTTCTAACTTTGTTTTAGATGTATGTAACTGTGCTGGCGATTGGCGCATGGATTCTTTCGTTGAAGAACAAATCAAAGCAATCAAAGAAAAAGTTGGTAATGGTAAAGTATTATGTGCTTTATCAGGTGGTGTTGACTCATCTGTTGCAGCCGTTTTACTTTCTAAAGCCATTGGTAATCAATTAACTTGTGTCTTTGTAGATCATGGTTTACTTCGTAAAAACGAAGGGGATGAAGTAGAAGCTGTCTTTGGGCCTGATGGAAATTATGAATTAAATTTCATTAGAGTAAATGCACAAGAAAGATATTATGAAAAGTTAAAAGGTGTTACTGAACCAGAAGCTAAACGTAAAATCATTGGTGAAGAATTTATTCGTGTTTTTGAAGAAGAAGCAAAGAAAATTGGAGCAGTTGATTTCTTAGTACAAGGAACAATTTATCCAGATGTTGTTGAAAGTGGTCTTGGTGGAGAATCTGCGGTTATCAAATCACATCATAATGTTGGTGGATTGCCAGATCATGTTGATTTTAAAGAAATTATTGAACCATTACGTGATTTATTCAAAGATGAAGTACGTAAAGTTGGTTTAGAATTAGGAATTCCTGAATACTTAGTATTTAGACAACCATTCCCAGGACCAGGTCTTGGTATTCGTATCATTGGTGAAGTCAATGCTGAAAAAGTAAAAATCGTGCAAGATGCAGATGCAATCTATAGAGAAGAAATTGCTAATGCAGGATTAGATCGTTCGATTGGTCAATACTTTGCAGCACTTACAAATATGCGTTCAGTAGGAGTTATGGGTGATGAAAGAACTTATGATTATGCAATCGCCTTACGTGCAGTTAATACTATCGATTTCATGACAGCAGAAGCTGCAGAAATTCCTTATGAAGTATTAAATAAAGTCATGTCACGTATTATAAATGAAGTTCGTGGGGTAAACAGAGTAATGTATGATATTACATCGAAACCTCCTGGAACAATAGAGTTTGAATAGCCTGAATAACATATATTATGCATTAAATTGGTTGCAGAAACAGGGTGTGTGCCCCTGAATCTGTGACCTTTTTGGCTGATAATTTAATTATTTACTTGTTAAAGCTCCTTTTCTTTATATAAGATTTATTGGTTGAAATAAACTGTGGTCGGGATGAAAATATTTTTGTATAGGATAATATAAGTTATGGTTAATAGGTGTACAGAATTTGCAGTTTAACATTCAGGATTATATGCTTCAATTATTGCTTGTGCAAGTGCAGCTTGTTTGGCTCATGTTAATTTTTAGCCATATTTATTTTCTTTCTTTTACGATTTAATATAAGCATAATAAAAACTGTGCTCATCAGGTCGCGAGCCCCTAACTTACACAGTTTATTTTATGCTCTCATTTCCATATTTTTTGTTTACTATAAGATTCTCTTTTTTGCGGCTTCAAAATAATTTTTATTAATTTCGATGCCTATAAAATTTCTGTTTAGATTTTTGCATGCTACACCAGTAGAACCAACGCCCATAAATGGATCAAGTACAATATCATTTTCGTTTGAAGCTATTTTGATGATATGTTCTAAAACAGAGACGGGTTTTTGAGTTGGATGCTTTGGATTTGTTAATCTTTCAGGATATTCACAAATTGGTGTTTCAATAAAGTTGTGCATTTTTTCTTGAGAAATAAAATTCCATTTATGACCTTTGTTCCATAAACAGATAATTAGTTCACAACTATTTAAGAAAGTTTTTTTGTAAACACATGGAGCAGGGTTAGTTTTATGCCATACCATAAACTGGAAAGTATCAAATTCATTATCAAAAAACTTATGCCAAAGACCAATTTGATTATAACTAGTAAATACAAAAATATTTCCATCTGGTTTTAGTATTCTTTTAAAATCATCTACTAAAAGACTCGGATCAAAATATTTTTCATCCCATTCAGCTATTTTAGTATTTAACTTTCTTTTACCAATAAATACATCAGTTTTTGAATATTTTGATATATTGTAAGGTACATCTGTTAAGATTAAGTCTACTGAATTAGACTTGATTTTTTTCAATTCATCAAAAGCATCAGCGTTAATTAAATTCATTTTTTCTTTCATGTAAAGTTCCTCCTTATAATGTTTTTTATAGTTAGTTACTTCTGTGAATATTAATTAATATTTTGAGGGCTTTACCGTTTTATGCTTTTAAGAAATGTAAAATTTTGATATAATTAAATATAAAGGAGACGTGATTGTGATGGAAAATATTTTGAATGAAAGACTCTCTTCACTAATAAAATATCCAGGTGGAAAAGAAAAAGAGCTTAAGTATATTTTACCAAATTTACCAATAAAAATAAATAATTATTATGAACCTTTTGTAGGCGGCGGTGCAGTTTATTTTTCAATGCATGCTAAAAATTATTTAATTAATGATAAGTCTGATGAATTAATTTCTTTATATAATATGGTAAAAAATCAAGATAAAGAATTTTTTGAAAAACTAAAGGCTTTCGACCATAACTGGAAAATTATCAGTAATGTAGTTGATAATCATTCAGATTATTTAATTACACTTTATTGTTCTTATAAGAATGATATTTATAATGAACAAGAGTTAAATGATGAAATTACTGAATTTGTATTAGTTAATGCTGATGAATTCAATGGTCTTCTTAGCCGTAGTTTTAATTGTCAAATCGAAAACTTTGTAAATGAATTAATTAAAAGTATAAGGAATAAAATGATTAGAATGAAACGTTTAGAAAAATCTAAAGGAATATTATGTCAAGAAGATTTAATTGCTAATATTGAATGTTCTTTAAAAACAGCGTTTTACACACATTTTAGATATTTAATTAACCATAAAGATGAATTTGGTATTTCTAATGCTTTTGCTACAGCTATATACTTTTTTATACGTCAAACATGCTATTCTTCAATGTTTAGGTATAATAAAAATGGTCAATTTAATGTACCATATGGAGGCATTTCCTATAATAGAAAATCTTTCTTAAATAAAATTAATTACTATCAAAATAAGGATTTAATAAAACATTTAAATAAAACTAAAATTGGGAATATGGATTTTTATGATTTTATGTATGAAAATCCACCAATGAAAGATGATTTTGTTTTCTTAGATCCACCGTATGATACTGAATTTAGTACTTATGCAAAAAATGAATTTAATCAAAGCGACCAATTAAGATTAGCAAATTACTTAATTAAGGAATGCAAAGCTAATTTTATGCTGATTATAAAAAATACTGATTATATAGCATCTTTATATCTTGAAGGGACAAAGACAGCTAACGGAGATAAGATATATATTAGTTGTTTTGATAAAAAATATTTTGTAAGTTTTCAAGATAGAAATAATAAAAATGCACAGCATTTATTAATTACAAATTATCCAATAAGTGGAGGTGGACTAAATGGAGGAAAATAAGAAGAAAGCAATACAACAAATAATAGATTCTAATATTAAGAGTTTCGCTGAGGGATTTGAATTACGTTATTCAAGTGAAGTTGATAATCCAGAAGGAGTAATTAACCGTAAGAAAAATAATTGTTTTATTGCAGAACTTGGTAAAGAATTTATGTTTTATAGTGCGTTCGTAAGAAGCTTTGATAGTTCATTTGGGCGTATTTTAGAAAACATTGGAAATAGTATTGCAAAATTATCTTATGACGTAAGAGGTAATATTGAATCTTTTTTACTTCCTCAACAATCACAACATATGGATTATATTATTTTGGAATATGAAAAACATACTAAACCTAAGGTATCAGATTACAATACTTTCAGTTGTATGATTCCTGTGGATATTAGAAGTTTTCAAAAATCACATGTAACTGATCATTATTTTTACAATGAGGAAAAGAAAGAACATTATTTAATTGAACTAAAATCTGGTGGAGATTTAGATAACAAAAAAGCAAAAACTGAAAAGCTTGCGCTATTACAAGAATACTTTATTTTAAAAAATTCTTTAATAAATAAACCAGATGAGAAAATTAAATTATTTTTTGGAACAGCGTATAACATGTATGGCGAAGGTGCTGAATGGAAACAAGAAAGAGTTAAACAATTCTTTGCTGATGAAGAACTGTTAATAGGTAGAGATTATTGGAATTTTGTTTGTGATGACGAAGATGGATTTGAAATTATATTCGAACAATATAAGCAAAGTGCTTCATATATTAAAGAAGCTTTAGAAAGAATTAAAACACTTTATTTTTAATTTTAGTACTTAATTATAGGATAAGTCACCTAGGTTAGGAGGGAAAGTTATGCATTCCGAAGGAGATATTAGAAAAGCTGTAAGGTTATTGCTAGATAAATATGGCGAGATAAATATTACTGAAGCTAAAGAAATGCTTCATGAAGTTCTTGAATATGATGAAGAAGATAAAGAAATGTCTTCTTCTCGCAATGAGATTAAAATATTACAAAGAATAGGAAATATTGCAAGTCATCAAGCAACTGAGCAAAAAATATACAGAGAAGGGTTTATGCTAGATAAAAAATATGAACCAGCAAGGTTTACTGCAGTAACAGGTATAGGTGATTCTAAGAAAAAAATTTCTAAAACTCAAATTAAGGCAAGAAAGAAAAAAACTAAAACTTTTAAAGGATGTAAGGTTAATTGGGGAGCATTAAGAGATAAAAATGACGATTTAGGAAATTTAGGAGAAGAGTTTGTTTTAGAATATGAACAAGAAAGAGTATCTGAATTTGATCCTACTTCCGTTACTAGTGTTTTACATCTTAGTCGATTACAAGGTGATGGACTTGGTTATGATATAAGTTCGATTAATAATGATGGAACTATTCGAAGAATCGAAGTGAAAACAACATCAGGCAATATTAATACACCATTTTTTATGAGTAAGAATGAAAAATTATTTTTTGAAACTTACAAAGATGAGAGTGTTTATCTGTACAGAGTTTATGCTTTTGACAAATTGACTAGAAGGGGAAAAATAGAAATAATTGATGCTTCAACATTGCTTAACGATTATGATTTTAATCCTGTTACATTTGCAGTTGTGAAGAAGCAACAAGAAATATAAAAAATAAAATAAAGAATAAAACTAGGAGGGTATCAATGAAAGGTTGGCACAAAATTGATTTACATCAACATACTTTGCGTGAGATTACATATGATGGAAAAGAACCTCAAAGTTTATATACTCATGAGAAATTTGAAAATATTTTGATAGAAGAAGGTGTTGAACTTAAAGCAGTAACTAATCACAATACATTAAATATCATTGATCATATCAAACACGCATTAATTTGTAAAAAAAATAATGTTAATTATTTACCAGGTGTTGAAATTGATTACCTATTTGATTCAAAAGATATACATGCTATTACAATTTTGAATCCACAAAATGATATAATAAGTTATTCAATAAAGTTAAATGAAATTATAACAAATAAATTAGGAAAAAAATTTTTAGATAAGGACGAGTTTGCTAGACTACATGAAAACATGGAATTTATTTTTATTCCTCATGTTATGAAGAATAAAGGAATCTACCCATCAAAAGATGTAGAAATAGTAGAAGAGGCAGAAGACTGGGTAATCAATATGATAAGAAACGGTATTTTTGTACCGGTTATATTTGAAAATACACAAAATTATAACAAATACTCAATTTATGGTAAAATTGAAGAACTTTTATTAAGCGATTATCTGTATCCTGCATGTTATGTTGGATCGGATTATAAGTTTGATAATGATGTGAAACGTAGAAATGTTGCCATCAACAGAGTTAAACATTATATTTTTTCTGAACCAACATATCGAGGATTAGAAATTTCTGTTAGAAATCACCAGACAAGAATGGCTCATGAATCTGAACTTATTTCAAGAAGTAATTATTTAGAATAAATTAAGATTTGTGATAATAAGAATTTTAGGAATAATTCAATAATTGCATTATCCCCATCATTAAATGTAATTATTGGTGGATCGGGTTCTGGAAAAACGTTATTATTAAATGAAATATTTAGATGTATAACTGGAAATGACCTAAAGGATGTTAAAAATAACGGCAAGAGAAAAGGAAAAAGTGCGTATTTTTCTAAAATTGGAAAGGGAACTCTTTTAGAGATTAATTCTGTTCCAGGTGATTATAAAAACTTCAAAGTTGTTGAAATACCAAATATTTATACTGAGATTATGAAATATGTAAACGATCATGAACAATTAGGAAATGTTTTCAAAATTTCTAATAGGTCTTATGTGAATTCGTTGATAAATGATTTTATTTCAGATTGTAATAAATATAGTGAATTAATATCTGATTTAGAGGATGAGAAAAAAATAGGAAGTGAAAGTTTAAGAAACATTTTTACAAGTATTGAATTTTTAAATGCTAACCCAATTGAAAAAAGTTTGTTTGAATTAAAACCTAAAAATATGGCCAATCTTGACTCATCAAAAACATATTTAATCATAGAGAATGATAAAAAAATTCTTTTAAAAAAGGATGAAATTTTAAAATATTTTAATGAAATAAATAAAACTCTAAATTTTGAATATAAGGAAGTAGTTGAAAAAATTATAGGTGATTATTTGTTTTTGTTAGAGAAAATAAATGCTAAAATTGTTACGTTTGAAAAAAGAAAAATTGAAGAAATGATAGTAGAACAAATACAAAATTTATTAAATGCAGCAATACGTAAATCTTCAACTAAATTAGGACAAAAAGAAAAAATATTCAAAGAGAGAGAAGAATTGTTATCTAATAATCAAACAACTTTAATCAATTGTATAAAAAATGTTTTGAAAATTAATAAGGAGATTGTAAGTGTTCATCTCGAATATCCTTTCGATCAAATAAAAAATACAATCGAAACAAAGAATGCTAATGAATTAGCAAGATTTACATTATCCTTTGATAAAGAAAGCTTAAAACATGTTTTAACGGATGATAGTGATTTTATTGAGACAAAGAACATCTCTACAAAACTAAAAAGGTTACCAATAAAATTTGTTGATTTTTTAGATGATCAATCAATTAAAATGTTTATAAGCGAATTAAAAAAAGTGACGTTGGATATTAATGCTGTCATTAAAAATGAATTATCATTAACTCTTGAATTGAATGTTAATGGTAATTGGAAAGAGGCCACAACTGTTAATCAAGGAACAATAGCAAAAGTTTCCATGGAATACTATTTTAACGATATTATAAGAACTGAACAACCAGATATCATTTTTATAGATCAACCTGAAAATGATGTTGACAAAGAATTTTTAACACAAACATTAGCTAAATTTTTAGTTGATAAAAAAATGACATCACAGATTTTTATTACGTCACATGATGCTATATTAACAGTGAATGCTGACGCAAATATGATAATACAGGCTGATGTTGATGAAGATAATAAAATTAATTACATGTCATATCCATTAGAATATACAGAATGCAATAAAGTTGGAACGGATGATGTTGCACGTATATTGGATGGGGGAAAACAAAATATTGAAAAGAGATATCAAATTTATGGAGGCATTTTGAAATATGGAAATTAATATTTTAAAAGAAAAAGAGAATGTTTTTTTTACTGTAGATGGATCAAAAAATCAATTAATGAATTTTGATAATTTAGTTGCATTATCAGAAAAAATAGTTGAAATTAAAGATTGCTTTGAATATCAAATTAATTGTACTGATAGTTCATTAGAACTTTATAAATCCACAATAGATGAATTGATAAAGAGTTTAAGAAATGATACTGACTTACTTGATTTGCTTTCTCAAAAAGAAGATAAATCTGATGAAGTCAATTCTGATACTTTAGTTTAGACTATATTTTGCTAAAACATTATTTATTTGCTACCTTTTTTGTGAATATTAGCTTTTATCTAAATTAAAACTAAATTTAGTAAAATTGTATGTGGTGTATGAATAAGCTTGTTTAAAGCGGAAAACTGTTTAGCGGAGGTAATAATATATTTATTGTAATGGTGAAATAAATTTGACTAAATCTGATATAATTCCTACTTCTATGACTGGTGCAAAATTAAGAAAAAATTTGTTTATCGAGTACATAATTCATTTTTACAAACGATCATTACGAAAAAGTTCAAAAAACAAAATAAAATCAAGTTTTACAGATAATGTGATGATTTGTACAGCTGTTGATAGAAATAACCATATCTTCATTTTTGTTGGAAAAGTTGGAACTACAATATTGAGTTCTGAAGAAGTTGAAACCATTTATAAACCTCATTTAGAAAATGTAACATGTATAAGCAGTGATAGATGTCCTTCATATAGATTATTAGTGACTAATCTAAATGTAGAATTACATTCATTTAAAGCTGATAGTAAAGAAAAAAGAGGAATCTATCATATCAATCATGTAAATTATATTCATAAAGCAATAGCAGATTATTTTCATTTACATCATGGTATATCCTCAAAATATCTCAATGAATATTTAGCACTTATAGCATATAAATGCATGAATAAATTATTAGATGTAGAATTTGGATTAATTGAAATTGCGAAATGCAATTGTACTGCACGATGGAAAAATTATGTTCATAGACCGAATGTGGTGTAGATAACACACATCTTGTCTAACATAGACTGTTTATAGGTGTTATACCACCAATACCTAGTGTTGAGGGATAAATAGATGAAATTACATGTTTTGAAGTGTCCAGAATGCAATGCAAATATTGAAATTGAAGAAGATCGTTCATTTTGCTATTGTCAGTATTGTGGTTGCAAAATACCTGTTGATGATGAAGTAATGACAATTAACAAAAATATAAATAGGAATAGTATCTATACCAAGCGTTATATAAATGAAGCGGAAATTATTAAAGAAAGGAGCAAAGCCAAAGGAGATAAATTAGTCGTAATTCTTATCGTCGCTATATTTTTATTTTCATTTGGATATTTTTCAATGTCGAAATATTCTAGCTATTCAGAAGAAAAGAAACTTGAATTCATTGCTGAGGAAGTTATACTGGATATTAAAGAAGGTAACTATGATGATGCATATATAAAAGCAAATACACTACATTACACCTCTGGGTGGTCTAGTGATATAGAGAAAAAATGGGATGAAACACGGGAATCTTTACTTGAACAAATAGAAAAAGCTAAAAAGGAAAAAGATAAAAGTAATTCTTTTTTCAATTGGTTTGATTGATATTTGAGATTTGTGGCAAATAGGATGTTGTTGTGATGAGTGAACATTTTCAAAAAGCTTTTGTATATAATTTATATTTTATTATTAAGGGAGTGCTAAAATATGACCCAAGTTAATGAGGTGTTAGGTAAATATGGAAATATTTTAGATTTAATAAGCATTATTATTGCTATTATTGCATTAATAATTTCAATAATTTCATATCGTATTTCAACTCAAAAAGCAGATTTATTTTTAACATATCAAGTATATGATGTGAATAAATATAATGAGTTTTATGAAAATGATAAAGGTATTATTAAATTAAATATAGATGAACCTATTAAAGATTCACTTCGCAATAAAGATGGATATGTTGTAACTATAACAAGACCAGGCAGTGAGGTAATTTTTAATTTAGAAAACCGTGGGAAAGTAGCGGCTAAGAATCCTGTGATTAATTTTAAATTTAACAATTTTGAATTGAGTTATTTTGATGAAAACGGTTGGCAAGGCATTTCTCATAATCATGTATTAGGAACTTGGAGTGAAATTAGATGGCAACCAGCTGATAATACTGTTATTCATAAAGGTATTCCTAAATCGTTTAAAAATTTTAGTTTCTCTAAATCTATTATTTATGATAATGCAAATATTGAAGTAATAATTTCTGCTGATAATGCTAATACAAAATCATTTAAGATTCCAATTGAAGTTAATGAACCTAATGGATAATAAGATTATTTAGAATGAAAATTTATATTGAAATTAGAATATATGTTACAATTTATAAGAGTTACAGAATTTTCAATTTCTCGAAGTTTCATTTGATAAGTAGACCTTAAAATGGCCTTATTTCATAAAAAAAAAGAAGAATATTGTGGAAATAGTGTAATAAAAGGAATAAGTAACAAATACTAATTTAAGTAGATTAGTAAAATGATATTCATTTATCGAGTTTGAGTAGAGATAATATATGAAAAGATAAGATTTATAAAGGTAATTTAAAAAAGTGAGGGGTTTCTCATATTTTGATTATCAATTATAGTGGGGTGAATTTCACCCCACTTTTGTGTATAGATAATTTTTTGATTAAAAATCAACTTCGAGAATATCTAAATCTGATGATGTTTCAACCTCATTTTCTTCTAATAAAGATATTTGAATATCATCAATTCTGTTAGAAATGGATTCTAGAGAATTTAGGATTTCTTCTAATACTTCATTTTCTTCAAGTGTGATAGCTTCAATACCATCTTCAATAATAAGCGAATATACTTTTTTCATATCAATTTCGATCCTTTCTTATACATGTAAAATAGTAAGTCGTATCATCGTTAAGGCTGAATAAAATACGATTACGGAATCTTTCCCAGTTTAAGTAGCCATTTGAAGCATGTTTGATAAGCTTGATCGTCTTATTTCTGTTTTCAACGATAGCAGTGTTCATCCTTCTTTTTGATTTGTCATCGACAATAATAAAGCTGTTGATGATTTCTGTTTTCCAGTTGGTCAAGGTATTTGCGAAAGGTGACATCTCCTCAACAGGACAACTTCTGAAATCAGTAATGATCTGTTCAAGAGCTTTTTTTGCGTTATCATAATTACAGTTTGTATAGAATTGAACAATATCTTCTTTAAGCTCACAGGCTTTTTCTAATTCATCATCAATTTCCAACATGTATGTATAGAGATCACTGTAATTACAGTATCGAGCCAATACTCTGTTATATTTCTTTTCATTGTTTTCATCGAATATTTTATTGTTGTTTGAAAAAAGCAGCCAATTGAATTTTTTTAACACATAATAGTGTCTGGAAGCTTCTTCTAATTCTAACTTTTCTTCTACAGTAATTGTTTTATTTTTGATCTTCTTTTTAAGGTCATCTTTTATTTTCTTATATTTTTTTGAACATGGATTCTGACTTTATCGACACGTTTATTAAGATCCTGAATCATATGAAAATGATCTACTATACAGATACAGTTGGGAAAAACATGTTTGGCAACGATGCGATAGGTATTCCACATATCGAAGGAAACATATTTTACTTTTTCACGTTCAACGCGGGGAATAAGCATAAAATAGTTGATCAGTACATTTTTATGCCGTGAAGGAAGCACATCGATTATCTTCTTGTCAAGATAATCGACGATTACACATACATAGTCACTGTCATAAGATTTAAAGGCATAGACTTCATCAAAGGCAACACATTCAGGTAATGGTCTTCTTGAAATATGGACATGTCTGTCAAAGATGTTGATAGCTGATGTTGGAGAAATATTATGTCTTTTGGCAACATCAGTAAAAGTTGCATTTGGAGATTTAAGGTCTTTGAGAACATTGGAAACAGTAACAACAGAGAACTTACCTCCAAAGGTAAATGGATTATTTTCATAGAATGTCTTTTTACAATGAAGGCACTGATATCTTCTTGCCTTGTAGATGATATAACAGTTGGTGATGGACAAAACGGAATGAGTGATCTTTTTTTCGTTGTAGTCCTTGATCTTTTTAGTCATGTTACCACAAACAGGACATTGGCAGTATTTCTGATTAAGAGTAATACCAACATAGAGACCATCACTTTTGTGGGTGAAGGTTATTTCCTGAACATTGTCTCTTTCAAGATTGAAGAATTTGAGGATGTCATTGTCGGAAATGAGCGCAGGAGGGCTATCGTCAATGTTTGGATCATCAGCAGATGTTTTTTTATATTCAGTTTTCATATTAGAACAGCTCCTTTCGATATATTACAAACAAAGAATATCGAAAACGAAGCGATTCTAATATAAAAGTCATGTGGTAAAAGTAAAAAAAGCAAAGAAAGTATTTCTAAAGTTCAAAATACAGAAAAGAACATAATCAAAAGATAAATAAAGATACTTCAACTTTAGAAAATAAAGGTGTGAAGATGAAGTAGAGTCATTGTTTAATAATATATCTATGATCAAATCAAAAGAAGAAACAGAATAGGGAATCATATCCTGAATCAAAACGGCATGAGTAGACTTACAAGAAGGACAGATGAGTCTTAAAATACGAATAGTGTGTTTACGATTGAAAAGATTGATATGACGGTCATAGTAGGCATGAACAATAAGACCATGTAAAAGACATTTAGGGCAAGCTAATGAATCAAAATCTAATGAGTAAATGATTTTATTGTATTGATTTTGAGAAATATACTTGATTTTTTTAGTAAGTTTTATTATTATCATATTGTCTTATGGACAGGATAGACATCAAACTGTGGTTGGGGGAGATGCTTATCCTTTTTTCTTTCTATAAATTTTTTAACTATAACTATATGATAAATAATTTATGGAAATAACAAAATAGAAAAAATAAAAGAACCCCAAAAAAATGAAAAGCCATAAATAGAATCCAGAGGAATATACCCCTGGATTATTTATAGCCTAAGAAATCCCCATGAATTTTTAGTTACTCGTAATCTGAAAAAGATTGCTTATTTTTGTATGACGGGCATGTTTTACATCTAAGGTGAAAGTCCTTCATGAGCGTAGTTGTCGACGAATCATATAGCGACTTGCAAGTTTTACATCGTGAGGTGTGGGAGAGAGGAAGCAATAGCGAAATCGTGGCCCAAAGAACATGAACTGGATAATGAGGCGCATTAAAAGGATAAATTGGCAAAATGCAATAAAGTCCAAAAGGCAAACGTAATCTTAATGTGTAAATCCAGTGGGTAAACGAGGAAAGATGTATGACTTATCCCGTGAGGTCTCACTAGCGACAAAGTAGTAACAACGAATAGTGAGAAGTCAGCAGACGGCATAGTAGGTATGGACAGTATACTGAAGGCCTGAATGATTAAATAGTGCAAAATGAATGTATTTTTCTAATACATGTTTGACAGTACAAAGTAGACGAAGCGTATTTGAGTCAAAATGTATATAAACCTAGAACCTAGTATTAGAAAGCGGAAAGGAGAAGAGCACACAAGTTATGTCTAAATAATTGAATGAAATTCTATCCAGAGAAAACATGCTCATTGCTTACAGGAAGGTAATTTCTAATAAAGGAGCAAGTGGAGTAGATGGTGTAACAGTTGAAGAAATCAAAGATTACGTTAATCAAAACTGGAGGAATATCAAAAGCCAAATTAAAACAAGAAATTATTGGCCTCAACCAGTCAAAAGGGTTGAAATACCGAAGCCTAATGGTGGCATTAGAAAACTAGGTATACCAACTATTATGGATAGGATTATTCAACAGGCGATGGTGCAAAAATTAGAACCAATATGCGAAGCTTATTTTAGTGATTACAGTTATGGTTTCAGACTAAATCGAAGTTGTGAAAAGGCAATACTCAAACTTCTAGATTATTTAAATGAAGATTATATTTGGATAGTCGACATTGATCTAGAAAAGTTCTTTGATAATGTACCACATGATAAACTCATGAGCTATGTACATAATATTATCAATGATGGGGATGTAGAATCCCTAATAAGAAAATATCTACAAGCAGGAGTAATGACAAGAGGACGATATGAAACAACAAACAAAGGGACACCGCAAGGTGGAAATATTTCGCCTTTGCTTTCAAACATACTGCTTAATGAACTGGACAAGGAACTAGAAGCAAGAGGACTCCACTTTGTAAGATATGCGGACGACTGCGTCATAGCGGTCAAAAGTGAAGCAAGTGCCAAAAGAATAATGCGAACAGTCACAAACTGGATTGAAAAGAAATTAGGGTTAAAGGTCAATATGACAAAGACACATATTACAAAACCAAATAATTTAAAATATCTGGGATTTGGGTTCTATTACAATCCACAAACCAAAACATGGAGAAGTATACCACACAAAGATTCAGTTAAAAGATTTGAAAGAAAACTAAAACAGTTAACTTGTAGAAGAAAGAATATGAGCTTTAAAACAAGGGTTGGACAATTGAATCCAGTGATTAGAGGATGGATAAATTATTATGCCATTGGTGATATGAAGAAAATTATGATGAAAATAGATGCACACCTACGAACAAGATTAAGAGTGATATTGTGGAAGCAATGGAAAGTACCAAGCGGAAGGTATCACTGGTTAAGAAAATTAGGAATCAATCATAATTTGGCAAGACAAACATCATACATGGGAGACCGCTATCAGTTTGTAACGACCAAGACATGCGTAGTAAGGGCAATATCAAAACAAAGACTAATCAACAATGGATTAGTCAGTTGTCTTGATTATTATTTAATAAGACATAAATTGAAATTTAATTAAACCGCCGTATACGGAACCGTACGTACGGTGGTGTGAAAGGGAAAATTAATTGAAATTTTCCCTATTCGATTTAATATCAACAAAAATCTATTTTTTGAACACAGTAGTTGTTTATGAGAAATTTTTTTGCAGTTATTAAAAATAATTATAGTTATTTTTAATAATATGTTATTATATTACTATATTGTGAATTTAATCTGTCTGTTATAGAGTATCATGTTATTAATGAAAAAATGCATTTTTTATATAAATCATAAAAAAATTATTTACATTATGCATGGTCTATAAATACAATTATTAAATAACGCAATATTAATGATAAAAAGAATATCATAAAATTCGTGGGGGGGGGAGAGAATAGATGGTATTATTGGTACAAGAAATGAAAGATTTACAAAGAAAATTCCATTTAAAACTGTTAAGTGAACAAAAAGGATTGGATAATGAAATAAAAGGTATTAAAATCATAGAAGTTGAAAATATGGAAAAGTACATAGAAGGAGGAGAAATACTTCTTACAAGTTTTTTTATATATGAAAGTTGTACAATTTCTCAGTATGAAACACATATACAAAATTTGATAGATAAAGGTGTATCTGGATTTATTATAAAAAATAGTGGAAACATAAAAAATTTTAATATCAAACTAGATATACTTAAAGGATTATGTATTGAAAATGAGGTTGCCCTGTTTGAATTACCTCGACAAAATCATTATTGGGATATTATTAGATATATATTAGATAATGTTTTTGATCAAGAAATGGCATTATTAAAGTATCACAAAGTTACAAATGATAACCTTAAAGAATATATTTTCCACAAGGAGGCAACACCTAAAAATATTATAGAGCTTCTTTATACAATAATTGATAATCCAATTTCAATGTATTATGAAAATTTGAGTTGTCTTGCTACAACATATGAAGAAAAAAGTAGTTTTGATTTATTAGATAACATTAAAGAATATAGTCCAGAGATAAGATTGAGGTATAATTATTTAAAACAAGATGCTGGAAAATATAATCAATATATTATACCTATTACTTTTATAGGAAATATACCTATTAAAATTGTGATTGATGAAAAAAATAGAAAGTTAACAAATTTTGATTTTGTTGCGATTGAAAATGCGATTGATGCATTAAGGTATTCATTCACATTTGACTTTGCAAAAAACGAAATCCATAAAAAGTATCATCGAGATATTTTCTTTAATTTAGTAAATAGTCAGTTAAATTATGATGATACTACTGAAGCAGCCAATATGTTAAATCTTAAAGAGGATGCTTATTATCGAATTGTATCATTTCATTCTATTCCAGAAGATCAAAAGGAAAAGTATTCTTTGGAACAATTAGATGAAGTTGACATTATTGCTAATGAAATATCAATGTTTTATCCTAAAGAGCACATCTATAAAAATGTATCTCAAATTGTTATGTTACAAAAAATGGATTCTGATAAAGAGGATGATGATAGTATAAGATGTTTAAATGAACTGATAGATATTGTAAAAAAAAGTATCAGCAAAAGAGACCAAAACACAAATTTTAATATTGGTGTAGGAGAAGTTGTTAAGGGATACAGAAACTTAAAAAGTTCATATAAGCAATCTAGAGTTGCTATGAAGTTTATGAAAATTGCAAAAAAAATTACTGGAGACATTAATAAATCAATAGTCTATTATTCTAAATTAGGAATATTCCAATCATTTATTGAGTTGGATGATGTGAATAAATTAAAAAAATATGTACCATCATCTATTATAAAATTAGATGAACATGATAGAAAACATAATACAGTATTATTAGCTACCTTGAGTTCATACATAAAAAATAATTTAAGTTTGAAAAAAACATCTGTAGATTTATCAATCAATTATCGTTCAGCTTCATATCGTATTCAAAAAATAAAAGAAATTTCTAATATTAATTTTGATGATAGTATAGAATTACTTTCAATAAGAAATGGATTAATAATTTTTGATATTATTAAGGTTTATTAGATTATTACGTAAAAGACGGTTATTACTATTAAAAACTGTCTTTTTTTATTGGAATGCTATTTTAATATACACTTTTTTTACAAAAAAGTATTATTGATTTTCCTATTTGTTGCATTATAAAAATCATTATTAAAATTTA
>ERZ838118.551-NODE-551-length-51514-cov-10.984609_pt1 | contig 51514 bp, 44 predicted proteins | sample MGYA00519863_ERZ838118 | MGnify/ENA primary metagenome ERZ838118 (study PRJEB31850, sample SAMEA3708827) | human gut metagenome | biome: human gut; feature: human-associated habitat; material: faeces | place: China | collected 2014 ...
ACCTCGCTCGCCGTATCGGCACTTAGAATTATGCGGTATTGCCCTTATTTTACAACGGCGCGCTCGGCTTTCAACGCGGTTTGGTATTGGGTCAAAAAGGCGGCAAACCCGGACTCCTCGGCGGGGTCGGGGGACAGGGTCGTGCTTTGGGCGTCGGCAAAAACGCAGCGGTTCAAATACGCGGCCAGCGTTTCGCCGTCGGCGCGGTGCAGGCGATACGCAGCCAGCAGGGCCATGCCGTAGGAACCGCCCTCACCGGCTGTTTCCATGCAGGTCACAGGAGCACCCGCCGCCGCAGCCAGATACCGCTGGGCCACGCCCGGCGTTTTGAAGATACCGCCGTGGCCGAGCAGGGTATTCACAGCCACATTTTCTTTGCGCAGAATTTCCAGCCCCATCGCCAACGTGGCAAAGGCAGAATAGATATTAGCGCGCATAAAGTTGGCCAGCGTAAACGCACTGTCCGGGCGGCGCAGCAGCAGGGGGACGCCCGCGTCCAGGTGGGTGACGCTCTCACCGGAAATGTAGTTGACGGGCGTGATGCCGCCGCAGTCAGGCGCACCGTGCAGCGATTCGTTAAACAGGAGGGTAAACAACGCACCTTTGTCGATGTTTGCTCCGCACAGTGCCGCGCTCTCGGCCAGCAGATCGACCCAGGCGTTCAAATCGCTGGTGCAGTTGTTGCAGTGGACCATGGCGACCGCCGCGCCGTCGGGGGTCGTGACCATGTCGATTTCCGGGTAGACCTTGGACAGCGGCTTTTCCAGGACGACCATGGCAAAAATGCTGGTGCCTGCGCTGACATTGCCGGTGCGCGGGGCGACACTGTTTGTTGCCACCATGCCGGTGCCGGCGTCGCCCTCCGGTGGGCAGAACGGTATGCCGGGCTGCAGCGTGCCGGTTGGGTCGAGCCGCTTCGCCCCCTCGACGGTCAGCATACCGGCGTCCTCGCCTGCGGGCAAAACGGTAGGCAGCAGTTTGACAAGATCCACGGGGCAGCCTTGCTTGTCTGCCAGCGCGTTAAATTTTGCGAGCATTGCGGCATCATACTCGCCGGTGGTGCTGTCAATCGGGAACATGCCGCTGGCATCGCCTTCGCCCAGCACCTTGCGCCCGGTCAGCTGCCAGTGTACATAGCCTGCCAGCGTGGTGAAAAAGTCCAGCTGCGGCAGGTGTGGCTCGCGGTTCAGCATGGCTTGGTACAGGTGTGCTGCGCTCCACCGCTGCGGGATGTTGAACCCGAACGCCGAGGTCAACTCTTCTGCTGCCGCGCCGGTCATCGTGTTGCGCCATGTGCGGAACGGTACCAGCAGTTTGCCCGCAGCATCAAACGCCAGATACCCATGCATCATAGCCGAAACGCCAATGCACCCCACTGTGGTCAGCGGCTGGCCACACTTGGCCAGCACATCCGCAGCCAATGCCGCGTAGGCAGCCTGCACACCCTGCCAGACTTCCTCCAGCGGGTAGGTCCAGATGCCGTTTTCCAGCCGGTTCTCCCAGGTAAAATCGCCCTGGGCCACAGGCTTGCAGGTACCGCCCACAAGCACAGCTTTGATGCGGGTGGAACCCAACTCAATGCCGAGAGAACACTGCTTTAAGTCAATCATAGGAATCCTCCTTGACAAAATAAAGGATGGTCTTTATCATAAAACTATCTTAATGTTCGGAAAGGAGCGCACCCATGGGAACCGTTTTCAATAAAAAGGAGCTTTTGGTCCTCTTGCAGGATTTTCACTGCCTTACGGGGCTGCGCTCCGCCGTTTTTGATTCGTATGGAATCGAAGTGCTTGCCTATCCGCCGGAACTGCCAGCTTATTGCCGCTTGATCCGCAGTGTGCCTGATGGCAAGACCGGCTGTTACCTGTGTGACCAGGCGGCTTGCCGCAAGGCAACGCGGCAAAAGCAGACGATCATCTACCCCTGCCATGCGGGGTTGATCGAAGTGATCACGCCGGTCCAAATCGATGGTGCTGTTGTGGGCTTTTTGCTGTTGAGCCACATTGTACAGGGGGCCGATGAGCAGAGCGAGTGGAGCTATGCGCAAAAATGCTGCTCGGCTTATGCAATTGATAAAACGGCACTGCAAAAAGCCTATAATGCCTTGCCGCGCACGCCCTATCCGGTGCTGAAATCAGCAGCGGATCTGCTGGCTTTGGCGGCGGCTGCATTGTACCAAAAGGGGCTGACGCGGCTGGCAGCGGGCAGTGCGCAGGAAAAGCTGAGCCGCTACCTGGCGGAACATCTGGATGAGACATTGACAAACGAAACGATCTGCCGTGATCTTTCGCTAAGCCGTACCGGGCTGTACTATCTTTCACGGCAGCTCTATGGCTGCGGCATCAACGAGCAGATTACGCACCTGCGCATCCAAAAAGCGATGAAGCTTCTTTGCGATACGAATCTGTCCAATGCACAGATCTGCCAGCAGATCGGATTCCTGGATGACAATTACTTTTATCGTGTTTTCCGTAAACAAACCGGTCTGACACCACGCCAGTACCGTGATTCTATCTTAGCAGATACAGCAAAGACTGAGTAGAGACGATTGTTTTCAATACTGGATTATTGTTCAAACAATTCTGAGGGAAGCGGCAATATTAAATTGTGGCCGGTGACGTGCTATAATAAACCTACATACGGTAAGCCGGTACGGCGCAATTTTGACCGCTGCCTTACGGAAAATTCGCAGCTGCGGAGTATAAACTGCTATGAAAAAATATAAGATCGCGGTGGCCGGGACCGGCTATGTGGGGCTTTCGATTGCCACGCTGCTTTCCCAGCACCATCATGTGACGGCAGTGGTCAACGATCTGGACAAATTTAAGCGGCAGAGTCAGGCCATTCTGGCCAACCGCTACGATGCCTGCCTCAACGATGTGCAGGACAAGGTCTACACAAGAGATCTATTCGGCAGAGACTGAAACGCCTTTCAGCCGCTTTTTGACGGTGAAGTAAGGCTCTCCATGCCATTACCGCACAATATCCCTGTGACTTTTAAAGAGAGGAACACATGTTATATGAAATATGATTATCTGGTAGTCGGCTCCGGTCTGTACGGTGCCATCTTCGCCCATGAGGCCAAGGTCCACGGCAAATCCGTGCTGGTCGTGGATAAGCGCCCCAACATTGCGGGCAACATTTATACCGAGAACATCGAGGGTATCAACGTCCATAAGTATGGTGCGCACATCTTCCACACCAACAACAAAAAGGTTTGGAACTATATCACCCGGTTTGCCGAGTTCAACCGCTTTACAAACTCTCCCGTTGCCAACTATAAGGGTGAACTGTATTCGCTGCCCTTCAACATGTATACCTTTAATAAGATGTGGGGCGTCGTCACACCGGAGGAGGCAGCCACCAAAATTGAGGAGCAGCGCCGCGAGATCACCCACGAGCCGCAGAACCTTGAGGAGCAGGCCATCTCCCTTGTGGGCCGCGACATTTATGAGAAGCTCATCAAGGGCTACACCGAAAAGCAGTGGGGCCGCGATTGCAAGGACCTGCCTGCTTTTATCATCAAGCGCCTGCCTGTGCGGCTGACCTTTGACAACAACTATTTCAACGCGCTGTATCAGGGCATTCCCATCGGCGGTTACACCAAGATGATCGCCAATCTTCTGGACGGCATCGAGGTGCGGCTGAACACCGATTACCTTGAAAACAAGGCCGCGCTGGACGCACTGGCTGACAAAATCGTCTACACCGGCCCGATTGACGCTTATTTTGACTACAAACTCGGCACGTTGGAGTACCGCTCCGTCCGGTTTGAGAATGAGCTGCTCGACAAGCCCAGCTTCCAGGGCAACGCCGCCGTCAACTATACGGACCGCGAGACGCCGTGGACCCGCATCATCGAGCACAAATGGTTCGAGTTCGGCAAGGACGAGAACGGCAACGACCTGCCCAAAACGATCATCAGCCGCGAGTATTCCTCTGAGTGGAAGCCCGGTGACGAGCCGTATTACCCCGTCAACGATGCTAAAAACGGCGCACTGTATGCCGAGTACAAGAAGCTGGCCGACGCCGAGCCGAAGGTCATCTTCGGCGGACGCCTGGGTGAGTATAAGTATTACGACATGGATCAGGTTATCGCCGCCGTGCTGGACCGCTGCGAAAGCGAGCTGCACTAAAGCACAGCCAAGCGAAAGCACAAAATTCAAAAGGCAGCAAAGCAGACCCCAAAAGCTAAAATCGGGGTTTACTTTGCTGCCCTTTTTTATTTGCTCAATCCGCTGGCGCCGCTTGCCACAACGCCGCCGTCCATAAGAATGTCTGCTCCGGTCAGGAAGCCCAGCCGCTCATCCAGAAGAAGCGCAAACAAAGCGGCGATTTCTTCCGGCTTTCCGTTGCGCTTGAGAGCAGAGTATTTTTTGAATACATCCGCCTGCCCGCTTTCCAGTACGCCCATCGGCGTGTCAAAGTTGCCGGGTGTCACACTCAGGCAACGCACATTTTTCTCGCCAAAGCGTGCGGCATCGGTCTTAGCAAACCAAATTACAAAATGCTTGGTGATGGCGTAGGCCAGACCCGGGCGGGCGTCCTTAGGGGCAATGCCTGCCCGCGCCACCAGCTTTTTGATGAATTTTTCACGGTCAGTGCGCGCCAGCTTGTACGCACCCTTGGGCATGACAAACTGCGGGGCAAGGTAGGCGCTCATGCTGGAGGTGTCGATCACACAGCCTCCCGGTGCCATGACCTCATAAAAGGCATCGTTGATATTCACTGTGCCCAGCGCATTGCCGCGCAAAATCTTTTCAGCATCGCCCATGTGAGGGCTGAGGCCCGCAATGTGTAATACCGCTTTTACTTCGCCGCATTCGGCGGCGTATTTGGCCAGCGCAAAACAGCTTTCACGGTCGGAAACATCACAGCTGAACGCTTCAGCCTCGCCGCCTGCACTGCGCAGATCGTTGACTGCCTTTTCCAGCTTGGACGCCGTGCGCCCCACCAAAATCGTGTAATATCCTTCTTCACAGACGAGCTTCGCCGTGGCAAGCCCCATGCCGCTGCCGCCGCCTGTGATAACACAAACCTTCTTCATGCGATTTTTCCCTCCTGCTTGAGCCAAACCGCCAAATCATGCAGGGTTTCCTTGTAGGGACGCGGGGCAAAGCCAAGCTCTTTTTTTGCCTTGGAGCATTCAAAATGGTTGTTGCGCTCCAGATTGTAAACGGCAAACTCAGTCAGTACAGCAGGCTTACCGGTCTTGGCGGCGCGTGCCTCCATCAGCTTGGCGGCAAAATGGGCAAGCGACAGCGGCATGTAAAACAGACAGCCGCGGCAGCCGGTTTCTGCCTTCAGCATTTCGCAGAGTCCCTTCAGCGAAACCTCGTCATTGGAAAGGATGTAGCACTCGCCCTTGCGCCCACGGTCAGCGGCGGCAATCGTACCGGCGGCCAGGTCGCGCACATCGACAAGATTGAACGAGCCCTGCATACCGATGGGCATCTCACCGTTCAGGATCTGGATCAGTGTGCGGGTCGTCTGCCCGATGGCGGGGTCGTTGGGGCCAAGAATACCGCTGGGATGCACCACGCAGGCATTCAGTCCGTCAGCGGCGGCGTCCAGCACCTTCTGGGTCGCCATTGCCTTGCTGCGGCTGTACCAGCCGACCACGCGATTGTCATCGTAGGGAACAAAGCTGTATACCTCATGGATGCTCTCGCCCTTAGGCAGCTCGGGGATGGCGCCGGTGCTGGAAACATAGACGAACTTTTTACACTCAGGGTGATTTTTGGCGGCGTTCAGCATGTTTTCGGTGCCGCCCACATTGACGGCAATCAGCTTTTCACTGTAATTCGGGTTGATCGTCACCATACTCGCGCAGTGGATGCAGACGGTCTGTGTGCCCGGTTCCACGGCAAAGAATTTCTCGCAGTCCTCGGCATTGCAGAGGTCACCCTCAAAGATTTCGACGGCCTTCGGCACAAATTTTACGGCGGGGTCGCCCTTCAGTACAAAAGCGCGCACGGCATCACCGCGCTCCAAGAGCTGTGCGCAGACATTAGTGCCCATAAATCCGGCAGCACCGGTGACAAGATAGATGATTTTCATAGCTGTATCCTCCGTTTTCCCGTAGGTTGTTTTTTGTTTCGATGCTCCTAAGGATACACCGCCAAAATAAACCTTTGGTAAACGGGAAGGTTTATCTTTCGTTTATCTTTGCGCTGTACTATAATAGAACCAAGGAGGATACACAGATGTTTCGTATTTTGATTGCCGAGGATGACCCCAGCACAGCGCGTCTGCTTTGCGCCATCGTAAAGCGAGCGGGCTATGAGCCGCTGATTGCTGCCGACGGTGTGCAGGCACTGGAAATGCTCGACCACAACCATATAGATCTGCTGCTCTGCGATGTGATGATGCCCCGGATGGATGGCTTTACCCTGACCAGGACCATCCGGGAAAGCGGAAGCATGCTGCCTATTTTAATGCTGACGGCCAAGGATATGCCGCAGGACAAGCACACGGGTTTTATCGTTGGCACTGATGATTATATGACAAAACCGCCGGACCGGCAGGAGCTTGTGCTGCGCATCAAGGCTCTGCTGCGCCGCGCCCGCATCGTGGATGAGCACAGGATCACGATAGGGGATGTCGAACTGGACTACGACACCCACACTGTGCGGCGCGGCCACGATGCGCAGGTGCTGCCGCCCAAGGAGTTCAACCTCCTGTACAAGCTGCTGGCTTACCCGGAAAGGACCTTTACCCGGCTGGAGCTGCTGGATGAGATCTGGGGCATGGACAGCGAAAGTGACGACAAAACGGTAAATGTTCACATCAATCGGCTGCGCACCCGCTTTTACGATTGGCCGGAGTTTGAGATACAGACCATTCGCGGCATCGGCTACCGTGCTATAAAGAAGGTGTGATATGGCACAATTTGTAAAAAAGCTGCGCGACTGCGTGCGCACCGTAAATTTGACAATGCTGCTGGTGCTGAACCTGTTTTTCATCGTTACACTGAATCTGACCGTTGCGACGGTGCTGGTGGTATTGGAGGCTGACCACGGCTTTTTTATCCAAGACGGCAGCGTCAGCATCGGCGGCGCACTGGTTATTTTGTATGCCAGCTGTATTTTGATGGCCATCAGCCTTGTGGTTGCGATTCGCCTTGTGTTAATAAAGCCTATCAAAAACATCATACAGGCGATGAACCGGCTGGCGGCGGGGGACTTCACCGTGCGCCTGCAGCCCGCCGCCCACGGGTATGAGCCTACCGAGATCCGGGAGTTCAAAGCAGCCTTCAACAAAGCGGCGGAGGAGCTTTCCGGCACGGAGCTGCTGCGCAAGGATTTTGTAAATAACTTTTCCCATGAGTTCAAGACGCCCATCGTCAGCATCAGCGGCTTTGCTGACCTGCTGCTGGACGAGGATGTCACACCTGAGGAGCAGCGAGAGTATCTGCAAATCATCCGCGATGAGAGCAAGCGGCTGGCACAGCTTTCCGGTAGTGTGCTGCTCTTGAATCGTATCGAGGCACAGACCATTCTGACCGACTGTACAGACTTTTCGCTGGATGAGCAGCTGCGCCAGTGCATCCTTGTGACCCGGCAAAAGTGGCGCGATAAGCCGCTGCAGTTTGAGGCCGAGCTGGCCCCCTGCACCTACCACGGCAGCGAAGCGCTGGTAAAGGAGATCTGGCTGAATCTGCTGGATAATGCCGCCAAGTTCAGCCCGGAGAACGGAACCATAAGCGTAACACTGCACTGCGAGCAGGGCAGACCGGTTGTGGCTGTCACTGACCAGGGCTGCGGTATGGACGACGAGACCTGCTGCCATATCTTTGAGCAGTTCTATCAAGGGGACACCAGCCATCGGACGCAGGGCAACGGCTTGGGCCTTGCCATGGCACAAAAAATAGCCGCACTGCACGGCGGCGCTGTCACTGTGGACAGCCGCTCCGGCAGCGGCAGCTGCTTTACAGTAGTTTTGCAGTGAATATTGTTTAATGCCTGTTCAGATCAGCCCGTGGGCTGCGCAGTACTGCCGGATGCCATCCTCCGCCACGCCTGGGCATACTGCATCGGCCAGCGCCTTCAGCTCGGGGGAGACATTCGCCATTATAAAAGCCGCACACAGGCCATCAGATTTCCTGCCGGACCACAGCACGATCCCGCCAAAAAAAGCGCCGTCCCTTTCCAAAAGGGACAGCGCACAGTCTGGGCTGTACAGCAGCCCAACATATTTATTATACCATTTTTTGCCCGGAGCGGCAAGCTTGAAACTGCACAAATCTTTCGCTGCATCGTTGGCATATCTGCGAATAGACGAATCCCAAGGGCTGTGGTATAGTATAGTCACAGAAAGAAAACAGCCGGAGATAAGGAGCAGACAACTCCAAGAGAAGCTGATCTTCCAAGGAGAAATGTCATAAGAAATCTCCAAAGAAAGCAAGACACCGGCGGTATTTCGTAAGGAAGGAGGCTCAAGTCCAATGGCAAACTTTAAAGATCCTATTCATCACCGGCGGGCCTGGGCCTGCTGAATGAAAAAGCGCCGCATCCGAAGCCGCAGGTCATAACCTGTACAAAGAATATTGAACGAGATGTCAGGCAGCTTACTTTTAAACAGCAGACTCAGGGGCCGTCATCAAAGACCCCCATGCAGCATATAGATCAGGATGAAAGAAGGCTGGTTATCATGACTGGTTCCACGCCACCCAACAGAGGGTATCTGAAATCTACCTGATCCATAAGGAGAAACTCCAATGTACTAAGTGTCAGAGGTTGATCCTCAATCTCAAAGCCTGAAATTCTGCAAAGGGAATGATTCCCCATGAAAATAGGAACCAACTCCGAAAAATAACGAATAAAGGTTATGAGGCTATGACTCCAATCATTTAGGTACTGCCGGGGCGAACGAAAAGTTCGCCCCGGTTTTGTTTGTGTCACGGTCTCCGGCTCATGTAGGGCAAGCTCAAGCGCCTCAAGGCAAACGGACTTGCATTTCCTACCGGATTTTGTTACTATTATTATATTTTCGATTATTAACAGGATTAAAGGAGATAAAACTGCATGGGCGTAAAAACAGTTTCATCACAGGCTGATGCTGCCAACCCGCTTGGATATGAAAAAGAAGGCAAGCTGCTTGTCGGCTTTGCCATTCCCTGCATTATCTCGATGCTGGTGACGTCGCTGTACAACATTGTTGACCAGATCTTTATCGGGCAGGGTGTGGGTCTGCTGGGCAATGCTGCCACCAACATTGCGTTTCCTCTCTCGATTGCCTGCACAGCCATTGCGCTGCTGCTCGGTATCGGCAGTGCGACGAATTTCAGTCTCCAGCTGGGTGCAGGCAATGAAAAGCGTTCTGCTGAATATGCAGGCAACGGCCTGTGTCTGATGGCGCTGTTCGGCACTGTGCTGATGGCGGTCACGCTGCTTTTTCTGACGCCGATGCTGAAATTCTTCGGCGCTACGCCGGATGTTTTTCCCTACGCAGAGGCCTACACTCGCATCACAGCGCTGGGGTTTCCGTTCCTCATTATGAATACCGGCATGAGCAAGCTGATTCTGGCAGACGGCAGCCCGCGCTATTCCATGATGTCGATGCTCATCGGCGCACTTATCAATACGGCCCTTGATCCGCTGTTCATCTTCGGGCTGGATATGGGTATGACCGGCGCTGCACTTGCCACGATTCTCGGGCAGATCGCCTCGTTCTGCATCAGTATGCGGTATCTCTTCCATTTTAAATCTGTACCCTTCTCATGGGGCTGCTTTACGATTGACGGTTACAGAACACGCAAGATCTTCAGCTACGGTGCATCTGCCTGCTTCAACCAGATCGCTATGGCTGTTGTCCAGATCGTTTTGAACAACACCCTTGCACACTACGGTGCACTGTCGATCTACGGCAGCGATATTCCTCTGGCCTGCGCGGGCATCATCTCAAAGGTCAACATGATCTTTATGTCCTTTGTCATCGGCATTTCGCAGGGCGTACAGCCGATCATCGGCTTCAATTACGGTGCTGCGCTCTACCGCCGCGTCAAAAAGAGCTATCTGCTGGCGCTGGCTGTGGCTACCGGGCTTTCTCTGGCAGCGTTTGCCTGCTTCCAACTTTTCCCGCGGCAGATCATCAGTATTTTCGGCACCGGCAGCGAGATGTACTACCAGTTTTCGGAGCGGTACTTCCGCATTTATATGTTCCTGACGCTGATCAACGGCATCCAGCCGGTCACCTCCAACTTCTTCAACTCGATTGGCAAGGCGCGCCTCGGCGTATTCATGTCCCTGACACGCCAGATTTTGTTCCTGCTGCCGCTCATCGTCATCTTCCCGCTCTTTATGGGCATTGACGGCGTCATGTACGCAGGCCCCATTGCGGATGGCGCTGCCGCCATTGTCTGCGGCCTTTTCACCGTGCGTGAGCTGCGGGAGCTGACCCGCCTGCAGCAAAAAACTGAAAAAACGAACTGAGGCACCTGCAAAGCGCCCCCGCATCACTGTGCGGGGGCGTTTTTCTGTCCCGTTACGGCTTTCGCGTATGGGCGATATGACGAAAAAATCTGTGCCTGATTAGCAAAAAGGTAGAAAGTACAGGAAACCACTTGAATATTGCCGGTTTCCGCACTACAATGGAAACCAGAAAACTAAATCGGGTTTCCACAGGAGGCAAGTGATGGACGAACACAACGAGCTGCGCACAAGACTGCGCGCAGTCGGAATGGAGCTGTTCCGCAGGGATGGGCTGCGCTTTACGATGCAGCAGGCCGCTGCGATGATGCACATCAGCAAAAAGACGATCTACGCGGTCTACCCCTCCAAGGAGGCGTTGCTGCTGGATATGGTGGACGATGCGTTTACAAGGATCCACGCCCGCAAGCAGCGCATCCTTGACGGCCCCGGCACCCTGGCTGAAAAGCTGCGGGCGGTCATTATCGCCCTGCCGGAGGAGTACACCGCGCTGGATCTGCAGCAGATGGATCTTTTGGATGAAAAATATCCCAGAGTCGCAGCGCGCGTGCGGGAGCATCTGGAAACCGGCTGGGAGCCTACCTTGGCACTGCTGGAGCAGGCGATGGGGGAGGGCGTTATCCGTCGGGTATCCCTGCCGGTTCTGCAGCGGATGATCTCCGCTTCCATTGAGGATTTTCTTGCAGACCGCACGCTCGATGCGCAGGGCATATCCTACACGGATGCCCTGGATGAGATGATTTCCATTTTACTGGAGGGGTTGTTGGTACGATGAGATACAGTCTTTGCAATCACTGGGAATTTACAGAGCAATGGAGCGATGCCTTCTGTCGGGGTGAACCTGTTGGCTGTCGTCCGGTGCGTCTGCCCCATACCTGCCGGGAGCTGCCGCTCCACTACGCAGACCCCTCTGACTATGAGATGGTCTGCGGTTACCGTCGCACACTGACCGTTCCCGATGCGCCCCGGGTATTCCTGCGCTTTGACGGGGCCGCCCATCAGGCGGAGATCTACCTGAACGGCCAGCTGGCCGGGCAGCATCAGGGCGGTTACACCGGCTTTACCATCGAAATTACTGACCTTGTGCGCCGCGGCGAGGAAAATCTGCTGGCCGTGCGGCTGGATACGCGCGAGGACCCCAGCCTGCCGCCCTTCGGCTTTGTCATCGACTACCTGACCTACGGCGGTCTATACCGGGAGGTCTGGCTTGAAACCTCGCCGCAGAGCCGTGTGAGCGATCTTTTCGTGTACACACCGACGCTGACCGAGGCTGCCGTACAGCTGACCGTTGAGGCACCGGAAAAGGCCGCAGCGCTGCGCGTCCGGCTCTGCAGCAGTGCGGGCGAGATGCTGGTGAGCCGCCAGCTGCCCCCGGCAGAATCGGCGGAATGCCGTCTTACGCTGCCTGACGCCGCGCCATGGGACACCGAGCATCCGAATCTCTATCGCTGCATAGCAGAGCTGCTCGATACCGAAGGGCAGGTGCTGCACAGCCGTGAGACCACCTTCGGCTTTCGGACGGCTGCGTTCCGGGCGGACGGCTTTTACCTGAACGGGAAAAAGACCTTTCTGCGCGGGCTGAACCGCCACCAAAGCTACCCCTACATCGGCTACGCCGCGCCGGAAAGCCTGCAGCGGCAGGACGCCCGCATCCTGAAAAACGAGCTGCACTGCAATGCGGTGCGCACGAGCCATTACCCGCAAAGCCAGTATTTTCTTGATGAATGTGACCGGCTGGGCCTGCTTGTATTTACCGAGCTGCCCGGCTGGCAGCACATCGGTGATGCGGCATGGAAGGACCGCGCCTGCGCCATGCTGCAGGAGATGCTGCTGCAAAACTGCAATCACCCCAGCATCATACTGTGGGGTGTGCGCATCAACGAGAGCGTAGACGATGACGAATTCTATACGCGCACCAATAAAATCGCCCACGCACTGGATCCGAGCCGGGCGACCTCAGGCGTGCGGTATCTGGAAAAGAGCCATCTCTTGGAAGATGTTTACGCCTACAACGATTTCTCCCACAACGGCTCAAACGCCGGGGCCAAGCGGAAAAAGGATGTAACGCCTGATTTGAGCAAGGCTCTGCTGATCTCAGAATGCAACGGCCACATGTACCCCACCAAGCCCTGTGACGATGCCCCGCACCGGCAGGAGCATGCCCTGCGCCATGCGCGGGTGTTGGACGCCGCCTACGCAGATGGAGAGCATGCGGGCTGCTTTGGCTGGTGTATGTTTGATTATGCCACCCACAAGGATTTCGGCTCCGGGGACCGCATCTGCTATCACGGCGTGCTGGACAGCTTCCGCAATCCCAAGCTGGCGGCGTCCGTCTACGCATCGCAGGGCGGGGAGGAGCCGGTGCTGACGGTCAGCTCCACGATGGACATCGGTGACTATCCTGCCGGGCAAATCGGCACGGTCTATGTGTTTACCAACGTCGAGCGGGTGGATCTTTACAAAAACGATGTGTTTGTGACGACCCTGCACAAAAACGGCTGGACGGCGCTGCCGCACCCGCCGCTGGCCGTGGATGACACAATCGGTGTCCTGCTTGAAACGCAGGAGCATTTTGACAAGGCCAAGGCCGATACGCTGCGCGACTGTCTGCTTGCAGCCGGGCGTTACGGCTTGGCCGGGCTGCCGCTGCGCTACAAGCTGAAGCTGGCGTGGTGCATGGTGCGCTATAAGATGAGCTTTGCGGACGGTGTGGCGCTGTACGGCAAGTATGTCGGCAACTGGGGCGGCGCGGCTACGCGTTGGCGGTTCGATGCCAAAAACGGGGATACCGTAGTAAAGAGCGTCACGCTCTGCCCCAGCCACCGGCTGCATCTTGAGGTAACGCCCTCCGCCACCGTCCTGCGGGAGGGTGACACCTACGATATGGCCGGAGTTCGGGTGCGGATCCTTGATGAAAACGGCAGTCCTGCCGTCTATGCACAGCTGCCGCTGACCTTTGCCGTGACCGGTGCCGCCGTGCTGGTCGGCCCTGCGGCGGCAACCGCCGAGGGCGGCATGGGCGGGACTTATCTGCGCACAGTCGGGCAGACAGGTACAGCCGCGCTGACCGTCTCGGCCCCGCAGTGTGCGCCTGTCACCGTAGAATTTACCGTCACAAAGAAGGAGTGTGCAGTATGGAACTGACAACAAAGCAAAAAGCCGCCTTCGGCATCGGCGCAGTGGGCAAGGATATGGTCTACGCGCTGTCTGCCTCCTATGTCATGTACTATTATCAGGATGTGCTGGGCCTGCCTGCCACCTTTGTCGGCCTGATCCTGATGATCGCGCGTGTGTTTGACGCCTTCAACGATCCCTTTATGGGGGTGCTGGTGGCCAAGACCCGCACCCGCTGGGGACGGTTCCGTCCGTGGATCCTCAGCGGCACCGTCCTGAATGCGGTGGTTCTCTACGCGCTGTTTGCCGCGCCGGTGCTGGAGGGTGCCGACATGATGGTCTACTTCAGCGTCATCTACATCCTGTGGGGCGTCACCTACACGATGATGGACATTCCTTACTGGTCGATGATCCCCGCCGTGACCCGCACCCCTGCTGACCGAGAAAACCTGTCAGTCGTGGGCCGCACCTGTGCGGGCGTCGGCTCGGCGCTCATTGCGATGTTTACCATGCTGCTGGTTGGTGCTTTGGGCGGCGACAGCGAGCGCACCGGCTTCCGCTGGGTAGCACTGCTCGTGGCTGTCATCTTTGTGGTTACCGAGGCGATCTGCTGCGCCAGCGTCAAGGAGACCGGCAGCGCCGAGATAAAGACCGCCACCGTCGGCGAGATGTTCAAGGCGCTGTTTTCCAACGATCAGGCGCTTGTGGTCGTAGGCAGCATCGTTTTGATCAACTCGGCGCTGTATCTGACCTCCAACTTTATCATCTATTTCTTCAAGTACGATTTCGGCGGCACAGGCTGGAAGGCCAGCTACACGCTGTTCTCAACCATCGGCGGTGCGGCACAGATCCTCGGCATGATGGTCCTCTATCCGGTGCTGCGCAAAAAGCTCAGCAACACTGCCGTATTTACGGTAAGCCTGGGGTTGGCGCTGGGCGGCTATGCTGTGCTGCTCCTGCTCTGCCTGACGGGCTTTTCCGGCAGTCTGGCACTGCTCTGCGTGCCGGGCGTGGTGGTGTTTGCCTGCAACGGCATGCTCAGCGTACTGACGACCCTTTTCCTCTCCAACAGTGTGGACTACGGCCAACTCAAGACCGGGCGCCGTGAGGAAAGCGTTATCTTCTCGATGCAGACCTTTGTTGTAAAGGCTGCGTCCGGCGTGGCAGTTTTTCTGACCGGCATCGGTCTGGATCTGATCGGGCTGGCCGGCAATGCCGAGGAAACCGGCCCCATCGCTGCCCAGAGCGCCGGTACATTGCTCGGGCTGCGGCTCATGATGACCGTTCTGCCCATGGCCGTCCTTGCGGCGGCGCTTGTACTGTTCCGCCGCAGGTTCACCCTGACGGATGACCGCGCAGCCGAAATCAGCACTGCGCTTTACAGGGAGGAAACTCAAAATGGCTGAGATGCAGTGGTATGCCGCAACAGACAGCGGCCGGTTTGACGGCACGGCAGTCATCACCCCGCGCAGCGGTGCCGTCTGCCTGAGGGCAGAGCTGCCCGCCGGAGTGCTGCAAAATGCGGTTGCTGCGCTTCCGTGGACGATGGCGCGCGAAGAAAAGATCTTCATGAACGGCTACCAAACCTGGACCGCCTGCCCGGAGCTGGGCAAATGGGACCGGCAGCACGGTGTTGAGCGTGTCCCGAAATTCCTTTTGGAGAAATACAGCTTTGACCGTTACGGCGATTATCATTTTGTTCCCTACAGCGGCAAAAGGGGACAGAGCCACGGCTTCTCCTACTGCTATTTCCGGCGCGGAAAGACCTACCGCCTTTTGGCCAGCCTGGACGAGGCACCGGGCTATACGATTTTTTCCTATGACAGCCGCACCGCACAGCTGCGCATTGAACGCGACTGCGCCGGGGTACAGCATACCGGCGGCAGCTTTCCTGCGTTCTCCCTCTTTTTTGCCGAGGGCACCGAGGACGAGGTATTTGACGCATGGTTTGCGGCGCTGGGCTGCCGCCCCCGCACCACGCACAGGCTGGCCGGGTATTCCAGCTGGTATAACCGCTACCAGAACATTGATGAGGCCTCGATCCAGGAAGACCTCAACGGCTGCAAAACGCTTTTCCGCGCAGGGGATCTCTTTCAGATCGACGATGGATGGGAGTGCAAGGTAGGAGACTGGCTGGAGCCTGACCCTGCCAAATTCCCCAACGGGCTGCGCCCGCTGGCAGATGCAGCCCATGAAAGCGGCTTTCTGGCAGGACTGTGGCTGGCACCGTTCGTCTGCGAAAAGGAATCCCTGCTCTGCAAAGATCACCCGGACTGGCTGCTGCAGGCGGACGGTCAGCCCTGGTGCTGCGGCTGCAACTGGAGCAGCTTTTATGCGCTGGACATCGACCACCCGGAGGTACAGGCCTACCTCAAGCAGGTCTTTGACCGCGTCCTGCAGGATTGGGGCTTTGACCTTGTCAAGCTGGACTTTCTCTACGGCGCAGCACCGTTCGGCAACGCCCGGGAATCCCGCGCAGGACGGATGCAGCGCGCCATGGCACTGCTGCGCTCATGGTGCGGCGACAAGCTGATCCTCGGCTGCGGTGTGCCCGTCATGCCTGCCTTTGGCATCGTTGACTACTGCCGCATTGGGTGTGATGTAGGGCTGGACTGGGACGATGTGTGGTATATGCGGCTTTTCCACCGCGAGCGGGTCTCCACAAGGCAGTCCATCGGCAACACGATTTTCCGCCGCCAGCTCAACGGGCGCGCTTACGGCAGCGACCCCGATGTATTCTTCCTGCGCGAGGAAAACTGCAAGCTGACCCTACAGCAAAAGCAGACCCTGGCCCGGGTCAATGCGCTGTTCAGCGGCATCCTGCTCACCTCCGATATGCCAAGTCGCTATACGGATGAGATGCGCCGCCAATACAACGCCCTGCGGGAATTGACCGACCACGCCGAAAATTGCACCGTGGATGCAGACGACGGTCTGACCGTACACTACACTTTGTACGGCAAGCAGCAGGCGATCAAGGTTTTTTGACCGTTCAGCCTTCTTCAAAAACACACAAAATTTTTGCTGCGGCGGCTGATGGAATTGCAATCACAGGGTGGGGGATGGTATAATGTGTAAATAGGGTGGTATGCCCTTCCGCTTTGGCGGTACATGTTATATTGTAATAGTTTACCTGAGGAGTTGTGGAATGAAGAAAAACGATCTTTCCCCTGAAGCCTTCCGCTTTGAAGGCAAGATGTCCCTGAAGCAGGCACTGCCGCTGGGCATGCAGCATGTGTTGGCGATGTTTGTTGGCAACCTTACGCCGCTGCTTATCATCACGGGCGCCTGCGGCCTGGCCGGCGGCGAATTTGCCGACCTGCGCGTCACGCTGCTGCAGAATGCCATGCTTGTGGCGGGCATCGTCACACTGGTTCAGCTGTATTCCATCGGCCCCATCGGCGGCAAGGTGCCTATCATCATGGGCACCTCCTCCGGCTTCATCGGGGTATTCAGCTCGGTCGCAGCCTCGATGGGCGGCGGTGTGCTGGCCTACGGCGCAATCATGGGCGCGTCCCTGATCGGCGGCCTGTTTGAGACCGTGCTGGGCTTCTTTCTGAAGCCGCTGCGCAAGCTGCTGCCCTCTGTCGTTACCGGCACGGTGGTGCTTTCCATCGGTCTGAGCTTGATTTCGGTCGGTGTAAACTCCTTCGGCGGCGGCAACACCGCGCAGGATTTCGGCTCGGTCGAAAACCTGCTGCTCGCCATCTTTGTGCTGGTCGTCATCCTGATCTGCAAGCACTCCGGCAGCACCTTTTTGAATTCCTCCTCGATTTTGGTGGGCATCATCTGCGGCTACATTGCAGCGTTTCTCATGGGCTTTGTTCTGCCCACCACGGCGCTGAACGCCGAGGGCGTTGCCTACACCAAGGCATGGGTGCTGAACTGGAATAAGGTGGCCGAGGCCAAATGGTTTGCATTGCCCGAGCTGATGCCGGTCAAGCCGGTGTTTGATATGCGCGCGATCGCACCGGTCATGATTATGTTCATCGTCACAGCGGTCGAAACCGTGGGCGATATTTCCGGCGTTATCATGGGCGGCATGGACCGAGAGGCCACCGACACTGAGCTGTCCGGCGGCGTCATCTGCGATGGTATCGGTTCCAGCTTTGCCGCACTGTTCGGCGTACTGCCCAACACCTCCTTCAGCCAGAATGTCGGCCTTGTCAGCATGACCAAAGTCGTCAACCGCTTTGCGCTGGCCACCGGCGGCATCTTCCTGATTCTCTGCGGTCTGGTGCCCAAGCTGGGCGCGCTCGTCTCGATCATGCCGCAGTCGGTGCTTGGCGGCGCAGCGGTCATGATGTTCTCTTCCATCGTGGTGAGCGGTATTCAGCTCATCACCCGCGAGCCGCTGACCCCGCGCAGCCTGAGCATCGTCTCTGTAGCGCTCGGTCTCGGCTATGGCATCGGTGCCAACAACGGCATCCTTGCACACGCACCGCAGATGCTCTCTCTGGTATTCGGCGGCTCCGGCATCGTGCCCGCCGCACTCGTTGCTATCCTCTTGAATCTGGCCATTCCAAAGGACGAAAACGGTTAAAATAAGCATCCCTATAGCGGGCAGTGTAAAACGCACTGCCCGCTATAGATTTTTTGTTGAAATCGCACAAAAGCACCTTTAGCACCCTATTGACATTTGGGTGCCAGACTGCTATTATATGACCGAACTATCGTAGAATCGTTGCTGGTGCGCCGTTTTGGCTGCAGGCAGCTTTTTTACGATCCAACGGTTAGATTATACTAACGCGCATATACAAGCTGCCATGCTGCCGCCGGGCAGCTTTTCAAATAAGCAGCAGTTAGTTGATGTAAACCAAGGAGCTGAGCATTACGAAAAAGAATTTTTGGGACAGAAATGCAGCAAGGTATGACTGCTTTATGCGCAAGAACGCAATAGCCTATGATCAATTATATGCATTGCTTCGCCCTGCTGTGTGGCACAAAACCGTTTTGAGGTAGCCACCGGCACAGGGCAGGTGGCAAAACATCTCCTGTGTTCTGCCGACCACATTGAGGCTACCGACGCCTCCGCAGCGATGATTGCGCAGGCAAAGCGGGGTGATTTTTCCTCCAAGCTGTATTTTTCCGTGCAGGATATGTTCCATCTGCCTTATGCTGACCAGTCCTTTGATGTTGTCATTGTCTCCAATGCACTGCACATTGTGCCGCACCCTGAGAAAGCCCTTATCGAGTTTCGCCGTGTGCTTAAAAACGATGGCACGCTGATTGCTCCTACCTTTACCCATGCAGAGAATTCCCCTTGGGGAAATCTTCAGGCCCTTGCGCTGAAAATTGCAGGCTTTCCGCTGCACAGCAGATGGACGAGTGCTGCGTATCTGGCATTTTTGCAGCAAAACGGCTGGACCGTTTGCAAAAGTGTTGTTTTGCAGAATTCCATTCCACTTACCTACGCAGAGTGTAAAAAAGTTGAAAGGAGATAAACGATGTCATTTTTTGAAAATACGAGAGACCCCAAAGGCTTCGGCGGCAGGCTGATGGTCACCATGATGAACCTTGCCCACACCCCCGTGGCGCTGTGGGGGCTTCACTTTCTGCATCTTGCGCCGGACGCAAGGGTGCTGGACTGCGGCTGCGGCGGCGGGGCGAATATCAAACGGCTGCTGAAAAGGTGTCCGCGCGGCATCGTAAAGGGCGTGGATTACTCTGCTGTCAGCGTCGAAAAATCCCGCCGTCTCAATGCAGAGGCGATTCAAAGGGATCGCTGTGTCATCTGGCAGGGCAGCGTGCAGCGCATCATTTTTGCCAGCGATTGGTTCGATGCAGTCACAGCGTTTGAAACCGTCTATTTCTGGCCGGACCTTGCAAAATGCTTCCGGGAGGTTTGGCGGGTTTTGAAGCCGGGCGGCACCTTCCTCATCTGCAATGAAGTCAACGGCGACACGGACAAAGACAAAAAATGGACAGAAATCATTGATGGCATGACCATCTACAAGGATACTGAGCTGAAAGCATATCTTGAGCAAGCGGGCTTTTGTGACATTGCGGTACACAAAAGCAAAACAGGCTGGCTGTGTTTGACCGCCGTAAAGCGAAGTGACTGTGGCTGCGGGAGGCAGGAGAATGAAGGTTTATGAATTTGGGGCGGATACCGCTCCGGTCATTTTGCTGCTGCCCGGCACCTGCTGCCACTGGAAAAGCAACTTTGGCCAAGTGATCCCTCTGTTGCAGCGGGATTTTCGCGTACTTTGCGTCAGCTATGATGGCTTTGACGAAACAGAAAGTACCGAATTTCCGACAATGCTTGCAGAAACCGAAAAAATCGAAGCCTACATCCTGAAAAACTGCGGCGGGCATATACGGGCCGCCTACGGCTGCTCTCTGGGCGGCTCTTTCGTGGGACTGCTGGCAGCACGGAAAAGCATACATATGGACTACGGTATTCTGGGCAGCTCCGACCTTGACCAATGCTCCAAGCTCGCGGCCAAATTACAAACGAATCTTCTCCTGCCGCTGATTTATCCGCTGATTCGGGACGGGCAGTTCAAAAGTTGCTTTCTGCAGAAGCGATTAGAAAAGTGCTCCGCGGAGAAGGGGGACTATGTCCGCGCTTTTATGGCGATGTTCGGTGCTGCACGCCCCTATGTGACGATGCAAAGCTGTAAAAACCAATTTTATTCCGACCTCATCACGCCCTTGCCGGAGGGAATTGATGTTCCCGGTACGGAGATTCATATTTTCTACGCGCTGAAAATGGGAGCGAAGTATCGCGCGCGTTATCAGCAGCATTTTGCGCACCCCGTAATTCATGAGCAGCATCTGCAGCATGAGGAGCTGCTGGCCTGTTACCCTTACAAATGGGCACAGCTTGTCAAAAGCATCATTGAACAGGGGGTATAAAGTACCTGTGTTTTTGTGTATATACCATAAAAGGAGGCGACTTCATTGACAGAAACTTTTTGGGGGATTCTGATTCCCTTTTTGGGTACATCGCTGGGCGCAGCGTGCGTATTTTTTATGCGGCGCGCATTGGGTGATCTGGTGCAGCGTTCACTTGCGGGCTTTGCCGCCGGTGTGATGGTGGCGGCATCGGTCTGGAGTCTGCTGATCCCGGCCATCGAACAGTCGGAGAAGTTGGGGCGGTTTGCCTTTTTCCCGGCGTTTGCGGGATTTTGGTTCGGCGTGCTGTTTTTGCTTGCCCTGGATCATCTGATACCCCACCTGCATGTCGGCAGTGAGGAGGCTGAGGGGCCAAAAAGCAGACTGGGCCGCACTACGATGATGGTGCTGGCGGTGACCCTGCACAATATCCCGGAGGGCATGGCAGTCGGTGTGATGTACGCCGGCTTTCTCGCAGGCAGCGCGCAGATCACCGCGGCGAGCGCGCTGGCCCTGTCCCTCGGCATAGCCATCCAGAATTTCCCGGAGGGTGCCATCATCTCGATGCCCCTGCGCGCCGAAGGGGAGAGCAAAGGCAGGGCCTTTGCAGGCGGTGTGCTTTCGGGCGTGGTTGAGCCAATCGGCGCAGTGGTGACGATTTTGGCCGCGCAGCTTGTGATACCGGCATTGCCTTACCTTTTGAGCTTTGCTGCGGGCGCGATGCTCTATGTCGTGGTGGAAGAGCTGATTCCCGAAATGTCACAGGGACGGCACTCTAACCTTGGCACAGTATTCTTTGCTGTCGGCTTCAGTGTGATGATGGTGCTGGATGTGGCACTGGGGTAACAGGAGCCTTACAACGCAGAAATGCAAACAGCTTCACCCGGCCCGACACAAAGTCAGTCAGAAAAGGTCCAGCATGGTATCCAGATACAACTCCTCGCGGACAGCCAGTTGATATTCCGGCTTGGTCAGGTAGTGAAGCAAAAATTCAAGGATCAGCGCACTGCCAAGGCCGCGCCCCTCGATCTTGAATTGGGTGAAGCCCCTCGGCAGATAGGTATCCCGGATGGCCTTGATGCCGATAAAGCCGGGGTTCGCCATCGCTCGGGAGAAGCGATACCCATCCGCTGCGCCGGGGGCGCTGCAGTAATGCTCCGGGCCGGGCAGACCCAGATTTTTGCGGCTGACGGCCTCATAGCAGGCTCTGCGTTCCGTGCATCCGAACCAGCAGCACTCATTGCAGAGAAACTCCACCTTGTCCTTCTGGGACTGGGGCAGCGCTGCAAGTCGGTCAAATGCTCGGTTCAGCCGGAAATCCGGCACGACATATCGAAACTCGGGCCGTGCCAGCTCCCGCTGCAGATCGTTGAAGTCTGTCAGCACTTTTGTGGTTGAGGATACAAGATACAGCGATGGATAGTTCTTTTTCAGGTACTGCGTCAGCAGCTCAGCATGAACGATGGCGCCGTTTTGCGGGTCATTTTGTTCCTGAAACAGTCGGCAGAGCGCATTGCAGTCCGGGTCTGTGAGATGCTCCGGGCGCAGTAATGAATTGCTGAGTGTCAGCCGCGCCGAGATGCCGTATTCACGCGTCAGCGCCAGCACCTCGCGTGGGGTGCGGTCACTGTACTCGACCCGTCCGCCCGCCCATAAGCAGTCAGACGGTGCGCCGTAGATTGAGCCGATGGCGCACCAGTCGTAAAAATACTCCCGATGCGCACGATAAAGCGGCAAAAACGCCGCATACAGGTCATAAAATTCAAACAGACCGGGCAGATGAAACAGGGCTGTGCCCTGGTGAGGTGTTTCCATAGCGGGGACCTTTCCTGGCCGCACAGGCGGCCCGATGGGATATATTTATTATACCAGCAATCCTGCCGGAATGCAAAGCGAAGCGCCGCGTCAGCCAAAACAACCGATGCAGCGCTTTTTATCGGTTTATAGGTAATGGCCTTCGGCCTTATTTGCCAAATTCCGAAGGCCGTTGAGGCAGTATAAACAGGTGTGGTACTGTATCCTCAATCGGCATTGGCCGAATGGAAGAATTAATAATCATCTGCCGAACGGCAAAGCAGCTTTACAATCTTCGGTAAAAAAGCGTGATGAACAACGATTTTGCAGGAATCGCCAAAAAGGCCTTGCACTTTTTGCACAGTCTGCTATAATAACGGCATCACAGAACACGAACGGGACAAAGGGGTCGCGTACTTGTAAAAGTACAGCGGCCCCTTTCCGTTACGCACAAAGGCGTGCAGCACATCACCGTGCTGTGCGCCTTTTGTTTTGTATGAATATCAGAAAGAGGGGTCACACAATGAAAAAGCGTAATCGAGTTCTGGCACTTACCGTAGCAGCTGCAATGTTCGCCAGTCTGCTGGCAGGCTGCGGCTCCAGCGCACAGCAGAGCGGGGCCGCATCAAGTGAAGCTGCTTCCACCGACACCGCCGCATCTGTGTCGGACGGCGGTGAGGATAACATCATTCGCGTCGGCGTTGTCTGTTCCATGACCGGCGGATCCGCTATCTATGGCGAGGGCGCACAGAACGCCGTCGACATGGCAGTCGAGGAGATCAACGCGGGTGATTCCGGCTACAAAATAGAAATCGTCAACGGCGGCAAAGTCGCAGACGATGCTAAGGACGCCAAGCAGGCCATGAACGCCTACAACAAGGTCATGGCCGACTCGCCGGAGGCCATCGTGGGCAGCTTCTTCTCGTCGGTCACACTGCCCATGGCAGAACAGGCCTCCAAGGACGGCATGCTGCTGCTGGCAACAGGTGCGACAAACGCCGATGTGACTTTAAAAGGCGATTCGATTTTCCGCAACTGCTTCATTGACCCGTACCAGGGCAAGATGGCGGCATTGTTCGCAAAAGACAAGGGCTTTGCCAAGGTGGCCGTCATCTATGCAAAAGATGATGACTACTCCAATGGTCTGAAGGACGCCTTTGTTGAAAACTGCGAGGCTAACGGCATTGAGGTCGCCTACGTCGGCGAGTGCATGACCACCGATACAGACTACTCTTCGCAGGCGGCACAGGCCGTTGCAAGCGGTGCAGATCTGCTGTATTATCCCTGCTTCCTCGACACCGTTCCGCTTCTTGTTGGTGCAGCCCGCAATGCCGGATTTACCGGTGCAATCATGGGCGGTGACGGCTGGGACGGCTCCGATACCACCGGCCTTGCCGAACAGTTCGATGACTGCTACTTCACGAACCACTATTCCAGCGAGGATACCGCCCCGGCTGTCCAGAACTTTGTTGCCAAGTACACAGAAAAGTACGGCACCGAAAGCCTGAACGCCTGCGCAGCCCTGTATTACGACGCTATGTATATGCTGGTGCAGGCCGCCGAGAACGCAGGCGGTACCGACACGGCAAGCCTTGTCAAGGGTATGACCGGCATGAGCTTCACCGGTGTCGGCGGCGACATTACGCTGGACGAGAACGGCGACGCAATCAAGAGTATCGCAATCAATACCTACATTGACGGCGAAGTCAAGTGGACCGAGACACTGGGGTCCGACGGCACGGTCGTTTCCAAGGCAGAGTAAGATACAATCGCATTGGGGCGGGGGAAAAGGCCCCGCCCTTTGCGTTTAGGAAAGGGGAATGGACCAGATGACTTTCTCACTGTTTTTTCAAAGCCTGATAAACGGCTTAAACCAGGGCGCAATTTATGCGCTGATTGCCTTGGGCTACACAATGGTCTACGGCATTATCCGTATGATCAACTTCGCCCACGGTGACTTTATCATGATCGGCGCATACACGCTGTTCTACACCATCCCGCTGATGGTCAACGCCGGGATGCCCGCATGGCTTTCGGTTATCGTTGCTATTGCGGTATGCGCGTTGGTGGGCGTACTGGTCGAAACCTTTGCCTACCGCCCCGTGCGCAAGGCAGGGCCGATGTCCGCGCTGATCACGGCGCTGGCTATGAGCATCTTTTTGGAGAACCTGGCCATGGTACTGTTTGGTGCCAAGCCCCACAATGTACAGGCCATCTTCAGCCTGCCCACCATCACCGTGGGCAGCGTGGCCCTGCCGCTGAACGTGCTGCTGACGATTGCCATTGGCCTGGGCATTATGATTGCCTTGCAGCTTTTCGTCAAAAAGACGAAGCTCGGCAAGGCGATGCGTGCCGTGCCGCAGGATAAGGATGCGTCCACCCTCGTCGGCATCAACGTCAACAGAATCATCACAACGACATTTGCCATCGGCTCGGGCCTGGCGGCGGTGGCGGCGCTGATGTACTGCGCCACCTATCCCCGCGTCACGAACGATATGGGCAGCATGATGGGCATGAAGGCGTTTATCGCCGCCGTGCTGGGCGGCATCGGAATCATCCCCGGCGCGGTGCTGGGAGGTATCCTGGTCGGCCTGATTGAAATTTTTGTCAAGCTGTTTGCCCCTGGCTGGTACGAGGCCGTGACCTACGGTACGCTGATCGTGATTCTGCTGGTGAAGCCTTCCGGTATTCTGGGCAAGAATGTCGGTGAAAAAGTGTAAGGGAGCGTGAACAAAATGACGAAACGACGGCTGGCCTCCTACGGCCTGAATCTGGTTGGTGTCGCGCTGCTGTACGCGGCCATCACGCTGGCTTTTATCTTCAACGCCTTCGGCAAAAGCACGACTTACATCCAGGGCATCTGCACGACTGCCTGCTACACGATCATCATGGTCACGTCGCTCAACCTCGTCGTGGGCTTTATGGGTGAGTTCTCGATGGGTCATGCGGGCTTTGTCTCGGTGGGGGCGTATGTGTCCGCCATCGTGTCCGGCGCGCTGGCCGGGCACGGGCTTTCGGATCTGGCGCTGCTGCTCGTTGCGATTCTGGCGGGCGGCCTGGCCGCGGGCCTTATGGGCATTGCAGTCGGCATCCCGGCACTGCGGCTGCGGGGCGACTATCTGGCTATCGTTACGATGGCTTTTGCCGAGATTATCCGCGTCTGTTTCTGCAACTTTTCCATTACGGGCGGCGGCAAGACGATGAGCGGTATTCTCAAGCTTTCCACGTTTGACCGCGCATTCTGGATCATGGTCGTCTGCGTGACGGTTATGTTTCTGTTTGTGCGCAGCCGCTTTGGCCGCACGGTGCAGGCCATCCGTGAGGATTACATTGCGGCGTCGGCCTCGGGCATCAACGTGACCTACTACAAGGTACTGACCTTTGCGGTCTCGGCGTTCTTTGCGGGCGTCGGCGGCAGCGTCTACGCCCACTACATGACCGCGATGATCCCCACAAACTTCAACTTCAACTATTCGGCAGAGCTGCTCTCTGAAGTCATCATCGGCGGCACGGGCTCGCTGACCGGCTCCATCATCGGTGCGGCATTCTTGTCCAGCCTGCCGGAGCTGATGCGTGATTTCTCCACCTACCGTATGCTGGCCTACTCTGTCGTGCTGGTGCTGGTCATGCTGTTCCGCCCGGGCGGTATCTTCGGACGCTGGGAGTTCAGCCTGACCCGCCTGTTGGACGGCATTCGGCACCCCAAGGCAAAAGCCGCGAAAGGAGCGTGAACCCGTTATGGCAGCACCCGTATTGAAAGCACAGCATCTCGGCATCCAGTTCGGCGGCCTGAAAGCCGTGGATGACTTCAACATGGAAATTGGCGAGTCCGAGCTGGTCGGGCTCATCGGCCCCAACGGCGCGGGCAAGACGACGGTTTTCAACCTCATTACTGGCGTCTACAAACCCACCGAGGGTTCGTTCTACCTCTGCGGTGAGCGGATGAACGGCAAAAAAACGCATCAGATCGTCCATGCGGGCATTGCCCGCACGTTCCAGAACATCCGCCTGTTCAAAAAGATGACTGTCATCGAGAACGTCAAGACGGCCATGCAGGGCCACACGACCTACGGCATGGCGGACGCCATCTTCCGTACCAAAAAGTACTGGCAGCAGGAGGCGGAAATCACCGCCCGCGCCAAGGAGCTGCTGGCCGTCGTGCACCTCTCCGGCAAGGAGGATCTGGAGGCCGACAATCTGCCTTACGGCGAGCAGCGCCGCCTGGAGATCGCCCGCGCCCTGGCCACCGATATGAAGCTGCTGCTGCTTGACGAGCCGGCTGCGGGCATGAACCCCACCGAGACCGAGGAGCTGCTGGAAATCATCAACTACATCCGCAAGGAATTTAAAGTGTCCGTCCTGCTCATCGAGCATGATATGAGCCTTGTCATGAAGATCTGCGAGCGCATTCAGGTGCTGGATTTCGGCACCACGATTGCTTCCGGCACGCCGGAGCAGATTGCCAACGACCCGCATGTCATCGAGGCATATCTGGGCAAGGACGAACCGGGGGAGGCCGCCAATGCTTGAGATCAAAGACCTGTACGTCAACTACGGTGCCGTCCACGCGCTGAACGGCGTATCCATGACCGTGAAGGATGGCGAGATCGTCTCGCTGATTGGGGCGAACGGCGCGGGAAAAACAACGACCCTGCGCACGATAACCGGTCTGGAAAAGGCGGCAAGCGGCTCCATCACCTTCGACGGGCACGACCTGCGCAAGATCGAACCCAGCAAAATTATCACGCTGAAACTGGCCCATGTGCCGGAAGGGCGGCACATCTTCCCCCAGATGACGGTGGAAGAAAACCTCGAGATGGGAGCTTTTACCGACCAAACCGACATGGCCAGAACGATGGCCGATGTCTATGAGCGTTTTCCCCGCTTAAAAGAGCGCAAGCGCCAGCTGGCTGGCACGCTCTCCGGCGGCGAGCAGCAGATGCTGGCCGTGGGCCGCGCCCTGATGGGAAAGCCGAAGATGATTTTGATGGATGAGCCGTCCATGGGTCTGTCCCCGCTGTTGGTAAAGGAAATTTTTGCCATCATCCGGGAGGTGAACAAGCAGGGCATTACGATTCTGCTGGTGGAGCAGAACGCCAAGATGGCGCTGGCCATCTCTGACCGTGCCTATGTGCTGGAAACCGGCACCATCACGCTTTCCGGCGATGCGCAGGAGCTGCTGAACGACACTCGCGTCAAAAAAGCCTATTTGGGGCAGTAAGGAGGAAGTGCTATGTATCCGAACTATCCCTACTTTGCCGTGGCCATTACCCGCACCTGCGGGTCGGGCGGCGGCAGTTACATCGGCAAAAAGCTGGCGCAGGATTTTGATATTGATCTGTATGACCGCAAACTGCTGCGCCTGGCAGCCGAGGACAGCGGCATCAATGAAAAGATCTTTGCCGCCGCCGATGAAAACACCAAAAAAACGATGCTATACCGTGTTTCGCGGCATATCTACGACGGCAGCATCATCCCGCCGGAGAGCGGCAATTTCATCAGCGACCAGAACCTTTTCAACTATCAGGCCAAGGTCCTGCGGGAGCTGCTGAACGAGGAAAGCTACATCTGCGTGGGCCGCGCGGCGGATTTTGTGCTGAAAGACAAACCCAACGTGCTGACCGTCTACATCGACGCGCCCTATGAAGACCGCATTGAGCGGGAGATGAAGCGCCAGGGCATCGGACGCAGCCAGGCCATCCACTACATTGATAAGCTCGACCACTATCGGGAAAGTTACTACAAATATCATACGGGCCGCCAGTGGAAGCGTGTGGAAAATTACGACCTCTGCCTGGACAGCGCCGCGGTTGGGCTGGATAACTGCGTGGAGGTCATCAAGAAAGTTATTGAACTGAAATTTGGGGTAAAGTGTCCGCGGTAAAAAGCAACAGGGGAGGAAAGACTTATGGAAGCACTGGCCTATTATGACGGAAAAATCGGCACACCGGAGGAACTGACAGTTCCCTTCAATGATCGTGTGCATTTCTTCGGTGACGGTGTATACGACGCCACTGTCGGCGCAAACGGCAAGGTCTACCTGATGCAGGACCACCTTGACCGCTTTTACACCAGCGCCAGGGCACTGGATATCCACATCCCGATGCCGAAAGACGAGCTTGGCAGACTGCTGACCGACCTGCTGGCCAAAGTAGACGGTACAACGCATTTTGTTTACTGGCAGGTCACCCGCGGCGTCGAGACCCGCAACCACGTCTACGCCGAGGACCTGCCCGGCAAGCTGTGGGTATCCATCCGCCAGAACCATTTGAACGACCCGGATGTGCCCATCAAGCTCAACACCGAGGAAGACACACGCTTTTATCACTGCAACATCAAGACGCTGAACTTGCTGCCCAGCGTCGTGGCCGCCCAGCACGCCAAGCGCATCGGCGTGCAGGAAACGGTGTTCCACCGCGGTGACATCGTGACTGAGTGCGCCCACTCCAACGTGTCGATTCTGAAGGATGGCGTATTTTATTCGCATCCCAACGATGAATTTATCCTGCGCGGCATCGCCAAGACCCACATGATCCAAGCGTGCTACCGCCTGGGCATTACAGTCATGGAAAAATGCTTTACGCTGGATGACCTGCGCAGCGCCGATGAGATCATCGTGACGTCGTCCTCCAACTTCTGCCTGCACGCCTGCGAGGTGGACGGCAAGCCCGCGGGCGGCAAAGACCCCGCCACGCTGAAAGCGATTCAGAGCGAGGTCCTGCGCGAATACTACGCCTACACCGGCAAAACAACCGTTGTGGACTGAAACGGGGGTGGGAAGGATGACCCGTGACGAACTGGAAAAGCGCAACGTAGGCGAAAATCTCGATGCTTTGATGAATCTTGATCCCCGCGGCTACGGTGTCTGCCGCATTTTGTACGCGGGCAGCCGCGCCTATACCGGTGAACCTCTGACGATGCACGCGGCGCAGGTGCTGTGCGATGCGGTAAAAGAGAACGATCTGGTGTACATTATTACCGGATTCGTCCTGCTGCCGCATAAAGTGCCCGAGATGGACGGCACGGTCAGTTCCATGCTGCTGGCCCGCGCGTTGGTGATGGCGTTCGGTGCAAAGCCGGTCATCGTATGCCCCGCCGACAGCGTCCAGGCCATTGAAAAGTGCGCCGCCGTCGTTGGTCTGCATATCTATGAAGACCTCGACATCGTGCAGACGCTGCCTTTAAGCATGGGGGTCGCGGCCTTTACCAAAAACCTGGCCGACGCCCCGGCTCAGGCTGCCGAGCTGACTGCCCGCAAGCCCGCGGCAGTCGTCTCTGTCGAAGCCTGCGGCGCGAACGCCCTGGGGGTCTGTCACAATGCCGTCGGGCTGGACGTGACCGCCTTGCAGGCCCGCTGCGATGTGCTGTGGGAAAAGCTGCGCGCCGACGGTGTGCCGAATATCGCCATCGGTGACTTGGGCAATGAGATCGGCATGGGCACGATTGCCGACCACATCAAAAAATATGTGCCGTTCACCGACAGGGGCGAGTACCAATGCGGCTGCGGCGGGGGCATATTAAGCGCCACCAGGACTGACAACATTATCACGGCCACCTGCTCCGACTGGGGCTGCTACGGCTTGATGGCCGCGCTGGCGTATCTCAAAAAAGATATGGAGATCCTGCACCACGAGGACATGGAGTCCGAGGTCATGCGGGTGGCGGCACGCAACGGGTTTATTGATATGACGGGCTCACTGCTGCCGGGCATTGACGGATTCAGCACGCGCATGAACGTCAGCATCGTCAGTCTGATGCGCCAGTGCACGGCCTACGCGGTACGGTACTCCCACAAGTCTGATCACTGGTTCGGCCCTGTGTTGGCAAAGCACTTCTTTGACTGACTATTATAGAAGGAAGGGGGCAGCGGTCATGCTGCCGTTTACGGTACACCCTGTTGGGGACTGCGCCCTGCTGGCGGGATTCCCCCAGCGCATTGCACCGGAGATCGGCGCGGCGGTGGCGGCACTGAACAGCCGCGTTTTGGCGGCCAAGCTGCCCGGCGTGCCCGAGACAGTGCCCGCTTTTGCGTCGCTGCTGGTGGTGTATGATCCGCTTGTGACCGACTATGACACGCTGGCGGCAGCCCTGCAAGGGCTGCGTGACGCTGACGGCGCGGACACCGCGGCGGGGGAGGGGAGGCTGGTCACGATCCCCGTATGCTACGGCGGCGATTTCGGCCCCGACCTGCCCTTTGTGGCAAAGCACGCGGGACTGACAGAAGCAGAAGTCATCGCGCTGCACACCGGGCGGGAATACCGCATTTATATGCTGGGGTTCCTGCCGGGGTTCCCGTACCTGGGCGGGCTGGACGAACGATTGTTTACCCCGCGGCTGAACACACCGCGCACGGCCATCCCGGCCGGGGCGGTGGGCATCGGCGGCGAGCAGACCGGCATTTACCCTATTGCCAGCCCGGGCGGCTGGCAGCTCATCGGCCGCACGCCGCGCAAACTGTTTGACCCGGAATCGGGCGCACTGCCCTACACGGCGGGGGACCGCATAAAATTTGAACCCATCACCGCGGCGGAATTTGCAGCCCTGGCGGCAAAGGAGGGCACGGCATGAGCATCACCGTACTGGACCCCGGCCCGCTTACAACTGTGCAGGATGCGGGCCGCGTGGGCTATGCTGCCCAGGGCTACCGCAGCTGCGGCGCAGCTGACGGATACGCCTACCGTCTGGGCAATGTGCTGGTCGGCAACGACCCGGGGGCAGCCGTGCTGGAATGCACCCTGCGCGGCGCGGCCCTGCGGTTTGAAACGGACACCGTCTTTGCTCTGACGGGGGCCGAAAGCCCTGCTGCGCTGGACAGTATGCCCGTACCCTATTACGCACCGTTGCTTGCCAAAGCAGGCAGTGTGCTGCAGATGGGGGCGGCAAAAACAGGACTGCGCAGCTATCTGGCCGTGGGCGGCGGCATTGCCACCCCGCCCGTGCTGGGCAGCCGCGCCACCGATGTAAAATGCGGCATCGGCGGCCTGGAGGGCCGCAAGCTGACCGCGGGCGATACCCTGCCCATAGGCTCATGTGATACCGCCGCGCTGTGGCAGGCTATCACTGCCAAACGGCTGGACCGTCCCTTGCGGGACAAGGCTGTGTGCGGCGGGCTGCACCCCATGCGCGTGCAGGGGACGCAGATGCTGCCGCTGCTGCGCGCCGTGCCCGGCCCGCAGGACGCCGCCTTTACCATGCAGGGCCGGCAGGATTTTATCCACGGTATCTATACCCTGACGCCGGACTGTGACCGTATGGCCTGCAAGCTGGCGGGCACGCCGCTGCAAATGCGCCGCGGCGCGGATATTCTCTCCGACGGTATTGTGCCCGGGTCGGTGCAGGTCTCCGCCGACGGGCAGCCCATTGTCATGCTGGCCGACCACCAGACCACGGGCGGCTATGCCAAAATTGCCACGGTGATTTCTGCCGACTTGCCCGCGCTGGCGCAGCTCCGCCCCGGGCAGCGGGTATGCTTTACCTTTGTGACGCCGTCCCGGGCCGTGCAGGCTGCCCGGCAGCAGGCGGCCCTGTGGCAGCGGGTAAGAGATCGCTTGTAAAAGAAGGTGCACGTTATGAACTATTCCGCATTTCCCCCGGCTGAGATTCGGGCGTTGATCCGCGCGGGCAAGCTGGATGCCCCGACCACAGGCTGCTGCGACGGCTACGCCCAGGGCAATCTGGTGGTGCTTCCCAAGGCACTGGCGTGGGATTTCCTGCTGTTCTGCCAGCGCAACCCCAAGGCCTGCCCGCTGCTGGAAGTGGCCGATGCCGGGGAGCGCAGCTTCTCCCAATTTGCCCCGGGCAGCGATATTGCGCAGGACATCCCGCGCTACCGCATCTACCGAAACGGCGAATTGACCGAAGAAACCACCGATGTGGTGCGCTATTTTGAGGAACGGTCCGATTTGGTCAGCTTCCTCATCGGGTGCAGCTTCTCCTTTGAGTCGGCGCTGCTGGACGCGAACATCCCGGTGCGCCAGATCGAGGAAGGCGTCAATGTGCCGATGTACAACACCAACATCCCCTGCACGCCCGCGGGGATGTTCAGCGGAAATATGGTCGTCAGTATGCGTCCGATTCCCCACGCGCAGGTGCCTGCGGCGGTAGCCATCACGGCGGGCATGCCCCGCGTGCACGGTGCGCCGGTGCAGATCGGCACGCCGGAAGCCATCGGCATCACCGATCTGGCCCACCCTGATTACGGCGATGCCGTGACGATTCGTCCGGGCGAAACACCGGTTTTCTGGCCCTGCGGGGTCACGCCCCAGGCCGTGGTCATGCACTCGAAGCCGGAATTCTGCATCACGCACGCGCCGGGGTATATGTTTGTGACCGACGTAAAAAACACACTGCTGAAATACTAAGGGGGATGTTGCAATGCCGTCCATTGATTTAAACTGCGACCTGGGCGAGAGTTTCGGCGCGTACACCATCGGCATGGATGCCGAAATTTTGCCCTATGTGACCAGCGCGAACATCGCCTGCGGGTTCCACGCGGGCGATCCGTCCGTAATGCAAAAGAGCGTTCTTCTGTGCAAAAAGTACGGCGTGCAGGTGGGTGCACACCCGGGACTGCCGGATTTGCAGGGCTTTGGCCGCCGCAGAATGGCAATTTCCCCCGCCGAAGCCGAGGCCGACGTGATGTACCAGATCGGTGCGCTGAAGGCATTCTGCGACACGGCGGGCGTACCGCTGCACCACGTCAAACCCCACGGCGCGCTGTACAACATGGCCGCCAAGGATCCGGTGCTGGCGGCGGCCATCTGCCGCGCTGTGCAGGCTGCAGCTCCCGGTGCTGTGCTGCTGGCGCTCTCCGGCAGCGAGATGGTCAAGGCCGCAAACGCCATCGGACTGCCCGTTGCCAGCGAGGTATTTGCAGACCGCGGCTACCAGGCCGACGGCAGCCTTGTGCCACGCGGCGCTCCCGGCGCAATGATCGAGGACGAGGATACCGCCATTGCGCGGGTCTTGCAGATGGCGGCGCAGGGTACCGTACAGGCCGACGACGGCAGCACCGTAACCCTGCAGGCCGATTCCGTCTGCGTCCACGGCGACGGCCCCAAAGCCCTCGCCTTCGTGCAAAGAATCTCCGCCGCCCTCCTTGCCGCAGGGACAGCAGTTGCAGCATTTTGATTGTAGGCAGAAAGCAAGATGGGGAATGAACTTATCGGAAGAAGGTAAAGCAGCGCTAAGCGGCAGGAACTTTTTTCAATAAAAATACCGTTGTATCGTGTGATACAACGGTTGAATAATTTGAATGCGGCCTTGATGTGTTTAGGCAGCGGATCCTGCACGGAGGACGAGCCGACACCATAGCACGAAGGCTGTTTTCATTCCGGCAAACGTCCGTACAGTTCCATTTCACTGTGCAGCTTTTTGGCCAGCCTTGTGTTAAAGACACCGGGTTCGGCACGCCAGCACCAGTTGCCGCCCAGAGTGGACGGCGTGTTCATGCGGGATTCATGCCCAAGGCCCAGCAGATCCTGTGCCTGCACGACAGCCAGATCGGCAGCACTGGACCAGATGCCGCGCATCATGCCCCAGTGATAGCCCTCTTTCTTCGTCAGATTCAGGTAGCGCACGGCGCGCGCCACGTCCTCAGGGGCGGCGGTTTCCATCCAGCCGTTCACAGGCTCGTTGTCGTGGGTGCCTACATAGGCAATGCAGTTCTTGGGGTAACTATGGGGGCGGTAATCGCCACCGTCACGGCTGTCAAAGGCAAACTCCAACACTTTCATGCCGGGATAGCCGCATTGCTTCAGCAGGGCAGTGACATCTTCCGTCAGGAATCCCAAATCCTCGGCGATGATGCGCGGGCTGCCCAGCTTTTTCTTTATGGCAGCAAACAGCGCATAGCCGGGACCTTCGCGCCAGCGGCCGTTCCGGGCGGTTGCTTCCCCGTAGGGGATAGCATAATAGCCCGCAAATCCGCGGAAGTGGTCAATGCGAACCACATCATAGATGCTGCACATGTGTTTGATGCGCCGCACCCACCATGCGTAGCCGGTCTTGGCCATGGAGTCCCAGTCGAACAGCGGGTTGCCCCACAGCTGGCCTGTGGCGGAGAAGCCGTCCGGCGGGCAGCCTGCCACCTCGGTGGGCAGCAGGTTTTCGTCGAGCTGGAACTCCTGCGGGCAGCTCCACACATCGACGCTGTCCAGCGCCACATAGATGGGAAGATCGCCGATGATGCGGATTTCCTGCCGGTTGGCGTAGTGCTTCAGCGCCTGCCACTGACTGTAGAACATAAACTGTACAGCCTGCCAGAACGCCACATCGTCGGCGTACTGCTGCCTGGCTGCTGCCAGGGCAGCGGGCTCACGGCGCCGCAGCGGTTCTTCCCATTCCAGCCAGCAGACTCCGTTGTGGGCGTCCTTCAGCGCCATGAACAGCGCGTAGTCGGGCAGCCAGAAGTCGTTTTCTTTCACAAAGCGGCGGTAGTCGGCACCGGGCTTTGCCAGCAGACGTTTGGCAGCACAGCGCAGCACTGCGTAGCGCTTTTCGTACATGACGCCGTAGTTGATGCAGTCGGGGGTGCATTCCCAGTCGATGGACGTATATTCCTCCGGCAGCAGCAGTCCCTGCTTTGCCAGATCGTCCAGATCGATAAAATACGGGTTGCCCGCAAAGGTCGAGAACGACTGATAGGGACTGTCGCCGTAGCTGGTGGGGCAGACGGGCAGAATCTGCCAGTATGCCTGCCCGGACTTGACCAAAAAGTCCACAAAGCTGCGCGCGGCTGCACCCATGGTACCAATACCGTAAGGCGAGGGCAGACTTGAAATGGGCATTAGAATGCCGCTTGCTCTCATCAGAGAACCCCTCTTTCTTTTGATAGTAAGCAGCCGGGATGTCTTTCGTTCACAGTTCGCGCACGCTTTCTCCTTCGGTCAGATCGAAGGAGACGATCTCGTGCACGGCATTGCCGGGTTTTTGGATGTTGTGGAGCAGGATCCGCGCCGAACGCTGCGCCAATTGCCCCATATTCTGCCGGATGGTCGTCAGCCGGGGCACACTGTACTGTCCCAGCGCAATGCCGTCAAAACCTGTGACGGAAATATCCTGCGGCACACACAGCCCGTGATCCCGCAGCGCACGAATTGCGCCGAGCGCCATCAGGTCGGACATGGCAAACACTGCCGTAATGTCGGGACTGTGCTTTAAGAGATACTCCATTGCCTCATACCCGCTGGAAAGCGAGAACCGCGCATACGCATACTGCTTTTCCATGTCAAACGGCAGACCAAGGCGCAGCATAGCACCCTGACAGCCGGCCAGACGGGCGAGACTTGGACGGGAAAGATTGGGCTTGCCGCCGATGATTCCGATGCGGCGGTGCCCCTTTTTGTACAGATATTCGATCATCGTGTCCGATGCAGCCATATCGTCTACGGACACACTGGACAAATTGCGGATGCGCAGGGATGCCGCGCTGTTTGTCAGCAGCAGGCAGGGGATACCCAGTGCCTCCAACTCCGGCGTGAAGTATTCCGGATTTGAGCCGAGAAACAATATACCATGGGGTTTGCGCTCTGTGCAGATGCGTCGGGCCTGCGCAACCTCGTTGGCCTCCTCGTCAATATAGTAGACCGTCGCAACGTAGCCGCTTTCCTCAATGATCTGCTGCAGCGGTTCCAAAATGCCGGCAAACAGCATATTCTGGGTGCCTTTCACAATCAGTGCGATCCCATCGTTGGCCTGCTGCTTCAGATGCTTGGCGTTGGCGTTCGGTTCATAATTGTGGCGGTTTACGATTTCCAATATTTTTTGACGGGTTTCTGCACTGACGCCGGGGGCGTTATTTAAGGCTCGTGAGACGGTCCCGACCGCATAGCCGGACTCCCGCGCGATGTCTTTGATGGTCATTTGCCAATCCTCTTTCTTGAAGAAGTGTCAAATTTACCCCTTGACTGCACCGGCGACCACGCCATCGATAATATATTTCTGGCAGATCAGGTACAGCACGATAACAGGCAACACCGTAATCATGATGCAGGCCATCATGGGTGCCATCTCCACCTTGCCGTAGCTGCCGCGGAAATACTGGATCGCCATAGGAATCGTGCGGTAGGTCTTGATGTCCAGCACCAGCGTGGGCAGCAGATAGTCGTTCCAGACCCACATGGTTTCCAAAATGGCGGTAGAGATCATCGTCGGCTTCAAAATCGGGCAGACGACCTTGAAGAAAATCTGGATGGGATTGCAGCCGTCGATCATAGCGGCTTCTTCAATAGCAATCGGCATGGATTTTACAAAGCCGGTGAACATGAACACCGCAAGTCCCGCGCCGAAGCCCAGATAGATGATGCAGATGTTGTAGGGGTTATTCAGCTTTAAGGTATCAGCGGTTTTTGCCAGTGTGAACATGACCATCTGGAAGGGAACAATCATGCTGAATACGCACAGATAGTACATACCTTTGGACAAGGTGTTCTGCACACGGGTGATATACCATGCGCACATGGAGCAGCACAGCAAAATCAGTGCCACAGACGAAACCGTGATCACTAAACTATACCAGAAAGAGGACAAAAAGTCCATTTCCTGAATGCCATAAATGTAGTTTTTCAGGCCGACGAAGGTCTCGGCGTTCGGCAGCTCAAAGGCGTGGCTCGTCGTGATGGCGCGCTCGGTCTTGAGGGAGTTCATCAAAATCATGAACACCGGGTACATCCAGGCGATGCACAGGATCGTGAGCAGAACGGACAGTACCGCGTTGATGCGGCGGTCTTTTTTAGTAGCACCCATTATGCCTGCACCTCCTTAGAGCGGGTAAAATGCAGCTGGAGCAGCGAAAAAACGACCACAAACAGGAAGAAAACGACGGCCTTGGCCTGACCGATGCCCTTCCACTGGGGTCCGGAGCGTGCGTAGAACGTGTCGTAGATGTTGTAGGCCAGCATCATGGACTGCTTTGCAGGCTCACCGGCTGTCAGCGAGAGGTTCTGGTCGAACAGCTTGAAGGAGTTCGTCAGCGTCAGGAAGGTGCAGATCGTCACGCTGGGCATGACCATCGGGATTTTGATTTTGAACAAAATCTGGCTGCTTGTTGCACCGTCAATGCGTGCGGCCTCCACCAGATCCACAGGCACATTCTGCAAACCGGCAATATAGATGATCATCATGTAGCCGATCTGCTGCCAGCACATCAGGATGATCAAACCCCAGAAGCCGTAAGTGGCATTCAGCGCCAGCAGCGACTTACCCCAGGAGGACAGCAGACCGTTGAGCAGGATCTGCCAGATATAGCCCAGCACGATGCCGCCGATCAGGTTCGGCAGGAAGAAGATGGTGCGGAAAGCGTTGGTGCCGTGCATACCGCGGGTGAGAAGCAGCGCGATGGCAAAGGCCAGCACGTTGATCAGCAGGGTGGACACGACGGTGAACGCCGCTGTGAACCAGAACGCATGGGTGAAGGTGTTATCCGACCAAATCATTGCGTAGTTGCTTAAGCCCGCAAACTGCACATTTTTGACGGTGGTGAACTTGCAGAACGACAGCCCTGCACCCCAGATAAACGGCCAGACAAAGCCGATAATAAAGGCGATGAGGGTCGGCAGTACGAAAACAGGCCAATAACGTCGAATGGCTTTTTCCATAAGTATGCTCCCTTTGTTGTAATTTTTGTTTTCTGCAAAAGAAGCGGGGCGGGCGAAACCGCCCGCCCCGCTAACCGGTAATACTAGGTAAGGAGAAAAAGCTTTCAGAGTAGAGAAAACGATCTTATGTTATGCAGCAGCGTTCAGAGCAGCCTCGGATGCCCAGCCATCGACGAAAGCGGTGACGACATCATCCCAGCTGCCGGTACCGGCGGCGTAAGCGGTCAGAGCAGAACCAACACCGTTCTTCCAGTTCTCGGAAGGCATGGTGGAGAAGTTCCAAGCCACAGGGGTCTTGCCCGCGGCGGTCATTTCCTTGTCGACCTTGACGAAGAGGTTCGGGGACTCAGCAGCATTCTTGAAGGGGATAACGAAGCCCATGTCATCCGCCATGGCCTTGGTGCCCTCGTCAGAGGAAACGCACCAGTAGATGAAGTCGAGCGTTGCGTTGATGTCGTCCTCGCTGGCTTCCTTGTTGACGCACCAGTAGTTCTCAGTGCCGGTGCACAGACCCTGATTGGCCTCGTCGCCAGCGCCAACGTAGATGGGGATCATGGTCAGATCATCATCGGTGAAGGGCTTGCCATCGCCGACGAGGTTGTTGTACTCCCAAGAACCATTCTGGAAGAAGACAGCCTCTTCGTTCAGGAACTCGTTGCGGCTGTCGTCGCCGGTCTTGCCAGCCAGTTCGGCAGGGTCGCAGGTGGAGTTGTTGATGTACAGGTCAAAAATATCCTTGTAGTTGTCGAGATAGGTGCCCTTGATGGCGTCGGTGTTGTCGATGCCGTCCTCCTGATACTCGAAGTAGATGGGCAGGTTGGCCAGATGGGTCTTGTAGCGCCAGTCAGAGGAGCCGTCCATACCGGCGGAGCTGAAGGCAGAGAAGCCCAGCTCGTCCTTGCGGGCGGTGATGTCCTCGGCAACCTTCTTCAGGTCGGCAAAGCTCTTGATGTCGTCAACGGTGTAGCCGGCCTTCTCCAGCAGGGTCTTGTTGGTGATCAGGCCGTAGCTCTCGATAACGTAGCCAACACCCAGCGTGGCGTCGCCGTCCTTCAGGGCGTAGGAATCGCTCGTCAGATCGCCGAGGATCTTGGTACCGGTCAGATCATAGCAGTAATCCTTCCAATTTGCCAGACCGACAGGGCCATTGACCTGGAACAGGGTGGGCGCATCGCTCTTGGCCATCTCGCTCATCAGCGTAGTCTCGTACTGGCCGGAGGCGGCGGTCACGACGGTGACGGGAACACCGGTCTCCTCGGTGTACTTCTTGGCCAGATTCTGCCAGGCTTCGTCCTGCTCGGGCTTGAAGTTCAGGTAGTAGACCTTGCCGGCTGCATCAGTGGTCGCCTCGGTAGAAGCGGCAGTGGATTCAGCCTTGGATTCGGTGCTGGTACTGGTAGAGGAAGCAGCCGTAGAGGAGCTGCCGCCGCAGCCTGCCAGCAGACCCGCAGCCATAGCGGCTGCCAGAGTCATCGAGAGTGTCTTTTTTGCGTTCATGTTTTTTCCTCCTTCTCAAGAAAAACAATGATTTGCAAGGGTGTTGATTTGTTTCGTCGGAAACGTTTCCGTTTCGGATTGATCTTATAATACACCTTTCCGGCGCAATAATCAATCGTTTTTTGCGATTTACTGCAAAATCGGCCTGATGCACAAATTTGCACCCCCTGTTTTTGTGGAAATGTTCCAAAAATAGTGACAAATTTAGCGGAAACGATTCCGTAGCCGCGCGACAATCTTTGAGAATTGCAGGAAAACCACTCTATAAATTATTTTTCACCAAAATATTGACACAGCAATTTTGTCATGTTATACTTTCTTAGATTTTGAAAGACGAATCGAGTTTGTAAGAGTTTTTCAAAGCAATTTACCTACGGACCGCCCATCGGGGGCTAAGGCCATACGGACAGCCGGGTCCACTGCCGATCGGCAACTTTGGTTGCCTTATTGATTGAGTTAAAAGCTCAAATTTTATAAGTTGGTTCCTTTACAACCATGAAATTGCACGTTTTGGTGTGCAGACTTGTGAAACGGTCAATAAAGAGTAGTAAAAGTGTAATTGCTATATAGACTCTGACACGCTCAGCCTTTTTGAATCATGCAGGACGCTCTCCCGGTGTGGTACCGGGGGGTTTCGGCCTGTGCAAAAATACGCTGGATTCAAACGCAAGTCTGCACGTATGTGCACGGCTTGCGTTTTTTATTTTGCAAGGGGACCGCGAACGGAGGTAAAAATGAACGGAGAAACAAAGCGCACCCGGCTGGACCAGCGCCGCGCACCCATCCATGAAGCGCTGGAAAACTTCCGCCGTATGCGCGTCGTGCCCTTTGACGTGCCGGGCCACAAGCGCGGGCGCGGCAACCCGGAGCTGACCGCGTTTCTGGGCCAGCAGTGCGTCGGCGTGGACGTCAACAGCATGAAGCCGCTGGACAATCTCTGCCACCCGGTTTCGGTCATCCGCGAGGCCGAGGAGCTGGCCGCCGATGCGTTTGGCGCGGCACACGCCTTTTTAATGGTGGGCGGCACGACCAGCTCGGTACAAAGCATGGTGCTGACCGCCTGCAAGCGCGGGGATGAGATCATTCTGCCGCGCAACGTGCACCGCAGCGTGCTGAACGCGCTGGTGCTCTGCGGTGCGGTGCCGGTCTACGTCAACCCGGAGGTGGACAACCGCCTCGGAATCAGTCTGGGCATGAAGCGGGAGCAGGTGGCCAAGGCCATTGCCGAGCACCCCAACGCCGTGGCCGTGCTGGTGAACAACCCCACCTACTACGGCATTTGCAGCGACCTGCGCGCCATTGTGCGGATGGCCCACGACGCCGGGATGCTCTGCCTGGCCGACGAAGCCCACGGAACACACTTCTATTTTGGCGGCGGGCTGCCTGTCTCTGCCATGGCGGCGGGCGCAGATATGGCCTCCGTCTCGATGCACAAGAGCGGCGGCAGCCTGACCCAGTCCAGTCTGCTGCTGACCGGCCCCAATGTCCACGCGGGCTATGTGCGGCAGATCATCAACCTGACCCAGACGACGTCCGGCAGTTACCTGCTGATGTCGAGCCTTGATATTTCCCGCCGCAATCTCGCATTGCGCGGGCGGCAGGTGTTCCATCAGGTGGCCGATATGGCCGAGTACGCCCGCGAGGAGATCAACGCCGTGGGCGGGTACTATGCCTTCGGCAAGGAGCTTTGCAACGGAAATTCCGTTTTTGACTTTGATACGACAAAACTCAGCGTCCACACGCTGGACATCGGTCTTGCGGGCATTGAGGTCTATGACATCCTGCGCGACGAATACGACATTCAGATCGAGTTTGGCGACATCGGCAATATACTGGCTTATCTCTCCATCGGTGACCGCCCGCAGGAGGTCGAGCGCCTTGTCAGCGCACTGGCCGAAATCAAACGCCGCTACCACACCGACGGTGCGGGCCTGTTGAGCCAGGAGTACATTGACCCCGAGGTCGCTGCCAGCCCGCAGGAAGCGTTCTACGCCCCCAAGAAGAGCCTGCCCCTGCGCGAGACCGAGGGCATGGTGTGCAGCGAGTTCGTCATGTGCTACCCACCGGGCATCCCGATTCTGGCCCCGGGCGAGCGCATCACCGCTGAAATTTTAGACTATATCGAGTACGCCAAGGCCAAGGGCTGCAGCATGACCGGACCGGAAGATCCCGACATTCTGCGCCTGAACGTGCTGGCCTGACAGGGAGGTTTTACAATGGAAATGTGGTTTTCGGAGTTTCACACCCCCGATGTCAAGCACAGCATCCGGGTCAACCGCCAGCTTTACTCCAAGCAGAGCGACTATCAGCGCATCGACATTTTTGAAACACCGGAGTTTGGCCGCGTGCTGACGCTGGACGGCAACGTCATGCTGACCGAGCGCGACGAGTTCATCTACGACGAGATGATCACCCACGTGCCGATGTCGGTACACAAAAACGCCAAGGATATTCTCGTCATCGGTGCGGGCGACGGCGGCGTTGTGCGGGAGCTGACCCGCTATGACCGCGTGGAAAGCATTGACCTTGTGGAGATGGACCCGCAGGTCATCGAGGCCTGCCGCGCCTACCTGCCCGGCAACGCCTGCCGCATGGATGACCGCCGCGTACATATTTATTACGAAAATGCGCTGAAATTCATCCGCAAGTGTGAGAACGAGTACGACTTGATTATTGTGGATTCCTCCGACCCGTTCGGCCCGTCGGAGGGGCTGTTCACCCGCGAATTTTACGGCAGCTGCTTCAACGCCCTGCGCGCGGACGGCATTATGGTCAACCAGCAGGGCAGCCCGTTCTACGCCGAGGACGCCACCGCCATGCAGCGCAGCCACCAGCGCATTGCCAGCACCTTTCCCATCAGCAAGGTGTATCAGGCGCACATCCCGACCTTTGCGGCGGGGTACTGGCTGTTCGGCTTTGCCAGCAAAAAATATCATCCCATCAACGATATGGACGCCGATGCGTGGAACGCGCTGAACATGCGCACCCGCTATTACACCTCCCGGCTGCACGTCGGGGCGTTTTATCTGCCCGCTTTCCTTGAGGAAATGCTGCGGGAAGTGGAGGAACACTGATGCTGCATCGCAATGTTGAAAATTTCATCGGCTGCGACAGCAGCTACCGCACGGCAAGCATTGTTTTATACGGTGCACCGTTTGATTCCACCACAAGCTACCGCCCCGGTGCGCGCTTTGGCCCCGCGGCCATGCGCCACGAAAGCTACGGTCTGGAAACTTACAGTCCCTATCAGGACAAGGACCTGACCGATGGGAATGTGTTTGACAGCGGCGACCTGGAGCTGTGCTTTGGTTCCAGCGAGAGTGCCCTTGTGGACATCGAGTCCCGCGCGGCGGAAATTCTGCGCGACGGAAAGCTGCCGCTGCTGCTGGGCGGCGAGCACCTTGTCACGTTGGGCGCGGTGCGCGCAGCGGTGCGCAAATATTCCGATTTGCATATCGTACATTTTGACGCCCACGCCGATCTGCGGGACGATTACCTCGGCGCGCAGCTGAGCCACGCCTGCGTGCTGCGCCGCTGCCATGATTTGGTCGGCGACGGGCGCATCCACCAGTTCTGTATCCGCAGCGGTGACCGGGAGGAATTTCAGTTCGCCGCGCGGCACACCGATATGCACAAGTTCGACTTTACCGGCCTGACCGAGCTGACCGACTGGCTGTGCCAGACCGATGTGCCTGTCTATCTGACCATTGATTTGGACTGCCTCGACCCGTCGGCCTTCCCCGGCACGGGCACGCCCGAGGCGGGCGGTGTCAGCTTTTTGCAGCTGCTTGGGGCCATCCGCACCGTGACGAAAGCGAACATCATTGGCGCGGACGTGAACGAGCTGGCCCCCATGCTCGACCAGAGCGGCGTTTCCACGGCCACGGCCTGCAAGGTGCTGCGGGAATTGCTGCTGGCACTGGAAAAGTAAGCAGCCATCCCTGTAGGAAGCGGCGTCCTCGACGCCCCGCGGAGGGGTCAAGACCCCTCCCTACATTCTCAACCTTATCGGGGGAGAGGATGTAGGGACGGATTCCATATCCGTCCGGGAAAGCTGCCCCTGCCACAAACAGGCACGGGCGAACAATGTTCGCCCCTACAAAACACCCATACACATCATACAATAAAAAAATACAAAGGAGTTCCATCATGAGCAAAGTTCTTGTTATCGGCTGCGGCGGCGTGGCAAGCGTCGCCATCTCCAAGTGCTGCCAGGTCAGCGACGTCTTTACCGAGCTGTGCATCGCCAGCCGCACCAAATCCAAGTGCGACGCGCTGGCCGCCAAGCTGGCCCCCACCACCCGGACCAAAATCACCACCGCGCAGGTCGATGCCGACGACGTCCAGCAGCTGTGCGACCTCATCAACAGCTACAAGCCTGACCTCGTCATGAATATCGCCCTGCCGTATCAGGATCTGACCATCATGGACGCCTGCCTGGCCTGCGGCGTAAACTATATGGACACTGCCAACTACGAGCCGGAAAACACCGACGACCCCGCGTGGCGTGCCATCTACGAGAAGCGCTGCAAGGAGGCCGGTTTCTCCGCTTACTTTGACTACAGCTGGCAGTGGGCGTACAAGAAAAAGTTTGAGGACGCCGGCCTGACCGCGCTGCTGGGCTGCGGCTTTGACCCGGGCGTGACCCAGGCCTACTGCGCCTACGCCGCCAAGCATGAGTTCGACACCATCGACACCATCGACATCCTCGACTGCAACGGCGGCGATCACGGCTATGCGTTCGCCACCAACTTCAACCCCGAGATCAACCTGCGCGAGGTCTCCGCCCCCGGCAGCTATATGGAGAACGGCAAGTGGGTCGAGATCCCGCCCATGAGCATCAAGCGCGAGTACAACTTTGACCAGGTCGGTCAGAAGGATATGTACCTGCTGCATCATGAGGAAATTGAGTCTCTTGGCAAGAACCTGCCCGATGTCAAACGCATCCGCTTCTTCATGACCTTCGGACAGAGCTACCTTGACCACATGCGCTGCCTGGAGGACGTGGGCATGCTCTCCACCACGCCCATCAATTACAACGGTCAGGAGATCGTGCCCATCCAGTTCCTGAAAGCGCTGCTGCCCGACCCCGCCAGCCTCGGTCCCCGCACCAAGGGCAAGACGAACATCGGCTGCATCTTCACCGGCAAAAAGGACGGCAAGGACAAGACCTACTACATTTATAATGTGTGCGACCATCAGGAGTGCTACCGCGAGGTCGGCAGTCAGGCCATCAGCTACACCACCGGTGTGCCCGCGATGTGCGGTGCGCTGATGATGCTGACCGGCGAGTGGACCAAGCCCGGCGTCTACACGGTGGAGGAGTTCAACCCCGACCCGTTCCTCGACGCGCTGGACAAGTACGGCCTGCCCCGCAGCGAGAACCATGACCCGGTTCTCGTGGACTGATGGCGCAGCGCGACGCACGGCCGCCGTTTGCGGCCATCGACGGCGCAGTGCCGCCGGAATTTTCCGCCCTGCCCACGCCCTGCTACCTGCTGGATGAAGCTGCCCTGACCCGCAACGCGGAGATTCTGGGCGGGCTGGCCCGTCGTACCGGGTGCAAGGTGCTGCTGGCGCAAAAGGCGTTCAGCAACTACGATTTGTACCCGCTGCTGGCGCCGCACCTCGCGGGCACCGAGGCCAGCGGCCTGTTTGAGGCGCGGCTCGGCGCGGAGGAAATGCCCGGCAAAGAAGTGCACGTTTTCTGCGCGGCCTACCGCGCAGATGAAATGGACGAGCTGCTGCGGTACGCCGACCATATCGTCTTCAACTCGCCCGCGCAGCTGGCAAAATTTGGTCCCGCGGCCAAGGCGGCGGGCAAAAGTGTGGGACTTCGCATCAATCCCGAGTGCTCGACCCAGGACGGCCACGCGATTTACGACCCCTGCGCCCCCGGCAGCCGTTTGGGCACGACCCGCGCCCAGTGGGACGCGGCAGCGGCAGAAAATTCTGCCCTGCCCGTGCTGTTGGACGGCCTGCACTTTCACACTTTATGTGAGCAGGACGCCGATGCGCTGGCCGTGACGCTGGACGCAGTGGCAGAGAAATTCGGCGATTTGCTGCCAAAAATGAAGTGGCTGAACTTCGGAGGCGGACATCACATCACCCGCCCCGACTACGACATGGCCACTTTGGAAAAATGTATCCGCCGCGCCCGGAATGACTGGGGCGTGACGGTTTATCTGGAACCCGGCGAGGCCTGCGCCCTGAACGCAGGGTATCTCTTGACCCGCGTGCTGGACGTGGTGCAAAACGGCGATACGACGGTTGCCATCTTGGATGCCAGCGCCGCCTGCCATACGCCGGACGTGATCGAGATGCCCTACCGCCCGCCGCTGCTGGGGGCAGGGGAACCCGGCGAAAAGCCCTGCACTGTGCGGTTGGCCGGGCCGACCTGCCTTGCGGGGGATGTCATCGGTGATTACAGCTTTGACGCTGTGCCTGCCGTTGGAGATCTGCTGGTGTTCGGCGATATGGCCATTTACACCACCTGCAAGAACAACACCTTCAACGGTATGCCCCTGCCCGGTATTTACGCCCGCAAGCCCGACGGCACTACGCGGAAAATCGTGACGTTCGGATATACTGATTTCAAATGTCGGCTGGGAAAATAAGCTGCAATAAATGCAAAGCGCCCACCGGCAGGCCGTTGCTGCGCCGTATTATCTCGCATTTTCGCATATTTTGGCACAAAAGAAGCTGCTCACTCCGTAGGGAATGAGCAGCTTCTCACTTTTAAGCCTGCTACCAGGGCTTTTCTTTCATTATGGGTCGTCCGGCACCGGCATTGGCTGACAGGCAGGGGTTATGCAGCGGTCACTTTTTTGCTTCACTTGGATGGGGGACAGGGGGCATTTTCGTGAACAGCGCTTTCAGCGCCAGCGGCGTGGCGACGCTGGAAACCACGATCAAAAGAATGACCGCCGTAAAATAAACAGGCTCGACAACGCCGACCTCAAGGCCCTTCTGAGCCACGATCAAGGCGACCTCGCCGCGGGTCATCATGCCGACACCGACTTTAAGAGAGTCTCCCCAGTTGAAACGGCAGACTCTGGCCGCCAGTCCACAGCCGATGATTTTTGCCAGCAGGGCAACGAGAACAAAGCAAACACTGAACAGCAGAATCTCCGGCGTCAGTCCGCTGATGTCGGTCTTTAAACCGATGCTGACAAAGAAAATCGGCGCAAAAATCACATAGTTGCTGATGTCGACCCGGCGCTCTACATAAGCGGCGTCGTGCAGCGTACAGAGAACGATACCGGCAATGTAAGCGCCGGTAATATCCGCAATGCCAAAGTATTTCTCGGCAATATAGGCCATTGCAAAGCAGAATGCAAGGCTGGCAATCGTTATGCGCTGCGTATGGGGATTGCGGGAATCCAGCCACTTCATGGCGCAGTGGAACACATAGCCGATACCAACGGCAACCAGAAAGAACAGCGCGGTCTGGACCAGCACGCCGCCGATACCGGTGCCCTCACCGGAGCTGGCACCCAGCACACAGGTCAGCACGATAATGCCGATGACATCATCAATGACGGCAGCGCTGACAATGGTAGTGCCAAGGAAGCTCTTTAAGTGGCTCAACTCCTGCAGCGTTGCCACCGTGATGGACACGCTGGTTGCGGTCATAATCGTGCCGATAAACAATGCGCGGAAGAATTCCGGGCTGCCGATTGCCGAAAAGCCGTAGAATGCGCTGTAGAGCAGCGTACCGCCAATCAACGGTACAAGCACACCGATGCAGGCAATCAGCGTGGCAATAGGCCCGGCCCGCATCAGTTCTTTCAGGTTGGTGCCAAGTCCTGTGGAAAACATCAGCAGCACAACACCGATTTCAGCAAAAACGGAGATCGTGTCGTTGATCTGCACCAGATTGAGCAGACAAGGCCCAATCAGCAGACCGGCGAGAATTTCACCGACCACCTGCGGGGCCTTGCACTTGCGGGCAGCTAGGCCAAAAAACTTGGCGCTCAGAATAATAATTGCCAAATCACGGAAGATGGAATACATACATGTCATCTCTCTCAATTTACTTTAATCCACCTTTGTTATAGCACTTCTGTCAGATTTTTTCAATAGCTGAAACTGCCTTTTGGAGTTATCGCCGGATATTGTATAAATGTGGGTAAACTGTAAGCCAAAAACAAGGCAAAGCACTTGCAATAATGTCCGTAGTATGATAAAATTCCAATTTGGAAAAGTTATAATATGGTTTACTTCATGGCTTACTGCGTCCGACAGGGTTCGGCGGCAAGCGGTATACAACCTATATAATAAGGAAGAGAAGCGCATGTTCCATTTTTCAAACAGGCATCACCACACAGGAAAAACGTCAATGAGCAGGGCAAAAGTGTATGGTCTGCTTATGGCTTTGGCTATGCTTTTTATGGCAGGTCTGTGCGCCTGTTCCGCACAGCCGCACTCTGCGGCAGAGACTGCGCCGCAGACGATTGTGGTCGGCATTGATGTGTTTGACCCTTACAGCTATCTGGACAGGAACGGGCAGTTTGCCGGCATCGACGTGGAACTGGCGACGGAAGCGTTTTCACGACTTGGCTATATGCCGGAATTCCGGATGATTTCATGGCCGGACAAAAACAACCTTCTCAGCGACGGAACGATCGACTGTATCTGGTCATGCTTCAGCATGAACGGGCGGGAAACCGAGTACCAATGGGCCGGTCCGTATATGTACAGCCGTCAGGTCGTGGCTGTTCGTGCAGACAGCGATATCCAGTCGCTGTCCGATCTGGCCGGTAAGCGCATCGGCGTACAGGCAACCACAAAGGCGGAGTCGCTGTTTCTCGGCGAAATTTCCTCTTTGCTGCCCGAAGTCAAGCAAGTCAACAGCTTTGAGACGACAGAGGATATGTTTGCGGCACTGCGCAAAGGCTATGTAGATGCCGTCGCGGGCCATGAAGCACTGGTAGCCAAGTGGACAAATCTGGATGAAAGCAGTTACCGTGTGCTGGCAGAGAGTCCTTACAGTTCCGAACTTGGCGTTGCCTTCGCAAAGGACACCCATGAGGATTTGGCTGTGCAGCTGACCCAAACTCTGGAAGATATGAAGCAGGACGGAACGATTGGCCGCGTTGCAGAAAAATTCGGACTTGATGCAGAGAAAACTGTGTGGGGGGAACAGGGAAAATGAATGAGAAAAAGCAGTCCGGCAAAAAAAGACTGTTTTTGCTTGTGTTAGTTGCGTTCGGCATTGTACTTTGGATCACATTCACGAATCTGAACCGAATTGCACTGCGTCATACATTGGATGAAACGATTGGTTTTGTAAAGATCCGCTTAGAGCAGTACGAGACTGATGCGGCCAACGACCGCGTGAAAAGCCTTGTCCGCCTGCTGGATAAAACGGTAAGCCTTGGCAACGAAATGACGCTGAAGGAGGGTTTCGGCACGCAGGACCTGGACGCTTTTGCAGAGGAACAGCGTCTGACCGGTGCGCTTGTACTAGATGAAAACCTGAATGTTGTCATGCAGACCACAAAGGGCGGCAACGCCATGCCGCTGTGGGAGAAGCTGATCGACAGCCCCTATGTACACAATATCGTTGACTATCCAAAAAAGACATACTCGACCCGTCTGGAAGAAAATGGGATACTCTATGATTTTGCCGCGGTGGCACGCGCGGATGCACCAGGCATCCTGATTACCTATATACAGAAGGATAATGAGGATACTGGGGATTTGACGGTGGATTCCCTGTTGAGAGATTTTCCGTTGGAGCTTAGCGGCATCGCTACGATCACGGAGAACGGCAGGGTCATCAGCAGCAACAGCAGCAAACAGGTAAACAAGGCAATAGAGGAATGTCAGGAATTATATAACGGAACCTTCGGTGCTGCGGAGGATGGCATTGTGCGCCTGAACAGCCATCAGGGCGTCTGGTACGGCAGCCGGGAAAATACCGAGAACTATACGCTCTTTGTGTTTTTCCCGGCATCTCAGGTGTTCATGACGCGCAACATTGTCTGTGCATCCTATCTGGCCATAGCCGTAATGGTCTTTTTAATGGCACTGCTGTGGCAGACCAAAATGGAAAAAGACGCGCTGCGGCAGCACCAGAAACGTACCGGAATTATCACAGCGCTTGGCACGGCGTATACGTCCATTTCACTGGTGGACTTGAAGAAAAACACCGTTGAAATCGTCAAGAACGCGTCCGATACGGTCAAGAAGCAGAAGCACTTTGCACTGAAACGATCCGTACAGCAGGAGCAAATCGAGAAAATTATCGCGGAGCCATCCCGCGAGGAGTATCTCGCCTTTACGGACATGACGACAGTGGCCGAACGTCTGAAGGGTCACACCTCTTTGGCTCTTACGTCTCAGACTGTCGACAGAAAATGGATCCTTACGCTGATCACACCACAGCGAAAAGACGCGGACGGCAACGTAACAGCCGTATTGGTTGCTACCCGCGACGCTACCGAGGAAAAGCGGCGGGAGCAAAAGCAGGAAGATGCCCTGCGCGATGCACTGGCGGCGGCGGAACACGCCAATAAGGCCAAGACGGTATTCCTGAACAGTATGTCGCACGATATTCGCACCCCGATGAATGCCATTATCGGGTTTACGGCCCTTGCCACGGCGCATATTGATAACATTGACCTTGTCAAAGAGTATCTGAAGAAAATCAGCGTATCGGGCCAGCATCTGCTCAGTCTGATCAACGATATTCTGGATATGAGCCGTATCGAAAGCGGCACGGTCAAACTGGACAACACAGAAGTCCACCTGCCCGATGTACTGCACGACCTGCGCACGATCATTCAAGGCAATATCAGCGCCAAACAGCTTGACCTTTACATCGACACGCAGGATGTGCACCACGAGGATATTATCACCGATAAGCTGCGCCTGAATCAGGTCCTGCTCAACATCGTAGGCAACGCTGTCAAGTTTACACCGGCGGGCGGTACCATCAATATCCGCGTTGAAGAAAAGCCGTCTGCCCGCAGTGGGTATGCGACCTTTGTTTTCAGCGTGAAAGATAACGGTATCGGTATGTCGAAGGACTTCCAGGCGCACGTTTTTGACTCTTTTTCACGAGAACAGACTGCGACAAGAAGCGGCATTCAGGGTACGGGACTTGGCATGGCCATCTCGAAAAACATCGTAGATATGATGGGCGGAACCATCGCCGTCAAGAGCGAGCAGGGAAAGGGCAGCGAGTTTACGGTCACCCTGGACTGCAAGGTTTGTACGGAATCGGTGAAATATCCGCCGATTCCGGGCCTGAAAGGTGCCCGTGCACTGGTTGTGGATGATGATGCACAGACCTGCATGAGCGTAAGCAAAATGCTGCGGGAAATTGAGATGGAAGCCGACTGGACGACCTCCGGCAAGGAAGCTATCCTGCGCGCGAGGGAGGCGCACAATCAGGGTGCGGAGTTCAAGGTTTACATTATTGACTGGCTGATGCCGGATATGAACGGCATTGAGACGGTGCGCAGGATCCGCAAAGTAATCGAACCCGGCACGCCGATCATCATATTGACAGCCTACGATTGGGCCGGCATTGAGGACGAGGCCCGGCAGGCTGGTGTCACGGCGTTTGTTTCCAAACCGCTGTTTATGTCGGAACTGCGCGATGCGCTGACACACAAAGTGGTGTCGGGCAGGCAGCCCCTTCTGCCCAAGCACGGCGACTATACGGGCAAAAAGGTGCTGTTGGTCGAGGATAACGAACTGAACCGCGAGATTGCAACGGCCATTCTGGAGGAAGCCGGACTGAAAGTGGACGCCGTTGAGGACGGCACGGATGCTGTGGCCAGAATGAACGAGGCTGCGGAGGATGAGTATGATCTGATCCTGATGGATATTCAGATGCCCAAAATGGACGGATACACCGCCACCCGGGAGATCCGTACATTGAGCAGCAATAAAAAGGCAAACATTCCCATTGTGGCCATGACAGCCAACGCTTTTGAGGAAGACCGCCAAAAAGCATTCAAAGCAGGGATGAATGCACATATTGCAAAACCGATTGATGTGAACATCCTGATGGGAACACTGGATAAAGTTTTTAAACAGAATTCGTGATCGCGTTTAAATAGCGTACAAAGGATCTGTACGGCAAAGTAAAAAGCATATACAGCTGCGTTTATGGCGAACGGCCTCTCGGCGGTTCGCAACGCGATGCTGTATATGCTTTTTTCATTGGTTTCTTAGGGCAATACCGCATAATTCTAAGTGCCGATACGGCGAGCGAGGTGCGGCAGC
>ERZ838118.555-NODE-555-length-51328-cov-14.140308_pt1 | contig 51328 bp, 57 predicted proteins | sample MGYA00519863_ERZ838118 | MGnify/ENA primary metagenome ERZ838118 (study PRJEB31850, sample SAMEA3708827) | human gut metagenome | biome: human gut; feature: human-associated habitat; material: faeces | place: China | collected 2014 ...
GCGTACATAAAAAGGCACCTCCTATGTTCATTACTCGCCAGCTTCGGTGTTTCTTTGCGAAATCTTTTACCTCGCTGTGCGGCATACTCAAGTATAATAGCACCCGACTTTTCAAATGTCAAGGACATTTTTAATTTTTTTTGGACTGTAAAAAGTCAAGCGTTAAATGCGAAAAATATCACTGGTTTTTGTGTTCTCTCTTTTTCACAATTTCCATTCTGCTTTTTTGTGCATATTCAACAACCTTCTAACTTTGCCATTTCTTCGTTGAAGCGCTCTTCGGCTGTTCCATAGTTAAACAACCGGCGCGGATAGTTATTGATCCAGATCTCTATCTGTTTTACTGTGTCGCCGGACACCGTGTCAAAATCTGTCCCTTTAGGTACGTGCCGCCGGATCATTCTGTTTTGATTTTCATTTGACCCCCTTTCGCAACTGCTATATGGGTGACAATAATATAATTTCACTCTGCTTCCTTTTCTGCGCGCTGCCTTCTCCATTCCTTCAAAGTCCGCAAATTCCGATCCATTATCAACGGTAATTGTTTTAAATACCTTATAAAACATTTTTCCCCATTTTCTTTCAAGCTTATTTAATGATTTAACTACTTCCGCGGCCGTATGCCGTTTTAATTCCATGATGATTTCTTTTCTTGTTTTTCTTTCCGTTAATACCAGAAGCGATTTTTTCGATTTCCCCCGAAGTCCAACTACTGTGTCCATTTCCCAATGTCCGAACGTTTCTCTTGTATTTACTACTTCCGGGCGTTTTTCTATGCTGTCGCCCTTTTGCGCCCGTGTTCTGCGCACTTTATCATATTTCTTTTTTTCATTCTTCTTTACCGGCAAATCTTTATTTGTCAAATGAAGGAAAATTCCCTTGTCTATATAACTATAAAGTGTCGTTTTGCTTATTGTAACAGAAAACGTAATTCCCTTGTGTTTGATTTCTCCTAATACTGCTCCCGGTGAGTATTTTTCATTCACAATCTTATTTTCGATATACTCCGCTAATTCTATATCATTTCCAATTTTTAGCCCCGGACCTTTTGCGGCCAAATTTTCCCGGTATTTTTCTTCCGCTATATCTGGACTGTACCGTTCTTCTGTTGTCCAGTCAGAATTGCGGTGTTCATACCTGCCGCGTTTCAGTTCTCTATATATTGTAGAAATATGGCAACCGATATTATTTGCAATTTCTTTCGGTGTGTGTTTTTCTTTCAAAAGTGCTTCAATTTTTATTCTATCATCATGTGTCAGGTGGTAAAAATGTCTCATGGCTTCGATCCTTTCAAAAAATAACGCCGCGGCCATTATAGCCCCGGCGTTATTCTTCGGTTTCTTCCAACAACCATTCCACATTTACGTGTAAAACTTTTGCAAAAATTTTTAATTCATAATCAGTGACAAAGCGGGTTCCTATCTCGATCCGGCTTATGCTATCCCTTTCAAGTGTCACGCCTGCAATCTGTACTTTTGCCGCTAAATCAGATTGTGAAAGGCGTTGTTTCAATCTGGCTTCCCTGATTTTATCACCGGAAAGGTTCTTCTTTCCCCTGTATGAATATATTTTCATTCGTTGCGGCTCCTTTATGTGTTAATGTTCAGAAACTTTCTTGACTTTAACACATAAAGTTTCTAAAATTGTGCTAAAGGTCAGCAACGCGAACTTTTCTACCTGCTGCCCTTAAAAATCTAACCGCAAGGGGGAACAAAATATGTTTATTTCTATTGGTATTGACGAAGACGGACGCCCGTATATCACCACTTCCGACGGATCGCGTGAAAAAGTCGTGCGAAAAGGTAAGGGGAAAAGCGTTATAGATTTTCCTTCTACTTATACCGTACTCGACATTGAAACGACCGGCCTTGATCCGCGTTACTGTGAAATTATTGAAATTTCGGCCATGAAATATTCTTCCGGCCAAAATATCGGTACTTTTTCAACACTTGTGAAGCCTTCCGAACCTATCGACGAATACATAACTTCACTTACAGGCATTACGAACGATATGTTGAAAAGTGCCCCGGATATTTCAGAAACTATGCAAAAATTTTATAATTTCGTTGGTTCCGATCTTATTGTTGGCTATAACGTCAACTTCGATATTAACTTTTTATATGACAATCTTCTGAACTGTCGCTCGCTTATTTTGTCAAACTCCTTTATTGATGTTATGCGGATCGCGCGGAAAATTCTTCCTGGTCTAAAAAATCATAAGCAAGCAACCGTTGCCGATCATTACGGAATTTCTACCGCCGGCGCTCATAGGGCGGCCGTTGATTGTGAAATATGCAACGCCATTTTTGAAAAATTGCAAGCCGATATTTTAGCCACCGGACAAAGTCTCGAAGATTTCAAATTATCCAGTAAAAGAAGCGAACTGCACGCTAAAGATATTTCTACGGAAAACATTTCTTTCGATACCTCTCACCCGCTTTTTGGTAAAGTGTGTGTGTTCACTGGAACACTTGAAAAAATGTCGCGTAAAGACGCTATGCAATTAGTCGTTGATTTTGGCGGTTCTGTTGGCGATAATGTCACAAAGAAAACGAACTATTTAATTTTGGGTAATAATGACTTTTGCCAGTCTATCAAGGATGGGAAAAGCAACAAGCAGAAAAAGGCCGAAGATCTGATCCTCAAAGGCCACGACATAGAAATACTTTCCGAAAATGTATTCTATGATCTTGTACTTGAAGGATAACTATATAACCACAACGGGCGCTATCCCTTCCAGATTGGAAAGGCCGGCGCCCGTTGTTATATAGTCCTTTTTATTATTCCTGTTCTTCTGCCGTCATGCGCTGATCGCGTTCCATTCTTTCTTTTATCGCCTGATTTATATATTCACTTACGTTTTGTCCTGCTGCTGCTGCTATTTCTTTTATAATTGCCCTTTCTCCTTTTTTCACAAGGATTTCCACGCGATCATAATTTGCCTTCTTAAATTCGTTCTGATATTTAATCTGGTTAAACTCTTCGTTCTTTGCTCTTGCCATTTTGTCTTATTCCTTTTATAATGAATTTAACGGATCGGGCGGCTTTGGCAAGTCCACCGCCCTTTCTGTGTCCCTTATTTCTTATTCATTTTCTTCTCGCGGCTTCGCGTCAACAATTCGTCTTATCAATTCTAAGATTTCATGTTCGCTATGCCCCTTTTCGTCACACCATTCTATGACTTCTTTTATTTCCTTTTTATCCATTTCGCTCATGTTGTTCTCCTTTCTATGCTTGCCCATGTATTCGTTAAGTCTTCCTTAACTGTCTTTATTATATAACATATTCCGGAATATGTCAATATATATTCCGGAATATGTTATATTTTTTAAATAATAAACCCCGCCTTTTATTGACGGGGTTTCGGTGATATATTTTCCTTTTTTCTTGACTTTCAAGGGGTTTTCATGAACTGTCGATAGTTACGTTTTACGCTTTCTTTGCGTAGTCAAGGGAAACCCAACCGTTACGGCCTGCGGCGTAGGCTTTCAGCAAGCCCCATTTTGAAGCGCCGGGGCCTTCCGCTTCCTCTACGATTGTAAAGGCTCCCTTTCCTGTGTAGACGGGTTTTCCTTCTTTCTTCCAGTAGTCGAACGTTGTTCCCGGTCCTTTCCTGATACGAAGATCCGAAGTCGTCACACTCACTTTGTATTCTGCAGCAACCGGCGCCGCCGGTGCTTCCGGGTAGATCCTGTTTCCGTCGTTGTCAAAGACATGATAACCGGCGTTTTGCTTTGCCAGTTCCACGGCGTTTTCTCTATCCTTAAAGGCTCCGATCTGGCTTGCCGCGTCCTTCCAGTCCTTTCTTACTCTGAAATAACCGGTTCCCGCTGTGCTTGCCTTCTGCTCCGGTGTTGCCTTGAATGAAACATAGTCCGGAACGGCTGTTATATAGGACGCTGCCCCGCCGTCGTTGATCTGGTACCATTTTTCATCTTTGGAAATTCCGGTAACTGTGAAGGCTGCGCCGTTTTTTACAACCTTCTTCACATTTCCGGAAGTGAACGAAGGCGTTGTTCTCACGTTCAGGCCGTCGGATCCGGTATAAATTACCGTTACCGCACCAGAAAGCGCCTTCACGCCCTGTGCTCCCGTATCTGTAACCGCGGGCGATCCTGTAACTGAAATGTTACCGCCTGCCATGGCTGCTTTTACGTCCTTTCTGAACTGATCCATTGTCAGGCCGTACTTTTTCCAAATATGCTCAACGTCTGCGTGGTTTGTGGCGTACCCGCGGGCGTGTCCTTCCGAATGGGAAAGAATAACGCCGTCTTTCTCCGGGTTCCACCCGAACTTCTGGCATAAATACGCGAAGTATTCCACGGCGTTTCTGTAATTTTTCAGAACAACCGCTTTCGTGTTGCTGCCGTCGGAAAGTTCGATCCACGACGCGCCGCCGGTATATTTAATCGTGGCCGGCTCTGTCATTTCTACGCCGATATGGGTATTATTACAACTTCCCTTCGGTCCGCTGCCGCCATGCCAGTTTCTAACGGCCGTTTTCTTTTCCGGATTGATCGGAAGTCCCACATAAACTTCCCCGGTGTGCTGAATAACCGCGTGAACGCCGGCGCCGGCGTCTGCGCGGTTCTCGTTGTTAATTATGTTCATTGCTTTTTCGCAAGGGCAACCGATAGAATGAAGATAAGGGCCGATCGGTTTGATCGTGCGCCCGCCTGTCAAACACGGGCTTTTCTTCATGGTTGCGTCAATGATTTTAATATTCATATTCTGCCCCGCTTCCTGTGTGTCGTACTGCGTCAAGTTCCATTTTTCTATAATGGAACATATTTTTGAAACGTAATTATTGTCCGTCGCATAGCCGCCGGCCTTTACGATCTGGATCGCTTTCTTGTAGTCTCTTTCGCCCACAAGTCCCGCATATCGAAGGACGCTTCCTTTCTTCGCCCCCGCTAAGTAATCGGAATGATCCTTGATACTTTCGGCCATGCTCTCATATTTTCGGAACGCTGCCGTTATTGTGTAAACTTCGCCGTTCGGCTTCTGTTCGTTCGTTTCCTTTGTGTAGGTCTGGCCGCCCCAATCGGACGGCCAGTTATTGCCGGAAAGTTCGGCTTTCATTCCGAAAATATTATTCGCGTTCACTGCAAGTTCTCTTGTACCATACCCGCTTTCAAGTATTCCCTGCGCTGTCGTGAGACTTGCAAGGATCCCTGTTTTTGCCATATCGGCGCGGGCCTGTTCCCCTAACAGTGAAACAAATTCTTTTTTCGTCATTTCGCCGCCCCTTCTTCCTGCGCTGCTACCTCTTCCAGTGTTTCCGGTTCTTCCGCTTCTTCGTCTGCCGGAAGTTCGTCTGTGTACTTCTGCAGAAATGCCTTTACAGTCTGCCAGATCTTCTTTACCGGAATGCCGCAAAGATACATATTTTTCAAAATGCTTATGATCTCATAGGCCACAAAAAGGATCGCGAAGAACTCCATTGTTCCGATCCTGTCTACCGCCATTACTGCGCGCACTTCCTGCGGAATGAAGCCGATCAGGTTCACCGCTATAATATGATCTACTGTAACCAGTGCAAGAAGGCAAACTAACATTCCGCATTTTCTGATCGCGCCGTTGATCCCGAAATTAGAATTGAACCTTCTTTCCTTGATCGCGCGAAGAACTCCGAAAATCGTATCGATCACCACCGCGATCAAAACTAACTGCAAAAATGTGTTTCCCGCTGCTTCCGCATAGATATGAATTAACTTTTCCATGTTTTTCACCACCTTTCTTTTATAAAGATAATAAAAGGAAAGGGCGGCAATTTCTGACCTGTTTTCAGGCCGTCGCCTTCCTTTCCTTGATTTCTTTTACTTTCTCCTTCGTTTCTTCAATCAGAATATAGCTGTCGGCGTGTTTCATGTGGCCGAACCTGCTTTCGATCGAACGGTCGAAGTCTTCCAGTTCTACTTCCCCGGTGTCGAAGGCTTTTAACAATTTCTTTAGGCGCCGCATGGCGTCCTTTCTTACCCTCTTGTGATCTTTGAAATGAATATACCCTACGAAGTTTATTCCGTTCTTTGCTGCAAGGATCGTTGTCTTCGGGTTCAGTTCCAGTTTCAATTCCCGGCGAAGAAATTCTTCTATCAGTTCCAGAACGTGCCGCAACTCTTCCGGATCCTCTGATAATATTATAAAATCGTCCATATAGCGAACATAATATTTCATTTTCAGGACGTGTTTTACATATTGATCCAGTTTGTTCAAGTATACATTCGCGAATAACTGTGAAGTAAGGTTCCCGACTGGTATTCCCACGCCCGGCGGGAAAATGCCGTTGTGATCTATGATCCGATCCAGAATTTTCAAAAGTGCTTTATCTGAAATATACCGCCGGATCTCTTTCTTTAATACGTCGTGTGCTACGCTCTGGAAATAGTGGTGTATATCTCCCTTTATTGCATAGATTTTCTTCCCCTGTACCACTTCCAGTTCATAAAGTCATTTTGAAAGGGTGTCGCTTGCTTCGTGCGCGCCCTTCCCTTTCCTGCAGGCGTATGAATGGAAAATGAACCGCTTTTCAAAAATCGGTTCAATGATATTTACGATCATGTGTTGAATTACACGATCGAAGAACGGAAGCGCCATAATAATTCTTTCTTTTGGCTCCCACACTTTGAAAATTCTATACTTTCCCGGCGTATAGTCACCGCTTTGTATGGCGTCTATTGCTTTTTGAAGGTTATCTTCCCTGTTCTGTTCAAACTCCAACACTTCCGGGCGAAGTCTTTTACATTTCCGGGCCTTCATGTACGCTTTGATCGCGTTCGGGAAAGTACAGATTTTACCTATTAAGTTTTTAATTGTTTTCATGTTTGCCCTACCGCATTTCACCCCATTTCAGGCCTACTTTTCGGCGGTGCCTTTGTTCTTTCGTCCGGCTTCTCTCCGGAACGGGAACGGCCTTCCGGCCGTCTGTGCGAACCGTCTGACTATATATTTTGATTATTCATATATAACCCTTGCCGTGGATCCGGAGATCGCGCGGTCTATGCGATTTTACAAGTCACACACGCACCACACGCCAATGTTGCCGTTGACGTTCCACGGGTAATTGTTGGCGTTGACCGCGCGCGAACCGTCGTGAACGCCGTTGTTCCAATTGCCGCCGCCAATGAGCGCGTGAAGTGCGAATTAACGGTTGCCCCAAATTTTATTATTTTCTCTTATTTTCTGCGATCGACTTTATCAGGCCGCCGATCTGCGCGCCGATCGCTCCGGTCTGTTTGGCGCAATAGAAATAGGCGTCTTTGTTCATGGCCGAATATCCCAGATCGTAAGCAAGTCGGATCTTTCGTACCAGTCGTCTTTTTAAGCGGTCGGCCGCGTACAAGTGACTTGCTACCTTTGTGATCTCAAACATTTCTATTTCGTCCAGTATTCCGTCGATACTTTCCCGAATATCCTTTTGCAGCGTGAATTTTTCATAGTGCGGAAATTTCTTCATTTTCTCATGAAGGTACACTGAAAAATCATAGGCCATTTGGTGCGCTTCGGTGTGGGTGTAGTCCATTTGTGCGGTTTCCTCTTTCCCCTGCGTCGCGCTTTTACTTCTGCTTTGATATGCCATGTTCTATTCTCCCGGAAAATAGGGGCTGCCCTTTCGGGCGCCCCTTCTGCTTACTGCGCGTCACACACGCACCACACGCCAATGTTGCCGTTGACGTACCACGGGTAAAGGGTGGCGTTGACCGCGCGCGAACCGTCGCGAACGCCGCCGCCCCAATCGCCGCCGCCAATGAGCGCGCGAAGTGCGATATTTGACGGAATATAGGCGTCACCATAGCCCGCGCCCAGTACGTCGTACCAGTTCCATGCAGAAGCCGTAGGATCCAGACAAAATTCATCAAGCCACTTCCAGACGTTACCCACCAGATCGCGGATATTAAGCGCCGAAATAGCGTTCGCAACATATCCCGTTTTCTGGCGTCCAGTGTTTCCGGTTGCGCTCCATGCGTAGGTGTTGTTTGCGTCCTGACCTTCCGGGGATCCTGCTGCCGCCTGACAAAATTCTGCATAGGTCGGAAGTCTCTTTCCTACGCGGCGGGCCTTCTCGTTTGCAATATACCAGTTCAGGCCTTCCGTTCCGGTGATCGGGTTCGCGTTATGCTTCGACTGCAGGCCCTGACTTCCATTATCAGAAGAAAGGTAAATATCGCCCCACAATCCATTCCCAAGGTAAACCATGCCGGAAGGATCGTCGCACTTCGGGCGGTGCTTTGTGGTCCATACGCTATTCGGAATAATGCCGTTGTATACGTTACCCTGCCAACCGCTGCCGTTTTCTGCTCCGCTGCTGTTGATCGGGTTTCCAAGTGCGTTCACATAGCGGCACTTTCCATAATGGAAACCACCGATCTTTCTGCTGTTGTCTGCTGTGTACCCGGAAGGGTAAGTGGAATTTTTAGAAATTACAAAAACTTCGTCGCGGTCCACTGTGTCGGATCCGTTGGTCGGATCGCAACAATAAATATAATAGTCCGTTCCCATTTCAAACCCGGAACCAGTGTCAAGGTTTGCCGTTGTAAGGTTTGTTAATACTGTTTTGAATACAGAAGAACCGACGGCGATCAGGACGCCGGCCGCGATCGTGATCTGGTTCGGTGTGGCTGCTCCCGCTGCTGTGATATACTGCGCCTTCTGTGATACAATATCACTCATAGCTGACAGTTTTTCCGTGGTGATCTTCGCCTTCGTGTTCATCATTGTTTCATCATAAAGAAAAAATTTCATGTGTTTTTCTCCTTTCTTACTGCTGCAGATCTGTTTTGATTGCTTCCAGTTCTTCTTCCGTCATTCCTAACGTGTCGTAAACGGAAGGTGTGTTCGTGATCTTGATTGCTTCGGAACCGGCCGCGATCGTTCTCGAAAGTGTGATCTTTGTCTTTTCCTTCTCTGCCCTTCCGGATCCGTCCGGTTCTCCGTCGATATGCTCCACGCTCTGAATGGTTGCAGTTACGCCGCCGGCCGTAACCTTTGCGCCTGCTGCCGCTTCGTTGCAATATGTAACCGTCACCGTCTTTTTATCTTCTGACAGTTCGCGGATCGGGCAAATAATAAAATTCTGGTTTTCGATCGCTTCGATTGCTTCCAGAAGGTCGGCCGCCTGTAACTGTCCGGCGTCCACCATGTCTTTACAATTCTTCACGTCCTGCGCTGTTTTTAATACTTTCGGAAATCCTTTCATAGTGTCTTTTTCTCCTTTTCTTAATTTTTAGATACATACGCGCCAACATAGCCGCCAACGGCTGCGAAAGCGTTTTTGTCGTAAATGGTGAAGTTCAACGTTTCCGTTGTCTGTGTGTGGTCCAGAACGAAGGTTTTCGGGATAATTAACAGGTTGTCGGCCTGCGGCTCTACTTTGTAGGTCCCCGGCTCTGTCAGGTAGGTTTTGCCGCCTGCTGCATACGTCGCCGTTGTAACCGTTCCTGAATTTTCGTTCGTAATGTCGATCAGGATCGCCGCCGTTTCCTTTGACTGGTTTTCAAACATGATCTTCGTTGCCAGATTTTCAAAGTTTGCCTGCAGCGCATTCACTGAAAACCACAACGCGGCCGCCGCGTCTTTCGATAACTGATCCTTGATCCGGTTGTAAAGATCCGTGAAAAGTTCTTCCTGCTGCCCCGCGTAGGTTTCAAACTGGTTTTCCATGTTATGAAGGGCTGCTGTTCCCTGATCCTCTAAGTTCGTGATCGTGGACTGGTAGGCGTTGAACTCTTCCGTGATCTGTGCCTGATACTTCTGGAAGAACGCCTGAAACTGTGCTGTGATCTGCGAAAAATCAATTTCTTTTACGGTTGCCATTACCCACCCGCAAACGTCGGCGTTCATTCGTGTATCTGTTATATTGTCCTGTGTGATCTTGATCGCTCCGACTTCCACCCTGATTTCTGCCAGTTTCAGATCGTGGATCGCTTCGGTCCTTGTAATTTCCGGTGCTACCGGGTTTTTGCTGAAACCGCCGGTTTCGATCAGAATATAAAAGTCGCGTTCCGTGTCGTCCCTTCGCAAGATCACGTTGTCGATACGGGCCAACGTTCCGGACGCTTTTTCAAGGGTGAAGATCTGCGCCTGTTCAAAATGCTTTGTCTTTCCCTTGATATTTACATAGCCACCTCCGACGCTTATATTCATACCGTCGCCCGTGGCCGTCACGGCGAAGCAATTATTAAAAACGCCGGTTGTGAAGAATGGTAAAAGCCATTCGCTCATGCTGTCGGCATTGTAAACGCGGTCGCCGTTTCTGGAATTGTAGAAATTCGCATACTGTCCCATTTATTTGTCGCTCCAATCTATTTTTTCGGGTAATGCGTCGCCCATGGTCGGTACTACATACATTCCCCCGTACTCATACACTTCTTGAAGTTCTGTGATCCTCTGGTTTAATACGATCCCCCATTTCTTTTTCTTTACCGTCACAATATCCCCCAAGTCGTAATGTGTTTTATATTTGAAATTTATGTCCGCTTCGGTTTCGCACTCCACACTTTCAGAAACAACATTCGCCGCCAATGTTTCCCGGCCGCGTTGTGCCAGTGCTGCTTTGTATGCTGCGTCTGTCAATCCTTCGCTTTGAATGTCCTTCGCGTCCACAAAAATTTCCCGAAGATCTAACCCGGTGCCGCCGCCAACTTCCACATATACGCGGGCGGCTCCTTCGCCTTCCCCGCCGACGATCGCTTTCGTCCTGTACTGTTGATCGTTATATTTATAAATAACGTTGTTTAGGTTGTTGTAACTCTCCGAAAAGATAACGCGGGAATTGATACCCTGTGCCGTGGTCCTGTCGGTCCCTTTGTAGGTTTCAAATATAATTTTCCTGTTCCGGAAGTCTGGCCGGAAGCGATAACCGATCGTTCCGGCCTTTGCCAGTTTTGTTTCGTAGGTCATAAGGTTTTTCATAGTCGCTTGAAACTCTACTGTTTCCGTGAAACCATTTAAGGTTCCCAACTCCACAAGTGGGATCGCCGTCACTCCTAAAAGAAGGTTCCTCATGGCAACTTCTATTTTTCCGGAAAAATTCACGGTTGATTTTATCAGGCGTCGATCCATGTAGGACGAAAGGAAGCGGCCTTTTGCTGTGATCTCGTTTTTCAGATCGCTTTCTTCGTTCTCTATGTCTTCAATCACTCCCGCTTCGCTGCTGCCACGTTTGGAAATAATGTTTCCTTTTGCCAGTAAGCGAAGGTTTTGTTCTGTGATCGGGGCGTGGATCTCGAAATTTCCCGGTTCGTAATATTTCCGTGTCCAGATCAAAGAAGTGTGGTTTTCGATCACTCCCTTGAAATTCAGATCGCGATCGTAAATTCTTACTTCCATATCACACCCCCAGATAACGGAACCTATAAGAAACGGTAACATTCAGGTAATCTTCGCCGGCGTCTGCCGTATATCGGATCGTGTTTGTTCCATGCTGCAACTGTATAAAGTCGCTGTCTTCGTCCAGATACTCGTTGATCTCCTGTTTTACGCCGTCCCTTACAAGGTACACCGCTTTGTTATTTGTTTCTGTGGTGATAATCACCACGTCGCCGGCATTGATAGAAAAGGATCTGACTTCGTTTCCGATCTTGATAAATTCGCCGCTTTCTGCATGATATACGGCCGGGTTTATTACCGGTCCTTCCGCTTCCAGTGTGACGGTTATTCCGATATTATCCGCGGCGCTGTCGTTCTCGATCTCTTTCAATACTTCGGCCGTTCTTTCCGCGAACGGCTCTTTCTCTTCCAGAAATTCGTGTGGCCATTCAAAAAGGCCCGTCCAACTTGCCATATATACGGAAATATCTTCAAGATCCCGGAAGAACGGATCCGGGCAAAGAAGGGAAATGCTGAAATTTCTAACCACTCCCGCTTCGTCAATGTCGATCCCTTCCACTTTGTAGTCAATCACGCGGGTTTCGCTGCCTTCTATGTAGGTGAAAAGGCCGGTTGACTTCGGTTTGAAGCATTTGTAAAGTAGATCCCTGTTTGCCTGATAGTCTCGTTCCATTTGTGCCGTTATTACAATGTTTCTTTGTTTTGTGGTGCTTCCCTGATACGTGGAACCGTCCACCATGGTATTTTCCGACGTTACAACGTTATTCGACACCGTGTAAATACCGTCTACCGATACAAGGAAGAACGGTTCAAAGGAATAGTTAAATTCCACTTGAACCCCGTCTTCATTCTTGCAAATAATTCTTTTCGCCATTTATCAACCCCCCTGTAACTGTAAAACCATGTTTCGGGTTGCGTTTCGTGTCTGGCGGGCTGTCTCATACGGTGAAAGGGCCTTCGGGCTTGTAATGTTGACATTTTGAACAAAACTTTTCCCGCCGCCTTCTGCTGTTTCAAGGGCCGTATTCCTTGCCGAAGTCGTAAGCGGCGTTACAACCGCTTCGCCGTTCACCATCTGGATCAGCTCCGGGCCTGCTTCTGCCATGATCGCTTGTCCATTTTTCAAAACGCCGCCCTTTGCCAGACGTGGAAGTGATACTTCGCCAACGTGTCCGATACTTACGCCCGGAATATCGTTGATAATGTCGATCGCGCCGTTAATGAAGCCAATCGCCTTATTCACCGCACGTTCTACGGTTGCAAGGGCGTTGTTCATGGCCGACTTGAAGGCGCCGCCGATTGCTTCACCGATATTTGTTCCGACATTTGTAAAAATGCCCTTGATCGTGTTCCAGATCCCCGAAAAGAAGGATCCAATATTGCTAAACACGTTTTTAATATTCGTGTATGCTTCCGTGAATTTTGTGTAAAACCATGATCCAACCGTTGAAAATACGGACTTAATATCTGTGTATCTATCGTTGAACCACTGGCCGATCGCGGAAAATACATTTTTCACGTTCGTATAGGCATTTTGAAACATGGTTTGAAACCACGTCGCCACGGTTGACAGGGCGTTTTTAATGTCCGTCCACCGGGCCGCGAACCACTGGCCGATCCCTGAAAAGATCGTTGTTATTGCCGTGTAGGCTGCGCGGAACTTGTCCGCAAACCACGCGCCGACACCTGAAAAGATTGAAACAATCCCGGACCATATATCAGAGAAAATTTTCTTCACGTCAACGCCGAACGTCTGAAAGAATGTGATTATATAATTCACTACCGCCGTTATAAGATTTTTCACAATCTCGATCAGGTTTTTCAGTGCCGCTTCTATGTACTGGCTGAACCCGTCCAGATCGCCCCGGAATAGTGCCATAAATGCGCTAATAATGTTACTTACAAAGTCGATCGCATTTTTCACCGCTGAAATGATCGGCGCTACTGCTGAAAGTGCGCCCTGTATCACCGCCATAACGTAGGTCGTGAAAAACTGGAATACAGGCTTCAATTTTTCCATTAAATTTTTGAAACTTTCGCCCAACTGCTGCAAGATCGGTTTTATTTTCTCGATTGTTTCCGAAACGCTCTTTTTAATCTCTGCGAAGGCTTTATCTACCATTTCGCGGAACCAGTCGCACTTCTTATACATCAATACGAAGCCCGCCACAAGCGCCACCACGGCCGCGACAACGGCCCCGATCGGGTTTGCTGATAAAATAGCCCACAAGCCTTTCCCGGCCGTTCCTGCCGCCTTGAATACGCCCGATATTTTAGAAAACGCCCCAATCGCCTTCGATACTCCCGAAGAAAGTTTCCCGAAAATAATTAAAGCCGGTCCGATCGCCGCCACTACCGCGCCAATCTTTACGATCGTTTCTTTCTGCGTGTCGTTCAGGTTCTTAAACCACTGTGAAAAAGCCTTTACTTTTTCCACTACGCGTTCCAGAACTGGCGCTACTGTCTGCATTAAGGTATTTCCAAGATCTGCGCCTGCTACTTTCAAATTGTTAAGCGCGACTTTTGCCTGATCTGGCGGATCCAGTGTCGCGTTGAATGTGTCTTCGACTACGTTTCCATAATCTGATAAGGCGCCGGAAAGATCGTCGATAGAAAGGCGGCCTTCCCTGATCGCCTGCGTCATTTCTGCGGCGCCCTTCTTTCCGAATAACTCCGTCGCTGCCTGCAGTGCGTCTGTTTCGCTGCTTGCGTTTTTGATCTTCTCGATTGTTTCGCCCAGTGCGTCTTTTAGGTCCTTTCCGTCCGCTGTCGCGTTCTGCTGCGCCTTCTTCAATCCTGCAAGCGCTGTTGTGGCGTCCACGCCGTTCGCTTCAAACTGTGCAAGTAAATTTACCGAAGACGTGAGATCAAGGCCCATTTCCTTTAATGTGGCGCCGTTGGTCTGTAATGTATTCTGCAGCGTGTCCATGGAAATTCCCGTGTCTTGTCCTGCTTTTGTAAGAAGGCCCAACACTTCGCCGGTGTGGCTGCTGTCAACGCCGAATTTCGTCATAATGGCGTCTACGCTGTCGATCGCGCCGTTTAAGTCCGTTCCGTTAATTTCCGAAAACTGAATGAATTTTGAAGAAAGGTCTTCAAGTTCTTTTCCGGTAGAACCGAAGCGGGTGTTCACCTCTCCGATCGCAATCCCGGCCGCTTCCGCTTCTGTTGGAAGTGAAGTGAAAACGGCGTCCATGCTGTCTTGCAAGCCGTCCAACGCTTCCCCGGAAGCGCCCGTTTTCGTTATGATCGTATCGTAACCGGCGTCTAATTCATTAAATGCCGCGATCGAAGCGGTCCCGATCCCTGCGATCGCTCCCGTCACCGGAAGAAGTTTCTTTCCCAGTGCTTCGGACTTTTTGCCAATCTTTCCGGCGATCTCTCCCACCTTTTCAAGTGTTGAATTGCTGTCTTCTGCTGCCGTTTTCAGGTTTTTCAGGTCCGCTTCTGTCTTTATGATCTCTCTTTGTAATGCCCGGTACTGTTCTTCCGACACTTCGCCGTTTTCAAACTGCTTCTGAACCTGCGCTTCTGCTGACTTCAAAACGTCCAGTTTTTCAGAAGTAGCGGCCACGGCTTCTTTTAAAAGCGTCTGTTTCTGTGCCAGAAGTTCCGTATTTTTCGGATCCAGTTTCAGGCCCTTTTCGACTTCTTTTAATTCTTTCTGCAGATCGCGCGACTGTTTATTGACGCCTGAAAGGGCTTTATCTAACTTCGTAGTGTCGCCGCCGATCTCAATGGTAATTCCTTTTATTGTGCTTGCTGCCACCTGCTATTCACCGCCCCTTCGTTTGAACTTCTCGCGAATGGCCTTTCGGTCCGGTTCTGTTTGTGAAATTCGCCAACAATTTTCAAGGTATTTTCTGCCTTCCTTTGTCTGGTTCATTTCGTGAATAAACGCTTCGCGCATGAAGAAAAGGTATAGATCAAGGTCCAGTTCTTGCACCTGCCATATATTCAAACCGGTGTAATCAATCACCAGTTTTTCGCCGCGTGTGAGTGTTTTATAATACACCCCTTCGTTATCCCCGCCTGGATAGAAGGGGATCTTTAGTTTGGGTTATTCTTTACGCCGCCCGCGAACTCCATGTAAGCGTCGATCAGTGCTTCCATTTCCTCGGTGTCGTAATCGTCCGTGATCTCTTTTGCCGTCACCTGCTCCCCGGTCATATTGTGGGAAAGAATTTCGGCGCAAAGGCCGCCCAGTGTGTCCATGGCGTCTTCTGCCGTCATGCTGTCCGTGTCCATTTCCTGCAGTGCTGACAGTTTTTCAAACGTCTTCTTCATGGGCATTTTCACGATCAGTTTTCTATTATCTTTCAGTGTTACGGTCATGAAGGAACGCTTCACCTTGTTAAAATCAAAACTTAAATTCGCCACGCTAATTTCTCCTTTCTACTAAATAACGGCAAGGCGTACCCGCCGCCCTGCCGTTATGGTTTTGCTTTTATACTGCTGCTGCTTCGCTCTCTGTCATTTCCTCTTCGTACATAAGAAGGGTTCCTTCTTCGTCCATAGGAAGGGCCGTGATCTCTTCGTCCACAACGGTTTCTTTGTTTTTCTCGAAAGAAATTGTAAATCCCGCCTGATTGCTTCCGACGATCATTACCCAAATATCGCCGTCCACTGCGTCTTTGTGGTGAAGGCAGATAACATAGCGCGCGCCCTGTCTGTTGTCGATACCGCCGATCTTTACGGTGCGGCGCTTCTTCGCCTTGTCTTCTGTAACTCTGGCGGTGTCGCAAAGGTATTTGAACTTGTTTCCGTCAAAGGTCATAATTCCTGTTTTCAGGGTTACTTCCTCTTCTGTTACGATCGTTTTGCTCTTCTTTCCAGTGTCGTCCTTTGCGGTGTAGAAAGAAGGTTTGTATTCCACGGACGCGCCGCCGGAAATATAGGCCATTAAATTTTCAGGCTTGCAAATATCTGCAGTCACCGGAACGGTCGAACCGTCGAAGGCCTGAATATACACATCAGCGCTTCCAAGAATTATTCTTTCCATGCTCTGTTCTCCTTTCATTTTTTCTGTGTGATCGTGAAGTCGTAGGCCGTCTGTGTTGTGTCTTCCTGTGGTATCTGTGCTTGATACTTCCGAAACTCAACGTCGAACAAAACCTTTTCTTCGATCTGCTTTTCCAGATCCGGATCTGCTTTTCTCTCTGTGTAAAGTTCCAGTGATCCTTCAATCTCACGGATCCGGTTTTTGGTATCGTCGCCCCGCTGCCTTTCCGCGGAAAGGTACACAAGAAACGGGGGATCTGGTACCGGTTTTTTATTTGTTGCCGTGAACTGATTTCGCGCAATCGGAAGGCCTAACCCTTCGGCGCGTTTTATGATCTCTTCAAACGTCGTCACCTTCCGATCGCTCCTTTCACTTTGTCTTCAAATTCTGCCGCGGCTTTTTCCTCTACCGGGCGAATATGTTCGATCGCTTTTACTCTGCGTCCGTCGCGGCCGACGTGTCCTTTTTCAAGAAGGTGTGTCAACTGATAATCGGTTTTGTTGTAAACCGTGTTTCGTTTGGAACTCTTGCTTTCGTAAGTGTTCTTTTTGGCCCACCCCTTCGCATAAGATCCAGTTAAAACCGGGCTTGTGCTTTTCAACTCTTGAACGGCTTCTTCGGCCACTTCGTCGGTTGCTTTTTTGATCGCGTCCGCTACTTCCTGCGAATACTCGCTAAGCCCCTGCGCCAATTCCTGCGCAAGTTCACTAACCTTTATACCCACTATCTGTTCCCTACTCTCTGCCCTGCGTACACTTCGATCTTGTCGTTTGTTTTCGGGCCATACGTCCGGTACACCGTCAAGCGCTCCGAACCGTACAAAACGACGTCTTGACCGGTGTATTCGTTCGCGAAAACCTCAAACATATAGCAGGCCTTCATTCCCTTTTCACCTGCTGCCGCGTATTCGTCACGGCCGATCGGGTTCACCGTTGCGAAAACCTTCGCTTTCACGTCTTCTTCGCGGGTTTCTCCCTGATCTATCAATGTTATTACCGCGTCGATCTGTACTCACCGCCTTTTATTTTGGTTAAGATCATGTTGTAACTGTTCATTAACCGTTCGTGGTTTGCGTCCATGCTATAATTTGCCTTGACATAAGTTAGAACGGCTTCAATTATCAACGGATCTTCCGGGGCTTTCAGGTATTCTTCCGCGACACCTATTCTTTTCAGGTCTGCCAGTACAAAGTCAACGTAACGGAAAACGTCTTCGTCCAGTTCGTCCGTTGACATTTTCCGCGTTCGTAACTTTGCGGCCGCCTTTAACTCGTCAATCGTCATAAGAAGCCGCCTTTCCTGTTATTGCTTACGCTGACGCCGGGCGTTTTACTCTGATGAAGCCATTGTGGGCCGCTACGGCACCGCCCGCGAAAATGTCCGCGCGGTATGCGATCTGTCCCTGCTTGAACTTATAATCAAGGGACTTTCTGGCGTCAATGTCAGAAAAGATCGCCATTTCGTAGTTGCTTAACGGTCCGTATGCCATGCAGTAAACGATCGCCTTTGTCTGTGCGTCTGTGACTGCTCCACAAGCGGAATTGATAACATACGGTACACCGTCGATCGTGCCGGTGTTTCCATGGTTCACAATGGTATAAACCTTTCTTCCCTGCTTGTCGCGAAGTTTCGCGAAGGCTTTCAGGTCCTTTTTGTTCAGAACCAGAACTGCAGCGTCTTCCACGTCCTCGTCGCCGCCGAAAGAATAAATAATTTCGTCCAGTGTTCCGTCGTCAACTGCGGTCATGGAAAGATCGGTTGTCGGATCGATAACCTGATCTTTTGTCTCTGTCGGGTTGTGGAAAATTCCCTTGAACTTTCCGGAAGTTCCGTCACCGATCAAGATCTGGCGGCTCATGTATCTACGGATCGCCTTTGTTACGGATCCTTCCACTACGCCGTCATAGTCTGCGTTCGGAAGTTTAATCATTTCTTCCGGTTCCTCGGTGTATGCGGTGATCTTCTGTTTCTCGATCGTTACATAGCCGAAAACGGGTTCTGTTGCGTTGTAGTCGCCGCCTTCTGCGGTGCCGCCTGCTCCGTCGCCGTAGGACTTAACATAGCCCCTCTGGTATGTCTCGCCGCCGTTTAACGGGATAGACGTTACGCGATCCACAAGGGAAGAAGCGTCGTTAAAGGTTTCTTTCACATCTGCCGCGCTGTGTGTCGGTGTTACGGTCTGGCTGACAGAAAGGGCGTTCTTTGCGCCGAATGTTTTCTTTGCAGAAAACTTAACTGCCTTTCCGTCTTTGATGTTCTGGCCGCGTTCCTCTCTGGCCTTGTCCTTCACTTCCTCGCCTTTTTCGCCGCCGGTCGGCTCTGCGCCGCCTTCTGCGTCTTTTGCGATACCGGCCAACCTCTCGCGGTTCTTTACGTCGTCCAGAATACCGGTGATCGTGGTTGCTTCTTCCAGAAGCGCGTCAAGGTCTTTTCCTGCTGCCGCCTGCGCCTGTGTGTTCAGGTCTTTCAGGCGATCTTTTAATTCTTTGACGCTCATTTTTACAAGATCTTCATACTTCATGCTTTATTCTCCTTCCATAATTGCTTTGACAGTAAGATCGCGGATCTCCTGTCTTTTTCTCGCGGCCGCTTCTTCTGCCGCCTGCTGCTCCGGATCGTGTCCGTCCTTTGCAATTTTTAATTTTTCCGGGACCTTGCAGCGGGCTTTCTTCATGTAGTCCCCGACTGCTGCCGCGTATTCCTTCGCTTCCGTGGTCTTTACCTCGAAATATTCCGCGGCTTTTTCCCCATTTAACCAACTTTCGGCGTCCATTAACGCTTCGATCTGGTCGATTGTTACACCTTCTTTCAGGTGTTCGGCGTATATGTTCAAAATTCCGGTTTTGATCTGGTCCAGATCGTCGGCCATTTTTCGCATATCTTCCGCGTTGCCTTCGCAATAACTCCACGGGTTATGGATCATCAAGAAGGCGTTTGAAGGAATTTCCGGTGGTTCGCTTCCTGCGAACGCAAGGATCGAAGCGATTGAACCGGCCAGGCCGTCAACATAGACTTTCACGTTCGCTTTTGCTGCGTGGCGCTTAATCATGTTATAGATCGCGATCCCGGCAAATACGGAACCGCCGCCGGAATTAACGTAAACGTTCAGATCTTTTCCTTCCTGCTCCGAAAGGAAATTCTTGATCGCGTCCGGGTACTGGTCTTCGTCTTGCCATGCTCCCCACCAGTCGGAAACAATGTCACCGTAGAAATACAGATCCGCGCTTGTCTCCGTTTGATTTTTGAAAGTAAAACCTTTAAGTGTTGGCATTTCTTTTTTCACCGCCTTTCATAATCACCGGCACGAACATTTTCAAAATTTGAATTGCCGTCGCCGCCTGCTGCCCTTCACCTGCTGCCGGCGGTTCTTCGGATCCGGATCCGGGACCTGCGCCGCCGTTTGCCTGTCCTGTCTGGTAAAGGCTTTGATCGTCTGCCTTCACATAGTTCAGACTTACCATTCTCACGTCACCGTCTTCGATCGGCTCATAATACATTAGTTCCCTGTATTCGTTGATCGTGATAATTCCGCGGTCGTACAGGGTAGAACCGATCGTGGCTCTTGTCTGTAACGTCGCGTATTGCAGCCGGTTAGAAGTGAAAATGATTTTGTTTCCGAAGCCGCGTTCGCGCTCTGTTAATAACTTGAAAGTAAATTCAAGGGATAACTGCAGGGCGATCGGCTCGATCACGCTTTCATAAAAGGCGTTCCACTCCGTTTCTGTGAACTTTGACATTAAAATGTTTTCGTTTACGTTGTAATAGCGGTATAGGTTGTCACGTAAATACTGGCTTTGTATCGTCGGAATGTTCGGCGTTCTCTGCGTGATTTCGTGAAACTCCATGGTATTGTCAAGGCCGCCTATGCCGCCGTCGTTTTCGGCGCTCATGTATGCCGCCTGAAACTCCTGAACCTTCTTTTTCAGTTCGTCTTCGTCTGCGAAGTTGTTGTATTTCAGGTAGCCTTTTAAGTTTGCCGAATTTTTCACGGTATTTTTCAAGGCTTGCCCGGTGGCGTCCAGTAATTCAAGGGTTGTCTGTATCGCCTGATCCGGCGGTGTACCTATAAAGCGTTTTTTGCTGAACCGGGCGCGAATATGGATCACGCTCTGATATGGCAATACATACGTTTTCCCGTCGTAGTCCCAAGTGAACCGGAATAAAATATTTCCGTCGTCGTCTTCATAGATCCGGAAGGAAGACACCGTAAGCGGTACGATCTGTTTTACTTTCGTGAAGTCCTCGTTATACATCACCGCCGCGAAGGCGTTTGACTTTCTAACCAGTGTCGCCGCCATTTTGTAAAGTGCGTCGTATGCTGATAGTTCCGGCGCCCACCTCAAAGAAAGAAGGCGGGCCAGATAGTCGTCTTTTATTGTCATTCCGCGGGCGTCTTTTCTCATAACCTGCGGCGTTAATTTCGCCACGTTTACCGCTATGCAATTTTCGATAGATCCTATAATGTCGCTATCGTCCAGACCGCCCCCGGCTGAATATTCACCGCGGATCGTGAAGATCGGGCTATACTTGAAACGCCTATAATTCAAAAAATCTTTTATAATTCCCGTTTGTCTTCACCCCCTGTTCTTCGCCCTGTAAGTCCGGTTAAATTTCCATGCTTCAATCGTACAAAAAAAGATCGTGAAATTCTGACCTACTTTCAGGCAGCAAAAAAGAGGGCCGAAACCCTCTTTTTACGCTGCGTTTGTAAGTTGTCTCCCGATCTCTTTGTGGAATTTCATTTTCACGGCCAACGCGTCGAAGATTGACACGGCGCCGTCTATGTGTGCGCGCTTTTCCAGTTTTACCGGCTTCATGCGGCTGTCGTTTATGTTAATATCAACGGCCACGTTCAGAAGGTGCGCGCGAAGAAGATTGTTTTCGCCCAGACAGTACGCCCCGTCTTTCAAGTCGCCTTCAAAGGTATGTAATACCGGTGTAAGGTTTGTTCCCTGATATACGTCGTCCATGTGGAAGCCCGCTTCTTTCATTTCCTGCACCAGATAGCCCGCACAATAACGGTCATAGCCTACTTTTAACGGTTTGATCTTGTAAACCTTTACAAGTTCAATAAACCAGTTAAACACGTCTTTGTAGTCCACCTGATGTTCTCCGGATATTTTCAAGAAGCCTTGCTGTTCAAAAATGTTGTACGGAACATTTTCTTCGTTGATCGCCACTTTGAAGCGTTCCCGCGGCATGAAGAATTTTGTAATAACATAGTTCTTCCCGTCCTTTTCAATAATGAGTGAAGCGGCCGTAAGGTCCGTCGTTCTGGAAAGGTCGATCCCTGCCACGCAATAGCACCCGCGGAAGTCTTCAAGGGTGAAGTGCTGTCCTGCTGCCCTTTCTACGTCCACATAGTCAAGCCATGCAATCGAAGAATTTTGTTTGATATTACAGAACTTCGTCAAGAACTCCGCTTTCGCCGCAAGTGATTTCTTTGCAACTGCGATCTTGTCTTCGTAGTATTCCCACGATACGGAAACGCCCAAGTTCGGGTTTGATTTCTCTAATTCTTCGCGGGTGTCCCACTTTTCCACGTCGTCAATGATAAACAGGAACGGAAGAAGGCGTTTTTCCGTGTCGCCCTTTCCTCTGCCTTTCAGGAACGCCGTTGATCGCTTCATAAGTTCGTCGTAAATGCCGTCGTTCTCATATCCTGCAGTGGACGTTGACAAAATAAGCGGTTGTTTTCTGGCTCCCAGTGCCGACGCCATAACGTCGTATTGTTTCAAGCCCTGATCGCCCGGCCACGCTTCCATTTCGTCGTTCAGAACAAAATGCGGGTTGAAACCGTCGGACTTTTTAGAGTTGAACGCGATCTTCTTTATGGTCGTGTTGAACTCCTGAATATAAATATCCGAACGGCGTTTCTTGCTAATCTCGGAAAGTTCTTCGTCCTGCTGCACAATCTGATAAAATGCGTCGTATGCAAGATCGGCCTGTTCCAATTTCGGGGCCAGACAGTACAGTTTCGCGCCGTATTCTCCGTCTATATATGCCATGTATGCCATGATCGCGGCGGCGAATAGGGTTTTGCCGTTCTTTCTTGCAACCACCAGAAAAACTTCCCTGAATTGCCGGTACCCGGTGTTTTTGTCCAGAATACCGAAGATCGCGGAAACGATCGCTTTCTGCCACAATTCCAACTTTAGAAGGTCGTTTCTGCCTTCCGAATGGTGACAGTAGTTTTCTATGAACTTGATCGCCTTGTTTGCCTTCTTTTGGTCGAAAACCCATTCCCCGTTCTTGATACCCTCAACCAGAATTTTATAGATCGCTTTGATCCATTTACCGGCCCGAATACGCCCCGACGTGATCGCGTCGTGGTATTCAAAAATATAATTATGCGCCTGCTTATTCATCACGAAGCGCCGCCAATTTTGAAACTTTTTTCTTCTCTTTTGGCGGTAAATATTCGATCAACTGGTTAATAATTTGGGTATATTGCCGCGCGTATTTTTCATAAATTGCCGTTGAAGGGTGGGCTTTTATGAATTTCTGCGAAGCGTTTTTCGTTTCGGTTGTCAGGCCTTCTTTTTTCAATTCTGTTTTAGCCTGCAGAAGTGCGACTTTCAGGAAGGCCGCTTCGTCAATCACTGAATTTACAAGGGTTCGCCGGTCCTCGTCTTCGATCCCCGCGAACATTTCAGAAAGTTTTGCTTTCTCTTTCTTTATCCTTCCTTCTGTCAGATAATTGGTTCTTTTTTGTGGTTTGTTTTTCGTTGTCGTCGTATTTTCTGGCATATTTTAACCCCCCTTCTATGTGCGCGCGACTTGCAGAGTTTTTTTGACCTCACTCCCTCGGTTCTCTTCGGAAGGCCTGAAAAAGAAATACCGGGGGGTGGGGTTCGTGGAATGGAAAAATATTTTTTATTTGCTTTCGATCAAATTTCCTTTTGCGTCGAACGTGTAACGCTTCGCCTTCGCCTTGTGCTGCCTGTTGTGGTGTTCATCACATAACAGTTCTAAGTTATCAAAGGACAACGCCACCGCCGGATCGTTTATGTTCTCCGGCGTTAATTCTTTTTTGTGGTGAACAATTATTCCGGGGTTGATGTCTTCAACCCTTCGCGCTCCGGCCAGAACTTCGGCCATGCAACGTTCACACCTGCCGCACTGGATCCGGTAATATGCGTCGCGTGTCTTTCTCCACTCCTTCGACGTATAGAAACCGTTTGTCCATTCTTTCGCCATTCGTTCACCTTCTTTCATTCTATCCAACGGCACCGGCCTTTTCTGACCTACTTTCCGGGCGTCTGCCGCCTGCTGCCGCCTTCTGGTTCTATGATCTCCATGTGTACCGCTATCAGATAACAGAACTCCTTCCGGTATTCGTAGAACAACCGGCGGCAACAATACGTTTCCCCTAACAGTTCCCAAGGTGTGTTATATAACAGGCTTGTGTATAGTTTGTCGATAATGTGGCGCCGGACCTCTGGATCTGTTCCTTCCAGTGGCAATTCCTTTTTTGCTACCTTTATCGCTTCCGCTGCCTTTCTGTCGAAGTCTGTATGTTTGCCCGCCCTGCGCCTGCTCTGCCGCTTCTGGTCGCCATGAACGATCGCTTTTACTATTTTCTTTGTATCTTCGTCTATCGTGTGCGCCAACCGAAACGGCCCCCTTTCGTGCTAAATGATCGCGATCTTCTCCAAGTGTTCCCAGAATGCTTTCACGTCTTCGTCGTCCGTCGTCCTTACTGCTGCCATTAAATAACAATAATTGTTCCCCCAGTACAGAAACGGGCTTTCTTTGCTTGTCGCCACTGGCCCGATCGGATCATATTCTCCGTTATCGTAGTCAATGGCTTTTCTGTTAATCAGGTTGAAGAACAGTTCTGAAACCGCTTTTACTGTCCTTCCTTCTTCTTCCTGCAGGATCCTTACAACCCTGTCGCTCTGCTGCTGCAAAATGTTTGTTTTTCTGAACTTTACCTTTGCTCGCTCAAACGCTGCCGGAAGGTTGAAGATCTCTTTCTGTTCGATTTCGTACTGGTTCCCTGCGCCGTCTATGGCTTTGAATACTTCGCCCGGCTGTGGAAGTTCGCCGCATAATTCAATAATTGCTGCCTTCGCTTCTTTCGGGAATGTCCAGTTATTGAACCAGATCACCCACCAACCGGAAGAAATGTAATAACCGTCCACTTCTTCGTCTTCCGGATCTGTCATGTGGCCGACTGTAAGGCCTGCGCCTTTGTATGCGTCTTTGAATAATCTTTTTAATACCGACGTTTTGAAAAACATAACTATTCCCCTTTCTTTCTCTCTTTGAAAAATTCGCAATTCCGACACGGCGCCCACGCTGCCGGTACACCTTCGCAATAGCCGAACATTTTCACGGCTTCTTCGCAATTCACAAGATCGAAACCTTCCCCACGGGCCAGATAATGCCGGATCACTTCGCGGGCCTGTTCTGCTCCGTATGCCACCGCCGTTTTGTAGCCCTGCTCCCGAAGAAGCGCCATAAATTCTTCTTGTGCTTTTGTGGTCTTCCCTTTCCCGAATTTCATTTCGATATACAGACCATGAAAGCCACGGCGCGGAACCGGTAAAGACAGATCCGGAACGCCCGCTTTCATTCCTGCCGCTTTCAATACCGGCCCATTTGTCCGGATCCCTTCGTTCGGTATGTGGTGAAGAAGTCTTAATTCCGGAACATATTCTTCGTTCGCTCTGGCCCAGTTTATAAGGCCGATCTGTTCCGTTGTCTCGGAACGTTTCATGTTTGCAAGGTTCATTTTTCTTTTCTCCCTTCGTTTCAATTCCGCACCATGCGGGCGTATATGTAAAAGGCCGCCGTAACTCCGTTGTATTTCACTTCGGCGTCAAGGAATTTATAACCCGGATAGGCCTTTTCCATTTCGGCTTTTAATGTTTCGTAATCGTGGGCCATGCGCTCAACGGTCCTTTTTTTGAACTTTGAATAACTTCTGGTAGGTTCTTTCGGTTTTACAAGGTTCTTTGAACCTCTCCATTTTCTCTTCCCCTTCCTGTTGTTCATCATGTATGTAGCAACGCCCGAAAGAAGAAAGTCTTTGTCTGGCTTTATGCGGCGGGTGTTGGATCTTTCCCCTTTTGTCCACAATCCTTCTAATTCGTCCCGGTTTATCCCCTGCCCCGTCATGATAATGTGGACGTGTGGGTGTTCTGCTCCGTCTACCACTGGAATGATTAGATACTTGATATTTTCCCGGCCTGCTTTTTTCTGTCTGTAATTTATCTTGCGAATAAAGTTCACTATATCTCGATCGGCCGCTGCTTCGTCTGCCGGAATGTGTTCTTTGTCCCATGTGAACGTACACCATAGATCGTTTTCACCGAAATTTATATTTGCAAGGCGTATAAAATAGCGCCTTGAATTTTTGTCATTCAGATTTTTTTGTGAAGGCTTGCTTTCTCTGCCCTTCTTTGTGTGTGGAACGTCCGCTTTGTGACAAAATGACGGGTAGATCTGCGCTTCCAGTAATTCCGATCCGCTTTGAAGGTTCTTCGCCTTCGTGGTGGTGGTTCTGTAAAGGCTTTCCACTTTCCCTTCTTTCAGTAGCCGTTCCAGTTCCCATTCTTTTAATTTCTCTTGCTGCTCTTTCCACTGTTCTTCATAGTCCGGAACCTGCAGCGGGTGTTCCTTCTCAAAATTCTTTCTTGCTTTTTTCTGTATGTCGCGATCCAGTTCCACCGGGAACGCTTCTTCATAGTCGTAATTATCGAATGTCTTTCTTTTCATGTTCCCCCGCCTTTCCCTTCTCTCCTTCCTCTGCGGATCCAGATCTTAAAATATAAAAATATACTTCGTCGATTTGCTAATACCCATTACAAGGACGGTAAAGGAAAATACTTTATATATAAGAAGAAAGTCTGTTCGACTGCTGCCGTTTTCTTCCTGCTGCTGAATTGCCCGGCCGCTTCTTTTTCTTGCGTCCGGGCTTTCATTTAATAGAACATTTGTTCTTTATTTTGTTGCTGCCTTTCGTGGCTTTTCTTCATGCTTCACTGTCAGGCCTGTTTCGCCGTCGCTAATATGCACCGCTTCTGGAAGAAGAACAACTTCCTTCGTTCCTTTGGAATACATCATTTCAAAACACGACGCCGTCTTGTTTCCCTCTGGCGTGAAACACGCTTCGATCCGGATCTCAAAATCTCCCGGAAGCCCTTCTGTAATTTCTCTAAATTGTGCAAGTGTAACCATGGTCCTTTTCTCCTTCTTCGTCATTCAGTAATCTTTCTATTTCCGGCGGCAACTCTCCGAAGATCCGGCGGCACTCTATAAGGGCCTTGCGAAGTTCGGCGTATTCCTGTGTCGCTTCGTCAAGTTTCCTTCTGTAATTTCGGCCCGCGTCTCGCTCCTGTTCCAGTAGTTCTTCCAGTGCTTCTTTTTCTGCGTTCAGGTTGTCCGTTGTCTCGTAAAAGGCTTCTTTATACTCTTTCAGTTCCTTTTCTGCTGCTGCGGCCCGGCCTTCTGCTGTTGTGCGGTCGTAGTCTTCCGCGGCCACGGTTTCAACTAAATACACAAGCATACCGCCGCTTGTGTGTCCTGTTGCTTCCATCTGCAGAACAGTCTTTTTAATGTTCTTTACGTTGTCCGTTCCTGTCACCGCGTAAATACAACTTTTCTCATGTGTCTTTTTCATTGACTTTTCCCGCCTTTTTGGTATAATGATTTTAGGTTAGATTTCCAATGAACGGACTTGAAAAGGCCCCGCCTTTCAAGCCCGTTTTTTGTTACTCATTTTCAAGTCTTTCACGTTCCCCCGCGCTGATATAGTGAAGAACCCGTAAGATCTGGCCGCGCTGTTCTCTGGTAATCTCTCCGACTGCTGCCGCCTGATCCGCGGTTCCTGCATAATATCCGGCGTGATATTCCAACTCCTGCAGTGTCCCGCAATTTGTCAGGGTGAATATTGCCAGAAGAATTTCGCTTGTTCTCTTTCTCTGTCTTCTGGCCCTGCTGTTTCTTCTTGCGATCCTGATCGCTCTTTTAATTCTTTTCCACATGGTTAGATCTCCTTTTCTCAAATTCTGCCTTGTCGATCGGGTTTGCGTATGGGTTAAAACCGAACATTCCGGCCGCGTGTCTGTACGGAACCGGGTTTACTGCCTTGTCGTCTATGTAAATGTCGGCGTTTATCTTTCTGCAGTCGTTCTTGTATAGGTCGATCAGTTCCGGAAGGTTTGCGTTTACCGTGTCGAATGTCAGGCCGTGGGTCTTGCTCCACTCCACCGCTTCTTCCAGAAGGTCGCCTTCTCTGTTTGTCCATAAGATCAGGCGGGCGCCTGCTGCCTGCTGTTCTTTCAGGTGTTCGATCAGGATCTTGTTTTCCTCTCCAATCTCCGGCCACGCCTGCTTGCAAAGTGTCCCGTCAAAATCTACGGCTATTACCTGATTTCCGTTAAGGTCCATTAACTCGCCTTCCTTTCCTGCTGCCGGTCTGCCATTAAGGATAAGTTAAGCGGCTTCATATTTCGGATCGCGTCGTTTAGCTGCGTTTCATTCGTGATCCCCATTTCTGCCAGTGCTGCTTCGATCGCTTTTCTCTGGTTCATAATTCGCCCCGCCTTTCTGTCTCTGATAAGCATTGATCCACGGCCCGAAGGTCTATACTGCTAATAATGCCTTTCCGGGCCATGGCTGCGGTTTGTATCGCTTCCACGGCCAGATCAAGGGCCGTTTTATAAATGCCTGTTAATTCTTCGTGCAGTGCTTCCGGATCGTGGTTTTCTTTCACGCCGATCCAGAAATTATTCATTAAAATATCAAGGTTTCCTGCTTCTTCCTTTGCTTCCTCTGCTTCTTCCAGAATTACCGCGAAGGCTTCATGTGTGGAATTAAAAAGCGGGAACTTCTGGTTTGCTGCTTCCAGTTCCTTGTCGATAAGTCCGTAAAGGTCGCGTTTTACAACGTCGCTCATGGTTAGATCTCCTTTCTGTCTCTTAAACAATGCCGTGATAGTTATTTTCGGCGCAAATACGGTTGAAGTCGCCCAGAAGGTCGTCGCGGTACTGGCTTACTTCTAAGACCTGATAACCTGCGTCGTAAAGGCTGTTTTTTATCGCCTGCCATTTTGCGCCTATGTATGTTTTCAGATAATCGTTAAAATAAACCGTGTTCGGCTCAAATACTGTAAGGCCTGTTTTTGGATCTACGGCCCTGCGTCTATGCTTCTTCTTTGCCGGTTCCTCTGCTGCCGGCGTGTTCTGTCTCTTCATGTTCTTTTTCCTTTCCGAAAATAACCACCATAGACGGGAACGGCGCCGCGTCCTTGCAGCCGCCGAATTTCAGACGGCCTTTAATGAAGCGAATTTCCGCTTTGTGGTATATGTAATCGTGAAAAAACCTTGTGTCAGTGCGCGCCGGAATAAGTGCAACGACAACCGTTCCGGGCTTCTTCGCTTCTTCGTAACACTTCCGGATCCATTCGCCCGTTGATGTTCGGCCGTATGGTGGATTGCAGAAGACGCGACGCCCCCCCAATCCTTCAAAAGTCCGTTTTCCTCTTTTGTGAAATACTCCTTACACTTCGCGTTTTCTGCGTCTGCGCAAGGATCCAGATCGAAGTGAAATTCTTCGTCCAGTTTGTCGAAAAAGTCCTGTGGTGTCGCCCAGTCTTCCTTTGTGCTGCTGAATAGGGCTTTACTTAATTGTGCCATGGTTAGATCTCCCTTCATTGTTACCACTGGCCTTCCAATGCTGTGCATTTCCCGGCCAGAAAATAGTTATAATCTTTACAATGCTCCGGGCCTTTACATTCCTTCTTCTTTCCTTCGTAAAATTCCCGGCATAGTTCGCAAAATTCACATTCGCTTTCTTTTCTCATTTTCTCATTTTCAACCACTCCGCTATGTTCATGATTGTTAAAACTACAAGTGCAATTATCGCGATCGCGGTCGTGAATAGTAGTCCGGCCAACATGGCCCAACCTATAAGGCTTTTCATGTTTTCACCTTCTAAATACAGATTTTGTAATACAGTTTCATTTCCAGATCTGAAAACTTATAGTCCGGCGCCTGTTCCGGTTCGATCGGGGCCATAAGGCCTCGCGCTTTCCAGTCCTTCGCCCGAATCTCCGGATCTATTCTGAAAGATACCATTTCCGCTTCCAGCATGTCCGGTGAAAGGTCCGCGGCGCCTTCATGAACTAAGGCGCCCTTGTAACCTGCGAAAAGGACTTCTTCGCCCTTTACAATCTTGATCCGGTCCGGGTTCGTTATCTTTTCCAGAAAATCTTTTACCGTAATCATGCAGTTACCGGATAGATCCAGATCTTGAAGATATACTTTCCGGCGTTCTCTGTATCTGCTGCCGGCTGAATGAATTTCACTTCGCGATCCAGTAATTCTTCGTGATCTCTGATTTTTACGGATCTATCTTTGAAGGCCGGTTCTGTTTCGCCTTCTTCGATAATGTGTAAAACCTGTGCCGGTCCTACTAAGGTTAAAAACTCTTTCAAAGGCAAGTTCATTTTTCCTTTCATGCTGTGTTCTCCCTTCCCGCTAATTTCTCGAAGTTGCTATTCCAAGTTCTAACGCGATCCGGAACATTCCTTCGGCCTGTTCGCGCGGAACTCCATTTTTCACGCTGTTTTCGATAATCTCCGAAATTGCAAACGCCAACATTTGCGCGATCAGAACGTTATCCCCTACCACCTGCACCAGTGGCGGCCGGTTCTCGTCAATGCTTATTACATGGAACCCGGCCTTTTCTTTTAATCTAAACGCTTTCCCTTCTTTCAGACGGGCTTTGAACTCTTCTTCGGATCCCGCTTCTTTCAGGTCGTCAATGGAAGGCGCCTTCTGTCCTTCTTTCTTCATGCTCTGCCCCCCCCCCCCGAAGCCGAAACGGCCTTCAATGAAGGTTTTAAATGCGTCGTGATTGTTGTTACTCATGGTTTGATCTCCTTTTCTTATAAAAATTCTTCTACAATCTGCCGGGCGAAGTCTTCCGCTTCCTCTTCGTCGTATGCTTCGTCGTTGCAATATTGAAGCCAGTGTTTCCATTCGTGGGCCACGGTTTCGATCATGCTTTCTTCGCCGCCCGGTAAGTCGTCGGCAATATAGATCTTTTCTTCTGTCGGAACAAATACGCCGAAGCCCATTGATCCGTCTGGTCCTTCTATGCTGTCGTAGCCTTCTAAGAACTCCACTTCCACTTCTCCGGATCCTTCCGGTGGTGGGTAATGCTTCCGCAGGTAATCTACAACGCCATATTTTCTTTTCATTTGCCGTTTTCCTTTCAAAATAATGTCAACTGCTGCGCCGTCTTCTCTGTCTTCTGGTTGCACCATATAACTTCCCGGCGCTGCTGCGCGTTCTGTGCGTAATTTATCCGTTCTTCCCGGTACCAGTCTTTCAGGCGTTCTTCGTATAGCGGTGAAGAATAACCGCTGATAATTGCCGGGCCTTTGTGCTGCAGCAATGCTTCCAGTAATACTTCGTGATCCTCGTCTGTCATTTCATGCCGGTACTGTTTCCGGCATCTGGTAGAAAGAACGTAAGGTGGATCGCAATAGATCAGAACGTTTTCAAAATTGAACTTCTGGATCACTTCTACCGCCGGGCGGTTCTCTATTTGTACGCCCCGCAGGCGTTCCGCTGCTTCCATTATCTTTTCCGGTATCTTGCACCAGTCCGCGGCCGCGTAGGCCCTTTCCCTCCCCTGAATGTCCAGTTTCCACCCTACTTTCTCGCCCTGTGTCCTGAACCCGTGGCCCATGTTTAGGCGCGTGTAAAACAGAACGGCTTTTTCAAGGTCGTTTTCTGGTTCTTTCTGGTATGCCATTTCGTAGACTTCCCGTGAATATGGTGTGAAGTATATTTCGCGGGCCAGACGTTCCGGATCGTTCCGGATCTGCCTGAAAAGGTTTACCACTTCGCCGTCAAGATCGTTTATTGTCTCAATGTCTGATCGTGGTTTATTGAAGAAAACGCCGCCGGAACCGAAGAACGGTTCTAAATAACTGTGATGTTCTGGAAAGTGTGAAATTATCCAGTCCGCGGATCCCTACTTGCTACCCGGATATTTCATAAGCGCTTTCACTGTTTATTCTGGTTCGCAAGGTGTACGCCGAAGGCCACAAGGCCAACCGTGGCGGCGACTGCTCCCGCGATAAAACAAATAATTCCTACCGCTACCATGTTTCATTCTCCTTTCTACCTTCTGCGGGTGGTTTCCTCTGCCGCTTCCAGAATACTTTCCGCGGTTATTTCCGGCGGTTCCTTTTCCGTGTTTTCCTGCTCCTGTTCCGCGGCTTCCAGAATGCTTTCCGCGGTCGGCTTTTCGTCCTCTGCCGGTGTCGGTGTTTCTTCGTTGTCTTCCGGATCCTCTCCGGTTTCTTCCAGTGGATCCGGGCCGAAGTGTTCTTCAAACGCCTTTTCTAATATTCTTCTAAATTCTTCGCCGTCGAACTTCACTTCCACGACGCCCATTTTTGCCACCGGCGGTGTTACCGTGTCTGTTGCTTCCAGTAATGCTTCCTGGTGGTCTTCCTTCTTTCCTGTCATTGTTTCCCGAATGTAGGCGTGCGGAACGTCGCATTTTACGGCATTCATAGCAATTTCATACTGCGCCGCCTGCTTCATAAGTCCGTAAAAGTCCGAAAACTTCACTTCCACGCGGTCTTCTCTTGAAAATGCGTCAACAATTCCCATTTTTTAGATCTCCTTTTCTTTTAAGTTGTATTTATAAAACAGGCGTGGCGCCCTGCGCCGTCCTCTTTTATAATTAATGTGTCTTATTACCTGCCGGATCCTGCCTACTTCTTCCGCGGTCAGGCCGTCGCCGGTAATCTCGAAAATAACTTTTCTTTCCGGTCGTTCTTTCATGGCTTCACTATTCCTTTCATAATTTCCAGAACGCGTGTAAAAGAACAATTCCGGAAGCGCGGATCCTTTTCATATTCTGATCCGGCTGTTATGTAGCCGTAATGTGGGATCGTAATGTCGGCACGAAGGCCGGCGTTCTTCGGATCGTAGGGCGAACCGTTCCGGAACTCTACCCGGTGGCCGTTCGCTTCTATTGTCAAGGTTCTTTTGTTGGCCTTCGCTCCCGGTACGTCATGCAGCGCCGCCGCGAACGTGTTGAAGTCGTCTTCTGAATACTTGCGAAGGCTTCTAAAAATAATAATCTTCGTTGTAAATGCTCCTTTCTTCTGGTTCCCCTGCTGCCTTCGTGGTAATATGAAGGTGAAAGGGGGTGTAATTTTGAAAAAAGATCCTGAACTTTACGAAGTCTTTGACTATTTCAGGAAAGTTTTAATTGACGAACTCGACAACGCCGATATTGAAACCACGGAAGGTCAAACAATCAAAACGGCCGTTGTAACCGCTGCTGAAAAGGTTTGTTCTCAATTAAAACCGATCGAATAGTCGGGCGCCCCGCGGTTTTCACTGCTGCGGGGTTCTCCTGAATGGTTCTTCCCTTTTTTCAATCTCCTTTTTTATTCTTGCGTCTATCATTTCCGGAAGGTAAAGAACTTCGCGGAAAGTCAGCCCTTTTTCTTCTGCTGCCTGCAGCGCTATGTTTGCCACTTCCTCGACGATCTTTGAAGTTTCTTTAAATGTTCGCAATGGTTCACGCTCCTTTCTACCCTCTGCCGCCTGTTGTCTCATCAACGGGCGGCGTTACTTTGTGGCCCTGCCAATCTAATGCGTGTTCGTTCGGCTGACACGGTGTAGCGCCTACCCACCGCGAAAGTTGTTTCCCCATTCTGTCTAAAATGTCCTGTACTTCTGAATAGGTTCTTCCGGCGCTAATCTCTTTTAACTTCTGGTAAGCCAGAAGATCTTTTTTGTTTTCTCTTTCTCTTGCGACTTTCAGAAGTGCGTCTGTTTCCTTGCTCAATGGTTCACGCTCCTTTCATTTTTGCTATAATCGGCCATTTTATAAGGGTGATATTTTCGGGCGTGTTCTTGTTAATCGGCTTTCACGCGATCCGACGGCTGTTTTTTGTCGGGAACTTCCAAACCTTATTTACTTTCGCCTTAAAAGTAAAAAACCTGTTATCCTTCATGGAACTTTTTTAAGCGTTCGTGTTCTCCACCGCTGTTCTGTTTTCACCTTAAAAACTGAACCGAAAACCTGTTGACCTACTCCGAAAATATAACCTTTATAAAATGGCCGATCTGTTGACCCGTATTATCTCAAAACTTCACATTGTGCTTTGATTGCACTGTATCCGTCTTTTGTCTGACCGCGTTTCATTTCCCTGTAAATAGTCGCCACATGAACCCCGGTCGCTTCTGCAATCCGCTGCGGCGTCTGCTTCTTTTTTGCCATATTTTCTATAATTTGGCGTTTTTCAAAAGTTAAACTTGTATACGGCTTTTTGCTCATGCTCTCACCTCTCCTTCTTTATGCGTAAAAAAATAATGCGGAAGGGTTGCTATACCCCGCCGCATTATCGGAATTTTTCTATTTTTTTGTAAAAAAATAAATGCGGCAAAAGGTTTTTCAACCTCTTTTCGCATTTATTTTAAAACCCTACGATTTTTTTTGGACTGCTTTTTTTGGACTGCGCCAATATATTTTATAGGGCTGTTTTTATCCTCTCTTCCAGGTTCCAGGAGAAAGAAGGACAAGTACCGGGAACAGCTCCAGTCTTCCTGCCAGCATATCAAAGATCAGCACGGATTTTGACAGATAGGACATCATGGAGAAATTGGAAGCAGGTCCTACAACGGAAAGTCCCGGTCCAATATTGTTGAAGTTTGCTGCTACTGCTGTAAAGCTGGTGGTAAAATCGTAATTATCCAGGCTGACAATAAGGACCGACGCTACAAACAGCATAAAATATACGATGATATAGCAGTTTAAAACACGAAGAGTATCATTTCCGATCACTTTTCCTTCATATTTTAAGACCTTTACACTTCTTGGGTGGATCATAGTAGAGATTTCCCGTTTGGCTTCTTTAAATGCGATCATAATACGTGAAACCTTCATTCCGCCGCCTGTACTTCCGGCGCAGGCACCGATGAACATTAACAGTACGATAATGCATTTTGAAAATTCCGGCCATTTATCAAAATCCACAGTGGAATAACCTGTAGTTGTAATAATAGAAGCAACCTGGAATAATGCGTGATGGGCAGCCAGGAAAAGGGACGGGAACATGGAGCGGATATTAACAGTGATCAGTACCACTGCGATCAGGATGATCGCCAGATATCCACGCATTTCCTCACACTTAAATGCTTCTTTTGGTTTGCGGATGAGAAGCAGGTAATATACGTTAAAGTTAATGCCAAAAAGGATCATGGCAATACTTAAAACTGCCTGCTGGTATACCGTATATCCCGCCTGGCCGCTGTTTCGGCAGGCAAAACCTCCTGTACCTGCTGCGCCAAGGCTCATACAGATAGTATCAAATACAGGCATTTTTCCAATTAATAAGAAAACAGCCGTTGCCACTGTAATACAGAAATAGATGATATACAAAAGTTTTGCAGTAATACGGATCTTCGGTACCAGTTTCCCTACAGAAGGTCCCGGACTTTCTGCTCTCATGATGTGCATATCATAGTCTCCTGCCATGGGAAGAATAGCAAGGATAAATACAAGAACGCCCATGCCTCCGATCCAGTGGGAAAAACTTCTCCAGATCAGGCTGGCTTTTGACAGCTTCTCCACCTCTGGAAGGATACTAGAACCGGTAGTAGTAAAACCGGACACAATTTCAAACAAAGCATCAATAAAATGAGGTATCTCCCCGCTTAACACAAAAGGAAGGCAGCCAAAAAAGCTTAGAACCAGCCAGCCTAAGGAAACCAGTACAAAGCCTTCCCTTGCAAAAAACATCCTTACCTTTGGCTTTTTTCTGGTACATAAAAAACCAAGAACTGCACATACAACTGCTACCCCTGCGTAACAGCTGATAATTCCTTCTTTATAAACGACTGCTGTCAGGATAGGGATCAGCATCAGCGCCGCTTCTATATTCATGATCCAGCCTAACATATAAATAATAATACTATGATTCATTGCCTAAACCCCTTTACTTTAATATGTCGGTCAGATCATTCAGGCCTGTATGGGTCGTAACAATGATCACGGTATCGCCAGCTTCAATCGTATCTTTGCCTCGAGGGGTAATAATACAGCCGCTGCGGTTGATACAGGCTACTAACAGATTATTTTTCAGTTGCAGCCTTTCCAACGGAATACCAAGAAGAGGGGATCCTTCTTTTACGCGGAATTCCAACGCCTCTGCCTTGTCAGCTACGATCTTATAAAGAGTTTCTACATTGCTTCCCATAGAATTCTGCATTGCTCTTACATACTGAAGGATCAGGTCTGCAGTAAGCATTTTCGGCTGGATCAGGCTTCCAAGATTCAGGGAATTGATCACACTTTCAAAAGCAATCCTGTTTACCTTCGTGATCAGCTTTGCATTGGATTTGCTGGCTGCATACAGGGAAAGCATGATATTTTCTTCATCAAAGCCTGTTAAAGAAGCAAAAGCCTCTGTCTGAAGGATACCTTCTTCCAATAAAACCTGCTGGTCAGAACCGTCACCGTGGATGATCATGGCATTTGGCAGCAGTTCACTTAACTGTCTGCACCGTGCTTCATCCTGCTCAATGATCTTGATCTTGATCTTTGTATCCGCCAGCTGGTTGCAAAGATAATATGTCAGCTTTCCACCGCCTACAAACATGGCAGTTTTTACGGAGTTGTTTACGATTCCGGCTTTCTTAAAGAAGTCCGCACTGTCTGTATGGGATGCGATAAATGAGATCTTGTCTCCTTTCTGCATCACAAAATTACCATCCGGGATCACAACGTCATCCCCGCGCTCTACAGCACAGATCAACACATTGCTCTTTAACTTATTTACCACATCCATGACCTTTAACTGGTCTAAATTGGAATGATCCGGGATGAGAAGCTTTAACAGCTCGATCCTTCCTTTAGCAAACGGCTCGATCTTAATAGCAGACGGAAAACGCAGAAGTCTTGCGATTTCTCTCGCAGCTGCCAGTTCCGGGTTAATGGCCATGGAAAGGTTTAATTCCTCTCTGATATAGCCGATCTCCGCGGAATATTCAGGATTACGGATACGTGCAATGGTATGGCAGTTACCTGCTTTTTTTGCGATCAGACAGCAGAGCATGTTCAATTCATCTGAGTTAGTGGTGGCAATCATCAGATCTGCCTCCTGGATGCCTGCCTCCATCTGTACCTGATAAATCGCACCATTTCCTGTTACACTCATCAGATCCACATTGTCAGAAATATTTTTCAATGCCTCATCATCGGTATCGATCAGTGTGATGTCATGGTTTTCTCTGTTTAACTGTTCTGCCAGAGTAGTTCCTACTTTACCGCAGCCTACAATTATGATCTTCATGTTTGTTTTCCCCTATTCCCTTGTACTGTTAGCCACCTGTTCATACAGTGGTCTTCTCAACTTTTTACGGGTGATCTCCACTAAATTCAGACGGGTCATTTCTACTACAACTGTTTTTACCGGGTCTTTTGCGACAGCTGCCCGTAAAGCGTCCATTAACGCTTCTTTGTTTGCTTCCTGGTTCATATCAATAAAATCCACCATAATAATACCAGAAAGGTTGCGCAGACGCAACTGTCTTGCAATTTCTGCTGCTGCCTCTAAATTAATCTTTAATACGGTTTCTTCCAGCTTCTTTTTGCCTTCGTATTTGCCCGTATTTACATCGATCACTACCATGGCTTCTGTTGGCTCGATCACCAGATAGCCACCGGACTTCAGCCATACCCGTTTATCAAGTGCCTTTGAAAGAGCATTTTCCAGACTGTAAAGCTTTCCAAGAGAAAGCAGATCATCTGTATACAGTTTTAATTTTTCCGCATCTTCCTTCTGGCTGTTTTCCAGATACTCTTTTAGCTGGTCATAGAGATCAGGACAATCTGTGATGATCTCCTCCAGTTTGCCTGCATAAGAGTCGCGGATGCCTGTAATATAGGCAGGAAGATTTTTGTACAGACAGCTGTAGCAGGTACGGCTGGAACTTTCCTTCAATAGCTGCTTCAGTCTGATTTTTAATGTTTCGCACTCTTCTAAGATCTGTTCCGGATCACCGGATCTGGCATTGGTCCTTATAATAATGCCAAAATCTTCAAACTCTTTTTCCGGCAGTATTTTCCGGATCTGGTTTTTCCAGGTTGTATCGGTGAGTTTTGCAGAAAAACCAATGCCTGTTTTTCCAGCTGTAAGAACGCAAAAGCGCCCAGGCAGGGACAGATTAGCAGTAAGCACCGGTGCTTTTGTTTTTACCGCATCCCGGCTTACCTGGACTAAAATCTCATCTCCGGGCCTTAATTTACCGTTTCTTCCCTGCTGGGTAAATAAATGTTCTTTATTTTCATCCAGACTATAATAGCCAATGGTCACGCCCAGATCAACAAAGGCTGCGTTAATGCCTGTAACTACCTTCTGGACCTTTCCAATGTAAATATTATTAAGGATAGATGCCTTATCTTCCTCTTCCAGGGTGATACCTGTCACCTTTCTGTCAGAAACAGAAGCTGTACATATTTTTCCCTGCAAACGGGTAATGACTAATTTATCCATTATTCTATATCCTGTCCCAGATCTCCAAGTGTCACAAATTTATGTGTGCCAGCCTCAGCTTCTTCTGCTGTGGCTGTATCTGCATAAACTTCTTCTCTCTCTGTCATAAAAGCAAACTGAGGACGTTCTTCTCCTAAAGAAGCATAGTATGCATCTAAAACAAGCTCCGGCTTAATGTTTGCAGCACTGCCTGCAGACACCTTCATAAAGAGCGCAGGAACCTCCCCATTTTTACGCACGTTCAGTTCATAGACAAAAGGCTTTAAATCCATTTCTCTCTCGCCTTTTTTTGTCTTTTTCATGATCATCACATGATCAGCGTCAAAAAAACGGACCAGTTTCTCAAACCATTCTTCCGGGCTTTCCTTTTCCGGTTCATAACCAGGGCGGAAAACAAGACTGTAGTCGGCAGCTGCAACGATAGACATGGCATTGGCTGCATCGTCAGGAAGAAGCTTGTACTCCAGAATCTCAAAGCCTTCTGACATCACTGCATTTAAGCGGTCGATCATCTTTTTTGAATTTTCAGTATCTAACACCTCAATATCCACATATTCGCCTTTACTGGTGATACCTACACCTAAAGGTGCCGCAAAGGACATGATCTGGTGAGGACTGAAGCCCTCACTGTAACGGATATTAACCTCTGATCGGCGGATCGCCTTCTGGAAGTAACGCATAACATCCAGATGGCCGATGAATTTCATGGTGCCGTACTTACGAAATTTTATACGAATTTTCATCATTGTTTGTTTTGTTCCTTTATATTTACATTAATCTGTTAATTTGCACTATTTGCGATCTTATCGTTTCTCAAAGCAGACACCGCCGCCGTATTTGGCAGCACCGCAGCCAGAACATTTCTGACGACAGTTTGGAGTCACTTTTTCATCAAGCGCATTCTGCCACTCTCTCTTTAAGAAATTTTTGGAAACACCGGCATCAATGAAATCCCATGGGAACAGCTCGTCTAAGCTGCGCTCTCTGGTGGTGTAAAAATCAATATCCACGCCGCAGGTCTTAAATGCTTCCATCCAGACTTCATTTTTAAAGAACTCGGACCAGGAATCATAGATAGCGCCTTTGCGGTATGCTTCTTCGATCACAGCGCCTACACGGCGGTCGCCTCTTGCAAGAACACCCTCTAAAACAGTCAGTTCTGCTTCATGCCAGTTATATTTTAAACTCTTAAAGTTCTTCATTTCACGGAACTTGCCGCGGACGATATTGGCACGCTCTAAGAACTCTTCCTTGGTACACATTCTTGCCCACTGGAATGGGGTAAATGGCTTTGGAACAAAGAAAGAGGAGCTGGCAACTACCTGGACTTTACCATGTCTCTGATCTTTCGGAATCTCATCATAGTAAGTCTCTGCGATCTTCTCAGAAAGAAGGGCGATCCCTTCCATATCTTCCACGGTCTCTGTAGGCTGTCCTAACATAAAGTACAGTTTTACACGGTTCCAGCCTGCATGGAAAGCATCACTGGCACCTTTTAAGATCACTTCTTCTGTAAGGCCCTTATTAATAACATCTCTCTGGCGCTGGGAACCTGCCTCTGGCGCAAAGGTAAGGCTGCTCTTTTTAATATCCTGGACCTTGCTCATAACATCCAGGGAGAACGCATCAATACGCAGGGACGGAAGGGAAATATTTACTCCTTTGCCCTTAAACTCATCAATCAGGAAATTTACAAGGCCTTCCAGGTGGGTATAGTCACTGGAACTTAAAGAACTTAAGGATATTTCCTCATGTCCGGTACTCTTAAGCATATCGTAGGCGTAGTGCTTTAAATATTCCAGACTGTGCTCTCTTAACGGGCGGTACACATTACCAGCCTGGCAGAAACGACATCCGCGGATGCAGCCTCTCTGGATCTCTAAAACCACTCGGTCCTGAGTCACCTTAATAAATGGCACCAGCGGTTTTTCAATATATGGCACACTGTCCATATCAGCTACTACCTGTTTAACGATCTTTTCCTTTGCAGTTGGACAGTTTGGTGTAAAGCTTTTTAATGTGCCATCTTCATTGTACTCTACGTCATAAAAGGCCGGGACATAGATTCCCTCAATCTGGGCTGCTTTCTCTAAAAAGTCTCTTCTGCTTCCGCCGTTTTTTTTGTTTTCCTTATAGCAGTCTAAAAGCTCAAAGTAAACTGTCTCACCTTCTCCGATATAAAACATATCAAAGAAATCTGCCAAAGGCTCCGGATTATAGGCACATGGACCGCCACCGATGACAATTGGCATATCTTCCCCACGGTCTGCTGCATGGAGCGGGATCTGCGCCAGGTCTAAGATCTGAAGCACATTGGTATAACACATTTCATACTGAAGAGTGATTCCCAGAAAATCAAAGTTCTTTACAGGTTCCTGGGTCTCAAGGGTAAACAGCGGGATATTCTTCTCCCTCATGATCGGATCCAGATCCATCCAGGGGCTGTATACACGCTCACAATAAATATCTTCCCTGGAATTAAACATGGAATACAGGATCTGGATGCCTAAATGGGACATGCCTATCTCGTATACATCCGGGAAACACATGGCAAATCTAACGTCCACTGCGGACGGATCTTTCTTCACCATATTCACCTCACCGCCGATGTATCTGGCAGGTTGCTGGACCGTTAATAAAATTTCATCTTTTAATGCTAATTTTCTCATAAATGCTTATTTTACCTGCTTTTTCTTAATGTACGGGCGAAATAAAACCGCCCGTTTCTAACCGTTACAAAAAAATTTTTCTGAAATGCACACAATTTCTTCATTACCTTTCACCAGATGGTAAAATGCATCATTTTATGCAGATCAGACCGCATTATTATACGGTATTTCCTGCGTTTCCGCAACATAATCTTTCCCGAATCCCAAATAATCCGCCTTATTCGTCGAACTTTTTATCAAGTTGTCCGAATATTCGTCAAAGCCTGGAACCTAAAAACGAGTGTTTCCTTCAATACAATTTTTCATCAAATGAATCATCGTTCTATATATTTTGTGATGACAGATATTAAAATACTCATATCAATCGGCTTCGCCACATGATCATCCATCCCGGCATTCAAAGCAGCCTGTACATCCTCTGCAAATGCATTTGCCGTCATTGCAATAATAGGTATTTTCTTTCCGTCCGGACGGTCCGGAAGATTTCTGATAGCTGTTGTCGTTTCATATCCATTCATTTCCGGCATCATAATATCCATCAAGATCAGATCAAAGGTCCCCGGAGCTGTATTGCAAAACTGTGCCAGGGCAGATTTACCATCGACAGTCCTGGTTACAATCATCCCTTGTTCTTCCAATAAAGCTACTGCTATCTCTGCGTTTAAATCATTGTCCTCTGCCAAAAGGACATGCAGACCATGTAAATCCATATCTTTCCTTAACGTTTCTTCCTTTTCAATCAATATCTGTTCTGCTATAAGCAGGGGGATTTCTACCGTAAATGTTGAACCAATCCCCTTTTTGCTGCTGACCTCAATTTTTCCGCCCATAAGATCTACATACTGTTTGGCAATGGCCATTCCCAGTCCGGTTCCCTTATAACTGGTTCTTGCCCCACCATTTTCCTGACTGAACTCATCAAAAATTCTGGTCTGAAACTCCTCACTCATACCAATCCCGGTATCCGATATACGATAGCGTACGATCATATGGTGCTCATCATTGCCTGGACCGTTTTCTGCAGCAAATGAAATAGTACCTCCGTCTTTTGTAAATTTAACTGCATTGCTGATAATGTTGAGCAATACTTCCCTGATTCTGAGTTCATCCGCCATCACATAAGGATTTTTTAGTTCTTCTCTTGAAACATAAAAATTAAGGTCACGATTTTCTGTATATCCCCTTGCAATCGACAAAACAGTATTTATCATATCCCTAAGATCTACAGGCACTGGTTTATATTCCAGTTTACCGCTTTCAATGCGGCTGATATCCAATACATCGTTAATCAGTGTCATCAGATATTCTGAACTCTGCCTGATCTTTTTCAGACAATTCTCCACCTCTTTGTCCGGCTTCCTCTTCATGGCAATATCTGTAAATCCAACAATTGCATTCATTGGTGTCCTGATATCATGGGACATATGGTTCAGGAACGTCGTTTTAGCAATATTCGCCGCATTTGCATCCTGTGCTTCTTTCAATGCTTCCATCTGTTTTTTCCTGCTTACTGAAAGGGAATAAACCAGAAGAAGTAATATAAAAATAATCACAGATGAAACTCCGATAACGAAACCTGCATGCTCTGCAAGGACATCCTGCAAGGTCATTTTCTTTTCCGAAACAGAATTCTGTGCAAGGACAACGCCATTTAAAATATTGGATGACTGCTCGATTGCTTTATTGATAATGGTAGCTGATCTTCTGTTTCCTTTCGTTGTAAACATCGCTAATTCCTGCCGTTTTGCCATTTCTGCAAACGACAGACTTTTGGTCAGTGGACTTTCATTAAGAAGATTAATCTTTGAAGATGGAATAACAGTTGCTCCTACTTTTCCATTTGCTACTGCCTTCAGGCATTCTTCCTGTGTGTCATATTGTTTGATTTCTGCATCCGGAAAAAGAAGGGATACCATCAATTCAGAATACAGTGAGGTCTCTGTCACTGCGATCGTAGAGAGACTGTTGCTATATTCATTTCCTTTGTAAATAACAACTGGCGTAATATCAAAAATTGCATCTGTCAAAACCACCTGAAACTGTTCCTGTGTATAATAATCCTGAATGATGGGACCGGCAATATCTATTTCACCAGATTGCAATGCCTCATTCATCTGTGCTCCCGTGGAACAGGGAACTGCCTGGATCGTAATTTTATATTTTTCCTGAACCGTATCTAATACGGTTCCAAGAATTCCTGTGAGTTTTCCATTTTCTTCCCCGCAAAAAGGAAGATTATCTTTTAGATATCCCACACGGATCGTATTTTCATGTGCCTCCAGCCATTGTTTTTCTTCCTTATTGAGAGCATAATTTATGACCGCTTTTCCTTCATAACGTGCATACAGCTTGCTGCTGTAGTCCGTTTCTGTATTGTTGATTTCTTCCAGGGCAGAATTTAATTCCTTTAACAGATCTGGTCTGGATTTTGATACACCGAAATAACAGTCACTTACACCGATATTAGCAATGGCAATAAAATCGCTGTTGACAGACAGTGCCGGGATCACAAGTGCATCCAGTCCACCTCCATCCAGTTTTTCTATCATTTCATCATAGCCTTTACAGACAACAACCTCTGCCTGAATCTGATTGTTGTCCAGCCATTTTTCCAGAAGTTCCTTCTGATAGCTTCCATCTGCAGCACCGATACGACAGCCATTCATCTGTTTCAGATCACCATCCGCAAGATCCGTATGATTCTTCCTGGTATAGATCCAATATCTTTCTGTTCCCTCGGCATAGGTTGAAAATTCGATAGATTCTGCTCTTTCCTGTGTATAACTGACACTTCCAAGTATATCTATTTCTCCATCTGCCAGCATATCCAGGCACTCTTTAAATGAACCATAGACATATTCATACTTCCAGCCGGTTATATAAGAAATTTTCTGAAGATATTCATAGCCTACTCCCTGCTTGTGTTCCCCTGAACTTCCTTCCTGAAAATTGGCATATGGAAAATAGCCAACTCTCACGGTTTTATTTTCTTCTTCCATTGTCTGAGTTGTTTTCCCATCACTTTTAATTTCAGACGCATAAGCAGAAACCGGTACAAAAAGCAGCATAATAATTGCAAAAATGCCCAAACATAATCTTTTGTTCTTATTTTTTCCCATCTTTTTATTTATTCTGTTCATCTTTATTATCCCGTTTTTGTTCTTCCCAGTCTGTCAGTTTTCCTGTTTATTCAATACAGAAAGAATGACCGCTCTCAGTTTCTCAATATCAATAGGCTTCGCTATATGTTCATTCATATCCGCATCAAAAGCCTTTTTCCTGTCTTCCTCAAAAGCATTTGCTGTCATGGCAATAATCGGGATCTCTGCCTTTTTTATATCCTGTAAATGTCTGATACATTTGGTCGCCTTATAGCCGTCCATATTCGGCATCTGGATATCCATCAAAATCATGTCATAAGTTCCGGCCGGCATCTGATCTATCCTGTTTACACACTGTATACCATCTTCCACCCGGTCAATGATAAGCCCTGTTTCTTCAAGTATTGCAATTGCAATTTCTGCGTTCAGCTCATTATCCTCTGCCAGTAAAATATGTTTTCCGCGCAGGTTTTCTCCCATATCAGATGCTATTACTGTTTCTATCTTCTGGCTGTAATATTTCTTGTCAGCCATTTTATGCATCAGCGTAACCGTAAATACAGTTCCTTTTCCCAGTTCACTTTCTACTTCAATGCTGCCGCCCATCAGATCGACCATTTTCTTTACGATTGGCATTCCAAGACCGGTTCCTCCGACTTTTCCGGTCGTTGTATTATGTTCACGAATTTCCCTTATTTTTGTACCATCACACAGGACATTTCTATGTGTAACCTGCATGTTCCCGCTTAGATGAATTCCTTTTTCTTCCGCTTCAGATGCAAATGTACTTATGATTTCATCTACAACCTCACCAACTCTTTCATAATTCTCATCTACTTTCATCTTTCCGCTTTCAATCCGGGCCATATCAAGTACATTATTGATGATGGATAATAACAGTTTTCCGGATTGTTCAATTTTCTTCTGATAATCCAGCTGCTTCGGTTCTGTCAGTTGTGTTTTCATCAGCTGGTTATATCCCAGGATTACATTCATCGGCGTACGGATATCATGGGACATATTATTCAGAAATTCCGTTTTTGCTTTGTTTGCATTTTCGGCGACAGCATATGCTTTTTTCAGCTTTTCTTCCTGCATACGCTCTTTCTTTATCAGACTGTCAATATTTCTTGTTCCGACTACAGCCATCCTTGTTCCGTCTTTTTTCTTTACGTATGCCACTCTTACCTGATAATATTTGATCCCTGTTTCCGACTTAAACTCGTATCCCATGGAATAATCCTCTTCCCGTGAACGCAGAGCTTCCAGACCCAGCTGCTTTTCAAATTCTCCGTTGGTATTATCAGATACCATCGTCTCAGCATAAGAAGGAATTATTTTTGACCATCTGTTACCACATTTTTTGCAGAAATCTGAAATAATCTTTCCATTCTCCCCAGACTCACGATAAGAAAGTACCTGATCTTTGTCCAGTTCTACTGCCAGAACAGAGAAATATTCTTTTCCAAGACCTTCTATAATCTCTCTTTGAAGCTCTATCTCCTGCTCTTTTTTCATGATTTCATCTACAGAATAGAAACCGAGGATGATCTTAAAATGATCTTCCTCATTGGATAATCGTATTGCCCTTGCCAGAAAATGCCTGGAACCTGTCCCATTTGGTATGGTCTTATGATAAATTTCTATACTGTCTGTCTCTTGTAATTCTTTCATAAGATGATCCGGCAAAAGTCTTTCCAAATACTCTGGAGCTGATTCTTTGATCAGGACATTTTCAAAAAAATACCGGACTCTCTCTGAATAACAATTACCTGCCAAAACTAGATGCTGCTTTCCTGTATGGGTATTGTGGGTAAAAGTATCCCCTTTTACAACTTCAAATGTATCCTTCTTTAAATCACACAAAAGTACCGTTGTATAATCCCTGGATAAAGCTGATAATATCCTGTTACGTTCGTTCAGGATCCGGTTACTGTCTTCCAGTTCCTTTTCCTCTTTTTCTTTTGCCTTAACAAAGTCCGTAATATCTGTAATATTTCCCTGGAAGAAGGTCTGATTACCTGATTTCACCAATGTTGTGGCATCTGTGACCCAGTGATAGCCGTCCTTTCCAAGCAGCAGGTAAATCTGATCCTGCGTAAATCCATGCCCGCATGTATCAAGAATACGGGCGGTATAATCTGTTGAAAGATTCCGGTCATCCGGATGCAGCATATTGTCAAATTTATTATCAAATATTGTCTTGATCTCTTCTCTGGTCCATCCAAGAATAGTAAGAAACCTGTCACTGATATATAAGAATGGATTCCCCACCTCCAGGGAACATCTGTGATAGCCGCCAGGGATATTATCGATCGTTGCCTGAGACAGCATATTTTGCTCTTCCAGTTTCTTATGCCGTTCCACAAAAGATGTCATATCATAGCAGGCACTGATGATAGCCAGTTTCCCCTCCTCTGTCTGTATAACTTTTCTTTTATCAACCGTCCAGAACCAGGAGCCGTCTTTTCGCGGCATACGATATGTGGTCTCATAGGTTAATCCCTCATAATACTCACCCCCGATATCCTTTATGACCTGTTCTCTGTCATCGGGATGGATCGTATTAATAACTTTTCCGTTAATTGCTTCAACCAGCTCTTCCACTGCACCGTAACCAAGCATCCGTGCCATTTCTTCATTGGCATAGTAAACCGGAAACTCATCCTCACAATATCCACCGATCAGTCCCCTGGTTTCCCCCATGATCATAAAATCTGTAAGCATCTCTTTTTGTACTTTGTCTGATATTATTAACTGTTTCATATTCCTCACCCAGTATCCTTCAGCCTGATTTTTTTCAGATATTTTCTTCCTTTTCTGAAAATCGAAAAATTGTTCATTCAAGTTATATATCTTTTCATCAACTACCTGATCACAGAATTAAACGGCCATGTGATATAATCTGTGTGGGTTTATATCCTTCCAAACACCTGGTCAAAAACAGCAAGTATTGTTTTTATATCAATTGGTTTTGCAACATGAGCATTCATACCTGCTTTAAATGCCTTCTTTTTATCTTCTTCAAATGCATTGGCGGTCATGGCAACGATTGGGATATTGGCTTTTTTATTATTCTTCAGGGTGCGGATTTCCCTGGTTGTCATATAACCATTCATTTTAGGCATCTGGATATCCATAAAGATCAGATCATACCTATCATCTTCTACTTCATTCATCCGTTCAACAGCATCTGTTCCGTCCTCCACAGAATCTACTATTATTCCGATCTCTTCCAACAGAGCAGTGGCGATTTCACGGTTCAGTTCATTATCCTCCACAAGAAGAACCTTTTTGCCAGAATAACGGTTTTCTCTTTCTGTTTGCTGTGATGTTTCTTCTTTTATCTCCATAGGCTTCGTCAGAACTCTCCTTAATTCTGACATGAAGATTGGCTTCTCCACAAATGCAGTAACACCAGCTTCTTTTGCTTCCTGTTCGATATCTGACCAGTCATATGCTGTCAGAATAATGATTGGTGTTTCATCCCCAATTACAGCTCTGATCCGTCTTACAGTCTCAATTCCATTCATGTCTGGCATCAGCCAGTCGATAATATAGGCTTTGAATGCATCGTTCTCTTCAAAAGCCTCTTGCGCCCTGATGACAGCTTCTTTTCCAGAAGTTGACCAGTCTGCCCGCATTTCAATTTCACGCAGCATCTTGCTGACACTCATGCAGGTATGGACGTCATCATCTACAACCAGTGCCCTTGCACCCACTAACTCAGGGATAGGCCCATACACAGTAGCTTTATCCAGTGTTTTAAAATTAAGGCTGACAACGAATTCTGTTCCTTTACCTTCTTTACTTGTCAGTGAAATAGTTCCACCCATCATATCCACGATATTCCTGGTGATCGCCATGCCAAGTCCAGTCCCTATAATTCCACTTTGAGTAGATGATCGTTCTCTTGAGAAGGAATCAAACACATGTGCCTGAAATTCTTCAGACATTCCGATTCCATTATCCCTGATCCTGAATTCAAAGGTAGTAGATCCCTTTCTGTTACATGGTTTCTCGGATACGCGGATATTGACCATGTTCTGCGGAAGCAAGTGCGATCCGAAGGGCATCTTCCTGCTGCAGTTCCCTTTCTCTCTGGTCTGTCACATCATGTGTCAGAAACTGGATATCTGTCACCCTACCACTCTCATCACGATTCTGAACGATGGCACTTACTTCAATCCACTGTCTGTTCCTGTTACGATAAACGTACCGAAGAATCTTATGTTTTTCAAACCGTTCACTGATCGTATCAAGATCTGTAAACTCAAGATAGCCCTTCTGACATTCCGGCAGCATATAATTATCATGGATCAGTTTTCTTGTCTCACAGACATTCTGGCATCGCTTCAGGACATTTTCCTTATCTGCCTGGATTTTTAACCATTCTACTTTCTGATCCTCCACATGAACTAAGAATATATTGGTAAATACCGTTCCAAGTACCTCCAATGCTTTTGTAAGCTCTTCATCCCGTCTCTGGCTATAATGAAGTGCATTTGACAATTCTTCATTCTTCTGCAATGCACTGACATCCTGATAGGTCACATAGATATATTTTTTCTTTCCGACGATGAAATAGGAAAAGTCCGACTGCATATAAAACCATTTTCCCTGCGGATTTCTTTTTCTGTAAAAAATATTCGTATGTGGATGCTCTATATTAAGGCTTCTAACAGATTTCTCTACATATTGCTGATCGTCCGGATGTACTGTTTCGCAAAATGGCTTCTTTTGCAATATCATCATCTGCTGCTGCGTAGTCTCCATCATATCTGCAAAGCCCCGGGTGATAAAAACAGGCTCATAACATAGCTTTATTTTAGCATCATCCTCTTCAGAAAGAACACAAAACAGGACAGCGCTGTTTTTAATAGAACGCAGCGTAGTTATAAATGCCTGCTGCTGTGGATCTGTATAGTCCTCCACAAACAGGAAAACATTTTTTGTATCTTCACTTTCCCTTGTAAAATCAAACTGCATGAAACGCATCTCGCCATTCAGCATAAAATTGACCATAACATGATGTATGATGTGTTCTTCTGTTCCCTGTGTGATCGCTTCCATCGTCATCTGCTGTTTTACCCGGTTAAGATCCTCTACATCGCCAGATGCATAACGCATAATTTTCTCACAGATATAATCATCAAACATCTGCTCATCGAACTCTGGAAAAATATTTTCACTATTTAACAGCTTTGTATCCTGATGGAGCGTTATGCATTTTCCTGTATCCTCAAAGTCAATATACAGAATTTCTATATAATGGTTTTTAAGGGCTTTTTCATATATTGCAGCCTGAACCGCTTTCTATAACAACTGAATTCCTCCTTGTTTTCTCATGTGCTATTAATAATTCAAGTTGTTTCAAAATAAAAAACACTGCCAAACAGACAGTGCCTACTTTTTTCTGCAACTGGCTGCCATTTCACTTATTACTGGTTTTATTATTTGAAAACTTCAATTATCATCTCATATACTTCTGTTACTTTTCCATTTTCACCAATTTATGAATTACTTTTACCAGTAATTCCACATCAACAGGCTTAGCAACATGTTCATCCATCCCTGCTTCTTTTGCTCTTATTCTGTCCTCCGTGAACGCATTTGCTGTCATTGCAATGATCGGTATTGTCTTTGCATCCTCTCTGTCCAGAGACCTGATCATCTTTGTAGCTTCATAACCATTCATGACCGGCATCATAATGTCCATAAGAATAACATCAAATTCACCAGGTTCACTATTTCCAAACAGTTCAACAGCTTCCTGACCATTCCATGCCTTTGTCACCTCAGCACCTTCATTCTGAAGCACAAATTCAGCGATTTCCATATTCAGCTCATTATCTTCTGCCAGAAGAATATGCAATCCCTTTATAGATTTTTCTGATGCGTCCTTCTGTTCTTCCCGTTTATCCGCATCCAAATCTATTTTGAACGGAACCCGGATCACAAATGTTGTCCCAACACCTTCTTTACTTTCAAAAGTAATGGTTCCACCCATTTTTTCAACCAATTTTTTTGTAATCGGCATTCCCAGACCTGTTCCGGCAAATTTTGTGCGGCTTCCTGCATGTTCCTGTGCAAATGGTTCAAAAATATATTTCTGGAACTCCTCAGTCATTCCGATTCCTGTATCCCGGCAGACAAATTCCATCATCATCATTTCTGGCTGTTCGGATGGAATTTCCATGCAGCTGATATAGATATTACCATTTTTTCTGTTATATTTCACCGCATTGGACAAGATATTCATCATCACCCGTTTCACATACCCTGGACTTCCAATAAGATCCCGGTGTGTGATTTCTTTTTTCTCCCATCCGATCCGGATATTCTGTTCTACCGCAATCTGTCCGATCACAACAAGCACTTCCTCAAAGATTTTGCTCAGATTAAATGAAATCTCTTCCAGAACAACTTCACCTGAATCAAGCTTACTCATATCCAGAACATCATTTACCAGTTCCAGCAACATATTAGATGCCTCTTTAACCTTTGTCCTGTATTCCGTCTGCTTCTCCATATCACCTGCATAATGGTCTGCCATATTGACCAGGCCGCAGATTCCATTGATCGGAGTCCGGATATCATGGCTCATCCGCTGGAGAAACTCTGTTTTTGCCTCATTAGCGGCTTCTGCTTTTTTTGCTGCTATCAGAAGTTCTGCCTTATATTTTTCATCTTTTTCCTGTTCCATTTTCTGATGCGCCAGATTAGTTCTGTATGCCCAGAACCAGAATATACTGAACATCAGAAAATAAAGAAAAATAACGCTTATCACACTTAATGGAAGGTTATGGAACACTTCCGTATCCGGAAGATATGCATAAATATAATAATCCCTCTGCTTCAGCATAATTCCATAACATCCAATTCCTTCATTCTTCAAATGATAAATATGCTGGCTGTCTGTATGCTTTTTCATTGCCTGGACGATCTTGTTGTCAACTGTATTCTGCCCCAACAAGCTCTCATCATTGCTGGCAACAACGATTCCCTCGTCTGCAACAATAATCGTTCCATCTTTCTGGGTACTATAGCCATTTAAAAGACTCTGTATCGTCAAAGTATACTTCCTGACAAATTCAGGAGATGTATGATAGTAGATTGCCACGATGCCAGGTGCATCTTTTCTGGCACAGGCTGCAATGTCGATATGTGACCCGTCTCCCCTGGTAAACCGTTCCGAATAGCTTCTTTCTTCATATCCAGAAAAATCCATGATAATCGCTTTTTGCAGATACTCCGTAATCTCACCTGTCAGAGACTCATCCATGCTGTATTCGCAGTTCGTCCTTCCCTCTGCATCCAGTACAAGGATACCATCCACCCAGAGAGTCTGCAGATTGTCTTTCAGGAACTCCTGACTTAGCTGACCACCGTTTTCTGTTTCCATGTTAATATTTGTACTCATCTGTCTGGCACTTTCAATGGCACGGAGAAGACTTTTGGATTCTGAAGATTCATTATAATGAGTGTAGGTGGAGCACTGCACTTTCACATAGTTTACAATCTCCACCATTCTTTTCTCTGCTTCCGCTTTTTCTGCGTGGAAGAAATAAAACAGAGAGGCTACAGCCACACAGACTCCAATCAGACCGCCGAACAGCTGGATTCGTTTTTCTTTTTTCTTTCTCTTAATATCCAAGATCATCCACCTCCAGATACTTCTG
>ERZ838118.560-NODE-560-length-51115-cov-295.152742_pt1 | contig 51115 bp, 37 predicted proteins | sample MGYA00519863_ERZ838118 | MGnify/ENA primary metagenome ERZ838118 (study PRJEB31850, sample SAMEA3708827) | human gut metagenome | biome: human gut; feature: human-associated habitat; material: faeces | place: China | collected 2014 ...
ATAGGCGCGTGAAAATGTGTCTGCTTTACGACGGCTTTTTTTCTTTTGCCGTCGTGCGGCAGATATTATATTTCTATTTTATAACTCATTTATGGTTGCTGTTATTGCCATGTTTCTTATACGCTTTGCCGGGGCATATACAGCCAAAATACACGAAACAAGAACCAAAAGGACTATGATTTCCATTGGAACAACAGGGACTTTCCATGTTCCTCCGAAGTGCGTAACAATTATCTTTACATAAATCAGATAGTGAAGCAACAGACCTAAAACAAATCCAATAATTGTACCACAGGCAGCGTAAGTGATTGCTTCAGCCGTTATCATTTTTGTAATTTGCCGATTTCCCATACCAACTGCTCGCATTGCTCCGTATTGTTTTATTCTTGCGGACACACTCATGGAAATACTGTTCATAATGTTTAATATCGTGATGAATGAAATAATTGCAAGAAAACCGTATGCTGCAAGCCGGAATACCCAATAGGAACCATTGACATCACTGTTTTCTGCCCGGTTGTCTGCGAACACATAATCACTTGATAAGTTGCGGATTTTGCTTACTTCTGTTTCGGATATATTTTTTTCCAATACGACACTTACTAAGGCATAGTCCTGTTCTCCTGTAAGCTGTGTATAGGTTTCTTCTGAACAGACCATTGTTGCAGCACCGCTGACACTACCTACTCCCTCGGAAGCGATACACGCAATTTCAATTTCTGTATCTCCGATTTTTATTTTGTCGCCAACATTTAACCGATTATCTTGATTATAAATCGCCAGTGCATAGCCAGAATTACCATAGACTTTTGATAAATCTCCACTCATAACTGACTTCTTAAAGCTGTCAAGCATGGACTCGTCATAGGAAAACAAATCAACTGTTCCTGCATTGCCGTTAATTTCAACAGGATATGCTACATGAAGTTTTGTACCGAAAACGGATTTTACTCCGGGGATTTCTGAAATATCTTCCGCAAGATTTCTGTCTACGGAATTTGTTTCATCTTCGCTACTTATGACTATATCCGGTGTAAAATCGCTTACAGACGGAAGTAGCTTATGCACAAGGTCAAGGCAGGCGGCAAACGATAGAAAAAGAGCAATCGTAAGCGCAAATGAGCCTGTAATAAGGAATAAATTTTTCTTTGCCTCGGTTGCGTGATGAATACCTAAAGAAGTTTCTATCTTGAAAACGCCTGACTTTGCTGCACAACCTCCATGCTTTGATGTTCCTGTGTTTCCCGATACTGCGGCTACCGGCGAGACCTTTGCTGCCTGTTTTGCAGGGGAATGAGCTGCGATAAATACTGTAACAATACCAACGACAGCTCCGCAAAGAATACCCGTCACACTTACGGAAAAAAGCGGCATATCTGCCCATTCTCCCTTTACGAGAAATCTTAATATCGCACATAATATCCAACAGGTTATTGTTCCCAGTATACAACCAATCGGAATTGCCGTTTTACACCAATTCAATGCTTCAAGCCTTACAAAATGTATGATTTGTTTTTTACTTGCACCGATACACCTCATCATACCAAAAAATTTCGTCCGTTGTGCCACAGTACTATTCATGCAGCTTGAAATCATAAACACACCCGAAATTAGTATAATGACAAAGCAGATTGCCGCTAATGGGTATAGCTGATTTATACTGTCGTTACTGCTGGCTCCCAACATACTTAAAACAGCCATATTTTCTTTTACATTTTCGTCAGTTAAATTGTATTTCAGCTTGAAATCAGCAATCGTTTTTTTCAATCTGTTTTCATTTTGAAAACGAATGTAGAATTGAGAAGCAGATGTTTCTCCGTTCAAACTGCGGATATGATTAAAAGTATCCCGGTTCACATATACGCAAATTCCGTTTACCATACTGTTAAATTCAGAATCATCTTGATAAAATCCAGTAATGGTATATCCCAAATCCCCTGCATGAGTATTTAAGGTAATGCTGTCCCCAACTTTAACTCCGAAAAGTTCTTTTGCATCAGCACTCAGTACCACTTCTTTTTCATTCTGCGGATAATTGCCCTCGGTTGGATAATTCATAATATTGGTTGAGTATGCTTCTTCGATACCATAAATAACAGCATTTTTGCCGCCTATATAATAATCTTGTTCTGCGTTTGCGTTTATACTGTCGTACCAAGAAGAAAATGCTACATCATTGTCTTTTCTGATTTGCTCCGCTTCATTATCCTGTATATTTTGCAGAGCTATATGCCAGTCTCCGTGATTGTGGCGCATAGCTGTGGTTTCCGCTTTTGTCCACATTTCTACCATAGAAAAAATAGAGGTTACGAGAAATACCGCAAGGATAATGCAAATGCGTGTCATACGACTTTGACGCTTATGTACCTTTGCAGAAATAGGCACAAGGCTTAAATAGCTTTTCATTCGCGGCACCTCCCCAAATCGGTCAGCACACCGTCTGATACCTGCAATATCCGATCTGCGCTCTGTGCAATACTCCTGTTATGAGTAATCATAATAATGGTCTGCTCATATTTCCTTGACGCTTCTTTCAACAAGGCTATGACTTCGCTACTGTTCTGTGTGTCAAGATTGCCCGTTGGCTCGTCTGCAAGGATTAACGACGGGCGTGTGATAAGGGCGCGTCCGATTGCCACACGCTGTTGCTGACCGCCGGATAACTGGCTCGGTAAATGATTGCGCCGTTCTTTCAGATTAAGAACCGTAAGCAGTTCTTCCAAGTATTTTCTGTCCGGTTTCTGATAATCAAGCAGCACCGGAAAAATGATATTTTGCTCAACGGTCAGTTCGGGAATAAGATTAAACGCCTGAAAAATAAACCCGATATTTCTACGGCGAAAGACTGTAAGCCTGTTGTCATTCATGGAAAAAATTTCTTTGCCGCCAATTACGACTTTACCGGACGTAGGCGTATCAAGTGCGCCTATCATGTTAAGCAGCGTACTTTTTCCAGAGCCGGATTCTCCGACGATAGCCACATACTCGCCCTTTGGAACGGAAAAACTGACCTTTTTCAAAGCGTGTACGGCGGTTTCGCCGCTTCCGTAAGTTTTACAAATATTGTTGACTTCCAATAAGTTCATGTGTAAACACCTCTTTCTGTTTTGATAGCCCCAATATAACAGAGAAACCCTACATCAATATTACAATCAGCCTACAATTTTGTAGGGTTAAGAAAATTTATTGTGAAAGAGGTTCCCATTCCCACTGTGCTATCAACTTCAATCGTTCCGTTATGGGCTTCTACAATCGCTTTTGTGAGTGACAAGCCAAGCCCTATACCCTGTGTGTCTTTAGAAAAACGGCTACGATAAAACCGCTTAAAAATATGGTATAAGTCATCCGGGTGTATGCCGCTTCCGTTATCTTTTACGCTTATCTGAACAATAGAAGTGAACGCCCGCCACTCAATACGGATAAGTCCGCCTTTTTCTGTGTGGTCAAGAGCGTTCTTTACAAGGTTGCTGATAGCTTCGATAATCCAGTTTCGGTCACATAAAAGTTTAATTTCTTCATTGCCGGATAAACAGATTTCTTTTCCCTCCTGTTCGGCACGAAACAGGAAATGCTTTTTTATGTTCTTTGCAAGCTCAGATACATTTTCTAAAGATTTTTCCAATATAATCGTACCCGCATCCAGCTTTGTGATTTTCAAAAGACTTTGTACCAGTGTTTCTATACGGTCAAGCTCCTGCTCGGAAAGCTGGCTAAATTCTTGTATGGTCGGCAGTTCCTTTGCTTCGCCCTGTATAATACCATTGTAAATATTGAGAGCAGCAAGCGGTGTCTTTAGCTGATGTGAAATATCCGATATGGTATTTCGCAAAAATTTCTTTGCGCTCTTTTCGTTTTCAGCATGGGCGTTCAAGATTGCAACTAAAGAATTAACTTCATGGAACAGTCTGTATAGCTCGCCTTCATCGTTACATTCAATGGTAACTTCTTTGTTCCCGGAAATATATTCTGTAATCTGCGATATAGCATTTTCCATTATTTTATGTTGTTCCTTAAAATATCCGTAGCAGAATAACAGGATTGCAGCTCCCATACATACGCTGCAAAATATGATGTAATACACCGTATTTCTAACATCAAGGTTCACTAACACGGTTGAAATCAGTACAAAAACCAAGATACAGGACAAGATACTGCAAAAAAGAAATTTAATTTTTCGGTTTGCCAATATTTTCATCATACACCTCAATCTACTGTATTCCATTTATAGCCCATGCCGCGAACCGTAACAATACGCTTCGGTTCTCCCGGATTGTCCTCAATTTTTGTACGGAGCCTGCGGATATATACGGTAAGGGAATTATTATCTATATAATTTTCATTACAATCCCATAGTTCCCCCAAAATCTGTTCTGCGGAAAGTACCTGGTCGGGATTTTCCATAAAGAAACATAACAATTTATACTCGCTTGCTGTCAGTTCAAGTAACTTTCCCTGTTTATAGACCTCGCCTTTCAAAAGCCTTATGCTTATATCGTTGGAGGTCAATTCTGTAACTTCGGTATTAAAATTTTCACTCCTGCGGAGCAGTGCATTAAGCCTTGACAGGAATATTGCTAATTTGAAAGGTTTTGTAATATAATCGTCACCGCCTATATCAAGCCCCATAATAATATCTGTTTCTTCATCTGCGGCAGTAAGAAACATGATAGGTACTTTTGAGGTACTGCGTATCTTTTTGCAGAAATCAAAGCCAGAACCATCGGGAAGCGATACATCTAAAATTGCCAAATCATATTTACCATTTTCCCATAAAGTATCAGCTTCCAGTGTGGTACGGGCAACATCTATTTCATATCCTTGTTTTTTTACGGCAAAGGAAAGACCGCTGATTAAGCTCATATCATCTTCTAATAGAAATAACTGTTTCATTTTTTATCTCGTTCCTTTCCTTGCTTTGTTCTACCGTCAATCGGCTTTTCAGCGTTCGTAGGTATCAGCCACATATACCCCAGTTTTGAAACGCCCGGTATGCGGTTTTGGCTACAAAGTATCTGTACCCGCCTTTCAGATATACCCCACTTTTCGGCTGCTTCGGGGCAAGACATATATTCCATGATTTACCAGTCCTTTCCTCATACATAATCAGTATAATTATAATCGGACAGACGAATAATAGCAAGTGCTTAACTATGAATTATTTAAGCTACTGCTATGAATTATGTAGACATATCCAAGAGAAAAGAGGAACAGTACAATGTAACTGGGTGAATAATTATGGCAAAAAGACCAGTAGAAAAATATGACTTCAAGGCTTTTGGAGAAGCGATAAAAGCAGCGCGGACAGAGAGAAAAGAGAGCCGCAAGAAAGTAAGCGACGAAATGTTTATTTCTCCTCGCTACCTTGCGAATATTGAGAACAAAGGGCAACACCCAAGTCTGCAAATCTTTTTTGAGCTTATGCTCCGTTATGATATATCCGTAGACCAGTTTCTTTTAGAGAAGCCGGACACAAAAAACACGCAACGTCGGCAGCTCGATACATTGCTTGATACTATGAGCGATAAGGGAATACGGATTGTAACCGCAACGGCGAAAGAAATTAAGGAAGTCGAAAAAGAGGACAAATGAGAACGTCCGTTAAAATTGAATATGGATTTTAGGAAGCGTTGTAATCTTTTTAAGATTACAACGTTTTTCTTTTGTATAAGTTCGGCAAAATGGCTTTTTCTCCGTAGAGGGAAATAAGGGTATAAAAGATAAAAAACTTTCTTAGCAAGCATAGGAAGCGGGTACCCACTTCCGTATTTTGCCCGCCCTGCTCTGCGGCAACGTCGGCAAAATTGCTTGTTGGGAAGTGTCCCAAACCCTCGGAATGGAAAGGAGCGTCAAAGCATGGACGGACGAAAAAGGACGGTGCAAATCAAATTCAGAGTAACGGAAGCAGAACGGGATTTAATTCTTGAAAAAATGAAGCTGATACCCACCCGGAATATGGCGGCGTATCTTCGCAAGATTGCCATTGACGGGTATATCGTGCAAGTAGACCATACCGACATAAAAGCAATGACAGCGGAGATACAGAAAATCGGTGTCAACGTCAATCAGATTGCAAAGCGTGTGAACAGTACGGGCAGCGTCTACCAAGAGGACATAGAGGAAATAAAGGGGGTGCTTGCGGAAATATGGCGGTTACAAAGATTAAGCCTATTAAGGGAACGCTAAACAAAGCCCTTGACTATATCCAAAACCCGGAGAAAACGGACGGGAAAATGCTTGTGTCCTCCTTTGGCTGCTCCTATGAAACGGCAGACATTGAGTTTGCCTTTACCCTGTCGCAGGCGTTGGATAAGGGCAGCAATTTAGCCCACCACTTGATACAAGCCTTTGAGCCGGGAGAGGTAGACTATCAGACCGCCCATGAAATAGGGCGGCAGCTTGCCGACGCAGTAACCAAAGGTCAGCACGAATATGTTTTGACTACTCACATTGACAAGGGGCATATCCATAACCACATTATTTTCTGCGCGGTCAATTTCGTAGACCACCACAAGTACAATTCCAACAAGCGCAGCTATTACGGTATACGGAACATGAGCGATAAGCTGTGCCGGGAACATGGCTTATCAGTTGTCCTTCCGAACCGGGGCAGCAAGGGAAAAAGCTATGCAGAGTACCAGGCAGAGAAAACAGGTACCAGTTGGAAAGGCAAGCTGAAAATTGCCGTGGACGCGCTCATTCCCCAAGTATCAAGTTTTGAAGAATTGCTATCCAAATTGCAGGCGGCGGGCTATGAGATAAAGCAGGGAAAATATATATCCTGCCGCGCTCCCGGACAGGAACGGTTTACCCGCTTAAAAACCCTCGGCGCAGATTATACAGAGGAAGCTATCAGAGAACGGATAAGCGGCAAACGCGCCCGCGCTGCGAAAGCTCCCCGCGCAGATCGCGGCGGCGTTAGTCTGCTCATTGATATTCAGAACAGTATCAAGGTGCAGGAAAGCCGGGGCTATGAGCAATGGGCAAAAATCCATAATCTGAAACAGGCAGCGAAAACCATGAATTTCTTGACAGAACATAAGATTGAACAGTACGCAGAATTGACCGCGAAAATCACGGAAGTTGCCAAAGCAAGCGAACAGGCAGCGGACAGCTTGAAAGAGGTTGAAAAGCGGCTTACCGATATGACGCTGCTTATCAAGAATATCAATACCTATCAAAAGACCAAGCCCGCCTATGCTGCCTACCGCAAGGCAAAAGATAAGGAGAAATACCGGACAGCCCATGAGAGCGATATTATTCTCTATGAAGCAGCGGCAAAGGCAATTAAGGCGGCGGGGATAACCAAGCTACCAAGCCTTGCCGCCCTGCAAGCAGAGTACGCAGCACTTCAAGAGCAGAAAGAAGCCCTGTATGCCGACTATGGGAAGCTGAAAAAGCAGGTCAAGGAATACGACGTTATCAAGAAGAATATCGACAGTATTTTGAAAGTGGAACGTCAGCCTGAACGGGAAAAAGAAGCAGAGCGCGGATAAATGAGCGCAAAAAAAGAACGGACGCGGCAGCCGATATGTTGGCCACCGCGCCCGTTTTCTCATAGGTGCAGCTTTTGAAATGTTACGCAGTAGAACCGCGATTTTAGGGGTAAAGGTATCAATCCTTTACCTCTTTGTTTTTGTGTCCGAAAAGCCCTGCAATCAAAGGCTTTTTTCGCCCCTACTGCGTAACAAGAGTACGCTTTTTTCTCATGCGCTCGGCTGCCTGTCTGCGGGTAATCCGCTTCCGACAGTCCGGGCAGTATTTGACGCTGTTAGAGGTGGACGCAAAGAACGTGCCACACACGGTACATTTCTTTCTGTCCTCGGTCTGATAGAGTTCCGCATAGAGCAGCTTATCAAGAGGAAGTACGGCAATCCGAAACCACTTACAGAGCAGGGAATAGGAAATGAGCTGCGGGCATACGCAAGTGTCCCCGTCGTCCAGTAAAATACAGTTGCCATTCTCGCAGTTGCAGCACTCCTTTTTCACAAGGGTGTTTACCTTGCGGCTTTGTCGCGACGACAGCCGCTTAATCCCGGTCATACTTCATCAGCAGGATAAACGGCAAGCTCCCTGTACTCGGCTTCGGTCAGCGCGCCTACTTTGAAAAGGGTGCGCTTTGCAAGCTCCCGTAATCCCGCGTCCATGTAAGGCAGCGCAGCGGTCATGTTCTCTATAAGCTGCGCCTTGCTTCCCTCATGGTAAATGCTCAAAAGGTTTGTTTCCTCAACAGTAAATCTATTCATGCTCATACCTCCAAATCGTGATTTTTTCTTTTTGCCGCTGCCTTTTTCGGGGCGGCTGTTTTCTTGTCTGCGGTAAGCTGCGCCCGGACAGAGGGGCGCGCTTTTCGGATATTCCGGCTTCTGTCCTCGCTTTTATCTAAAAATGCAAAAGTGCCATGTCTGCCCTCAATCTTAGAAAAAGAAAGTGTTTTGTATGGCAGCATAGCAAACAGACGGTCGGTGTCCTTTGTAGAAGCTAACTGCATAAAGTAAGGCGAAAGCTCCACCATGAAATGTGTTTTGTTGGGGCTGTTAGGGCTGTCCTGCCGCTTCATTTCCGCTAAAATGCGCTGTGCTTCGGCTTCAATCCGGCTGTCATGCAATACGGTAATATGCGCCTTGAAATCCCCCGGCTTTAAGCGGTCATAGCTGCGCTTTTCCTCCCGCATGAGAAAATGCAATGCTTCCGGGTCATTAGGCTGCGCTTCAAAGCGTTCAAACTTCCCAAGCTGCGGGTCGGGATTGCCGTCAAGATACTGTCCGGCGGGCTGCACCCGTTCTCCGTGCTCATAGAGCAGCGTGTAATTATCTACGGGTAATGCCTGTTCCTTAACGTGCCGGAAATGCTGCGGATAGTCAAGCTCATAGAGATTGCCTTTGATTTTTCCGTTTACAATCCCGGTCAGCTCCACCGCATAGGCAAGGACTTTATCGCGCGTCTGTTCCCCGTAAAACCGCCATGTGTTATGCTGTCTTGTGCCTTTTAGAAAAACGTCGCGCTCCCGGAAGCAGCTCGTCCCGGACGGACGGGAAAACCATAAAAGCCGCCTGTCCTCGGCTGTGGGGCTTGCCGCCGCTTTCTGTAAAATGTTTCTATCAAGGTCAAAATCATTCTGATAAAAAGCGGTATTTTGTTTCATAATCGCTTCAAGGGAAGCGATAACGTCCACATCTTCAAACTTATTCATAGGTCAGCTCCTTTCCAAATCCTGCGATTTTTGCTTCGTGGGTTTCTTCTTTCCCGTCCGTTCCTTATCCGCTTTGAGCTGCGCCCGGATAGAGGGCTTTTCTTTCGCTGCGGCTTTCTTGCCCCTGCCGTTTTCACGGTCGGTCTTAATCGCTTCGGCAAGGTCAGTAAGAGAAATAACCTCGCCCGCCTTTGCTTTCTGCTCCAGAGCGTCCACGGTCGGCGTCTGCGGCGTGTTGTTGATGATACCGTCAAAGTTATTGTCGTTCTGCTCGATAGTGTCCTCGATATGTTTTAACGGGTTAGCTTTTTCCGGCTGCTCGGCGGCAACGGCAAACGCCCGCGTACCGTTTCCCATAATCAGATATTTCCCGTCGTCGGATTGATGATGAAGTCCATACCCGGCTTCTTTCATCTGTTCAACACTCATATCCGATACATAAAAACTGCCGCGCGGCGTTTTAATCTGTTCCCCGGTCAAATGCTCGTCGGGGATAAGCTGCGGCTGTTTCTCCTGTAAAAACTCCGGCACGTTCTGAAAACCGATACTGTCTACATAGTGGGCGGTGTTCCCGCCATTCTGATGAAGCACCACAATATCGGAAACGGAAAGGCTGTGTCCCTTAAAATCTTTCGGGTGGTCGATATTGAAACGGGTATAAATATCTTCAAGGGAAGTTCCCGGTGCAAGGGGCGCGGTATAGATAAGCTCATAGTTTGCTCTCTCTACGGTGTGTCCCGCCGCCTGCAGGCGGTCGTAAGGCTCAAAGTGCAAGTCCCTTGTGGCGTCGCCGCGGGCTAACTGATAAATCCCGTAGCTGTCCTCTTTGCCATAGAGTAAAAGAGCTTCCTTTGTCGGCTCACTTTCCCGTAGCTGCTGCTTCATGGCGTTGTATTCATGCAGGGCTTCCCAAGTTTCCTTTTCTACACCGAACAAGCCGCCTTTTTCTGCGTGTTCCTGTAAATCGGTCAGACTGGTAACGGCTCCCTCGGTGCCGTCCTCATAGATACGGAAAACCTCGATACCGTCCTGTGTAAACAAATGCTCGGCGGCTTCCTGTTGCAGCGGAAACATACCGTCCCAAGAATAGCCGTAGTCCTGCATTTCTTTTATGCTGATAGAGGCGTCGGGTACGGGGATTTCCGGCTGCTCCTGCGGTGGTGCGTCTTGCCCGATTTCCTGTACCTCGGAAGTCTGCTCCTGTTCCTGTGCCTTTTGCAGCTCTGCGATATGTTCATCAATGCTGTTGATGATTTCCGCTGCGGTGCTGCGGATTGTTTCAAGAGAGCTTTTCAGTTCGGCAAGCTCCCGTCCGGCACTCCACCCGGCAACGTACCCAAAGGAATAGTCAGAAGTATCAAGCCCGTAATGCTGGCACACGGTATAGGCGATACTTTCTGCCTGTACTTCACGGGTGCGGCGGTCGGGTCTGTTCTCCAAGTCCTCCAACGGGGCGTTAAGGTCAATGTCGTGCAGCTTCGCATGGGCGATTTCATGGATAAGGGTTTTTAAGGTTTGCAGCTCGCTCATGCCCTCATCAAGTGCAATGCGCTTGTCCTCCAAGTGGTAGTAACCATGTGCGCCGCCCTCGATTTTTTCAAAGCCGACAGGAACAGGAGAAGTCTTTTCAAGGGCAGCGAAAACGTCCTTGTAATGCTCCACGTCCCCGGTCAGCATATTTACGGCAATATTGGGGATTTCCCTGCCCTCGGTCTGCGATACGTCAAAGACAGATACCACCTTAAAGGCGGGTATCGTGATTTCCTTTTCCTCGGTTACGGGCTTTCCGTCCTTGCCGATAAAGGCTTTTCCCGTCTGCGGGTCGATTTTCTCCATTTCTTTTTTAATCTTGAACGGCGACGGGGCAAGGATTTTGATACCCTTTTGTCCTTTCATCACGTTTCGTCCAAAGTTATTTTTCCATGCGGAAAATCCGGCGATAAGGGAAGCGTCGGGCTTTTGCATGGCGATCAGCAGCGTATTGTTAAAGCTGTAATTATGAAACTTTGACATGACGCGCAGATATTCCTTGTAACGCTCGCTGTCAAACAGTTCCGTAATGCCTTGCTCCAAACGGTCGGTAATCTCTTTGAGCTTTTCGGCGGGCTTCTCGCTCGTCAGCACGATAGGGATAACCGGGCGCGGCTCCTGCGGCTGCGCTTCGGGAATAGCTGCTGTCTGTACTGCCGGGGCTGCGTCCCGTTCGACGGTCGGCTGCGGATAGCTCATAATGCGGTATTCCTCCGGCACATCGCGCCCCTCAAAGTGTTTCTCCCATGCGTCGCCGCTTTCCACAAGATAGCCGTATTCCGTAAAGCTGCCTTTTTCCTGCGCGGCGGCGTTTCGTCCAAAGGCGATAGGGTCAATGCTGTTTTTCCATTCAGCGGGCATTTGCACCATGCCGGATTTGTTAAGGTAATAATCGCCCAATTCGCGGGGATTATGTACTTCGGGGATATGCACGAAAAAGTCCTCGTTATAGGTAAAGTCAATGAGCTGCCCGATATTCTCAAAACCGTTCTTTCGCTGCGTGGCTGCGTTCAGCGCGGCAATACCGGCAGCGTCAAGGGTTTCCAGTCGTGCCGCAAGAAAATTCAGCTCGTCCACCTGTGCCGCGCATACCATGTCATAAGGCAGGGCAATGTGCCTGTCCTCCCGGTCAGAGTAGCCGTGAATGAAAAAATCCTGCGGATTGTCAGTGGTAATGCCTACGCTTTGCATAGCTTTGTGAAGTTCTTTCTTTGTGGCGGGCATGGAAAGCCAGTAGCCGCCCGGTTCTCCCGTTTCAAAGCGGGTGCGGCTGTCAATCAGGATTGCAAATTGTTCCGTTTCCTGTCCCGGCTCGGTTCTCGGTGCAGCGGCGGGAATGTCGGCGGCGGGCTGCTTGATTTCCTCGCCCTCTACGGTGTAGCCCGGTAAGAGCTGCCCGTTTACCCTAAACTGTTCCGCGTATTCCGGCGGGATAGCCGGGGAGATTTCCGTAAAAAGTTTTTCATACGCCTTGATACGCCCATTCAGATATTTTTCCATAGCCGCCCGGTCAGCAAATACCTTTCTGTCCTGTCCGGCGATTTTCGCCTGTCCGTACCCGTGGGGGCTGTTGGTGTAGATGTTCCAAGACAGCGTATAGGAATACGGGATAGATTTCTGTGCTGCCTTGTCGTAGCGGGTATTTTCATACACATGGTAGCTCATTTTATATACCCGGTTGCTGATGGTGTGGCGGTCGTTGTCCTCGTCCTGCCACTTGTTCGCCGTATGCTTCACTTCGGGTATTCTCGCATACTCAATCGCCTTGTCAAATAGCAGGGTCTTTCCTGCCTGTTCCTCCCATGCGGAAGCCTGTACTTTCAGATTTTCAAAAACAGTCTGCTCCGCAGCCGCGCTTTCCTCCCGCAGCTTCACAAGCTCGGCAAGAGGTAAGGCGGTCAGCGGGGAAATATCCGCGCCTTTCGTGTCAAAATAGATACCGCGCTCAATCTTCATCTTGTCGGCGGCTTCCAGTCTGTCATGGTCGTATGAGGAATAACCTGTTTTCCATTCGTCCATTTGCTCGCTCCTTTCTTTTTCAATCATGCGGTGCATAAGCTCGTAGTCCTCAATACTCATGCTCCCGTCAAATACATAAGGGTCAAAATCTTCCCCGTCCCGGTAGGGCTTTTCGGAAAAGGGAAGCCCCGCTGCATGGGCGGCGGCTTTTGCTTCCTCGATAAGCTCCGGGGGAAGTCTGTCGTCGTGGGCTTCGATAAATCCGGCAACGTCATTTGTGCCGTTTTTGTAGTGGTGGCGCACTCCGGCGGTCAGCTCGTCAAGGCTCATATTCTCGCCTAAATGCCCGCAGTAGTAGCCGTTTAGAATAACGGCGGCGGGGTCAGCCGCCTTGATTTCCTCTAACCGGCTCCTGTCAAACGGTTCTAAAGTACCGTCCACTTCAAGATGAAACAGCTCGGCGTTCCATGAACGTCCCTCTTTCCAAAATGCTACCCATGCAATACCGTCCCTAAGTTCCTCTTGATAGTCCTTTACGCTGTCGCGCAAACTTGCCATGTGTAAAACCTCCTTTCGCGTATGGCAGCGCGGACGCTGCGTTTGTGGTTACATAGTCCTACTACGGTGCGCCCGCATTTCTGCCAAAGATTTTTGAGGATTTTTAGAGGGTTTGGGAAACTTCCCAACAAGCAAAATCCCCGCCAAGCTCGGTTAGAGTGGCAGGGATTTTACGGAAGTGGGTACCCGCTTCCTATGCTTGCTATTCAAGTTCTTTGTCCTTTGAAATGGTTACTTTGTAATTCACATACTTGCCGCCCGTATCAGCTAAAAGTACCGTTCCGTCATAGGTTTTGCCTGTTTTCGGAGAGTACAGCTTTTTGACTTTTACCTTGCCGGATTTTAAGAGTGCTGCGGCAATCGACCGGGTAAAGACGGTTTTACGTTCCTCAAAGAAGCGGTCATTTTTCCACATGGTAAAGCCGCACTCTTTGTTGGAACAGTAGTAGTTTTTCTTTCCCTCATAGACCGGGGACTTGCAGCGGGGACACTTCCCAATCTCTGTTTTTTCTGTCTTGAAAAGCTCTTGTTTCTCACCCAACACGGAAGCGTAGGTTTTTACAAGCTCCTGTGCCATTGCTTCAATTCCCTGCATGAAAGCGGCAGGGTCGGCGTTGCCCTTTGCAATCTGCGTCAGATTGTTTTCCCATGCAGCCGTAAGCTGCGGAGAGGTCAGACTATCCGGCAGGACGCAGACAAGGTTTGTGCCGTCTTTGGTGGGAAATAGCTGCTTGCCCTTGCGCTCCACAAAGCCGCCTTTGACTAACTTTTCAATGACGGCGGCGCGGGTGGCAGGCGTACCAAGCCCCCGGCGTTCTGCGTCCGGGTCGGTGTCCTCATTCCCGGCGCGTTCCATAGCCGACAAAAGACTTGCTTCATTGTGGGGCTTCGGGGGCGTGGTGGCATGCTCTGTCACTTTTGCCGCCGGATTTTCAAAGGTCTGCCCCTCAGAAAAGTCCGGCACATCTAACACAAGCTCGTTTTCGTCGTCGCTGTCCGGCTTCTTTTTGAGGGTCGCCCGGTAAAGCCGTTCAATCTCTTTCCACCCGGCAGCGATTACCGCCTTTCCCTTTGCCGTAAATTCATGGTCGGCGCAGGAGAAAACCGCCGTTACCGCTTCGTAAACGTGCGGCTCTGCGGTTGCCATAAGCAGACGCGCCCCGGCAAGGGTCAGGATATTGCGCTCGCTTTCCGGCAGCGCGGTAAGGTCAGCCTTTGCAAGCTCCATAGTGGGAATGATTGCGTGGTGGTCTGATACCTTTTTACTGTTCAGCACCTTTGCAATCTCCGGCGAAAAATCCGCGCCCTCCATAAAGGAAAGTTTCTCACAAAGCACCTTGATAATGCCCGTCGCTGTTTCTCCCATGTCGTCGGTCAGAAATGCGCTGTCCGTTCTCGGATAGGTCAAGAGCTTCTTTTCATAGAGGGCTTGCGCCAGGTCAAGGGTCTGCTTCGCGGTGTACCCGTAAATACGGTTTGCTTCCCGCTGTAAACTGGTAAGGTCAAAGAGCTTCGGCGGGGCAATGGTTTTCTTTTCTTTCACAAGGGAAGTACAGACAGCCGCCGACGCTTCGCAGGCTGCTTTCAGTCTGCTTGCTTCATCAGCGGCGCAGATCTTCGCGCTTGCCGCTTCTGCGCCGGGGAGAGTAAGGCGCACATGGTAGTAGGTTTCTTTCTGAAAGCCTGTAATCGCAGCGTCCCGGTCTACAAGCATTTTGAGGGTCGGGGTCTGCACACGCCCCACGTTCAAGGTCTTTCCATACAGGCAGGAGAAAAGGCGGGTCGCGTTAATGCCGATAAGCCAGTCAGCCTTTGCCCTGCATAGTGCGGAATGGTAGAGGGCGTCGTATTCCCGCCCGTCCTTCAGATTGTCAAAGCCACTTCGGATTGCTTCGTTTTCCATTGAGGAAATCCAAAGACGGGTAAAGGGCTTCTTGCAGCCCGCTTGATGATAGACAAATCGGAAAATCAACTCGCCCTCGCGTCCTGCGTCGCAGGCGTTCACGACTTCCGAAACGTCGGCGCGGTGCATGAGGTCTTTTAAGATTTTGAATTGTTTTCCCTTGTCGGCAGCTACGGTGTACTGCCATTCCTGCGGCAGAATGGGTAAGCTGTCATAGCTCCATTTCTTGTACTGTTCCCCATAGGCGGCAGCTTCGGAAAGCTGTACCAAATGCCCGATACACCAAGAAATGAGGTAGCCGTTTCCCTCGATATATCCGTCTTTTCTGCCCGTAACGCCAAGGGCGGCGGCAACCGCCGCCCCGACGCTGGGCTTCTCACAAATCACAAGTTTCATGCTTCCTCGTCCTCCTGTTCGGTATCTGCGCTGTCAGCTTCTTCCTCCGGCTCGTCCTCGTCGTATTCGTCAAAATCAAATTCGTCAAGGTCGGTGCCGCCTTTTACGCTCTGCTTCGGTTTCATAAACTTAACGTAGTAGAGGGCTGCGCCGCCGCCAAGAAGTCCCACAACAAGGAAAATGAGAAGCCCGCCCATGCTGTTTTTGGGTTTCTCCGGCTCTGCGGGTGCTTCCGGCTCGGCTTCCTTGCCTGTGCAGTTATTCATGGCTGCGGAGCAGACGGGGCAGGCGGTGTTTACTTCGCCCGCCTTGCATTTCTCGGTACAGTTGCAGACAGCCGGGGGCTGCTCGGTCTGTTCCTCCCCGATAATCGCCATAAGGTCGCTTTCGTCTACTTGATTTAGGAAGTGGACGGAATTTTCGCCCTCGGCTGCCCGGTCAACGATAATGTAAAAATAGTTGCCGCCTTTGCTTTTCACGACGATAAACTGCTTATCCTCGGCAGCGTCCCCGTCGATGTCGTCCACAAGGGTCATGTTGCCCTCCGGGGTAAGGGGCTGCGGTTCGGTTTCCACGATTACGCCGCTGTCGTCGGTTTCCTCTGTCGGGGTCTGCGCGTAGGCAGTAACGGAAAAGCCGCCCACAAGGACAAGGGCGGCGCAAAGTGCGGTAATGCTTGCAAGGATTTTATTCTTCATCTGCATTGTCCTCCTGTTCGTCATAGTCTGTGGGCATAGGGGCAATGCCCGGAATACCGTTGCCGGAAAGCATAGCGGTAAGCTCCTGCGGGGTCAGACGCATAGCGCGTACAAGCTGCACGATTTCAAGGTTTTCCGCTTCGGTTTTCTGTGCTTCCAGTCCGCGCAGCTTGTTCTGATACTCCGTGATTTTCTTACGGGTCTTTTGGATTTCCTTTTCAATTCTTTCGATTTTACTCATTGCCATAAATTTTTTCTCCTTTCGATTTTCAAAAATGTGTCAGTTCCAGTTCATCAGCCCGTACCCTTTGATACAGGCATAGTCAAGGGGATAGCTCTTAATCTTGCAGGCGTCGCCGGAATTGCCCTCCACGGTATAAACGCGGTTTGCGTCCCTGCCGATAACAAGCCCTACATGGTCTGCGCTTCCGTCTAAATCCCAGTCAAAAAAGATAGCGTCACCGGGGGCAATGTTCTCATAGCCCCGCGCGCCCCATTGCCCGTGAGAGGTAAACCACGGAATACCCTGCGACTGGCAGGCGGCAAAGCGCGGCTCGGAAAGTCCCATTTGCCCGTAGCACCAGGACACGAAACAGGCGCACCATTCCACGCGGGAGTTGAAGCCGTACCAGCTCCAATACGGATAGCCGCCCACATTTCCGACTTGCTGCTTTGCAAGGTCAACGATAGCGGTATTACCGGGGCGCGTTCCGTTTACAAAGTCCACGCCGCTTAAATCCTCGGACGCGGAAGTGTCGGGAGAGCCGCCGCCAAAGATAAGGGGCTTGTTCCCGCTTGTCTGCAAGTACACCCGGTACATTTCCAGTTGTTCCGGGGGCAGATTATTTTCCGCAATGGTGGATAGCGGGGTGTTCGTCATCTTGACGTTTAAGATGTAATACTCATAAGGCACTTGTACCGTATAGGTGTCCGTATGCTCGTTGCCGTCCTCGTCTGTCCATGTGTCGGTGCGTTCTTCCTCCCGGTAGCGTATTTCCACTTCCTCGGTCAGCGTCAGCTTGTATTGCTGATTGAAAATCCGTTGTAATTCGCTCTGTACCTCGGCGCGGGTGTAGCTTTGGTATTTTGCGGTCAGATAGGACGCTAATTCGTGGGGGTTGTGCCCGATATTTGCAAGGTCATAGCGGTACTCGTCATAGCCGGGGTGGGTGCTTTCGATAGCATCAATCTCGTTTTGCAGCCCGCTTTCCAGTCCGGCATAGGCATTTTCCACTTCCACAAGGTCGCTGTCCTCGGAGGTATAAGACGTTCCAAGCACGCCGTTTAACGTGCCGGAAAACATTGCACCACAAGAGGACAGCCCGGACAGAAGCATAATGAAAAGTAGCAGCGCCCCGACAGCGATTGCCACGCCCGCCGGGTGTCTTGCCACAAACGCCGCTGTCTGCTTTGTTTTCTCGGCGGCTTTGGCTGCCGCTTTGCGGGTGCGTTCCGCTGCGCCCTTGATACCCTTTGCAGTATTGCGGGCTTCCTTTGCATACTGCTTTTTAATCTGCTGTTTCTGCCAAAAACGGGAAATAGGGTTACTGGTTAGCTGTGGGTTATCATGCAGGGTCTTATGATACTGAAAATCCACGTTTGCCTTGAAAGCAGCTTTTTCAGCCTTTGCCGCTTCCCGGTAGGGTTTCAGCTTATGGTTGCGGTAGCCCTGCTTGATTTTCCGCGCCCCGTACTTCAATCCCCGTTCTGCGGCTTCCTCGCTCTTGTGTGCGCCCTCCACTCCGGAATTATCCTTTTCGACAGAATGGATTTTGTTATGTACCAAAATCCCGGCTTCCTGTGTGGGGCGGGATAGCGGGTTGTGCTTCTCCTTAAATCCGGGCGGTTTGTCCTTTTCCTCAAAGTGCAGGCGGGTCTTGCCTTTCCCGGTGGTTTCGTCAAAGGTGCGCTCTTTTACCAGTTTCTTTTCTTTGGGGATAGCTGCCTTTGCCTTATCCAAGCGGTCGGCGGCTTTATCGGATTTCTTGATATACTTTTCAAGCTCCGGGGCAGCGCGTTCCTCGTCGGTAAATTGCAGCCGGGAAGATTTCGTCCCGGCGGTAGCTTCTGCCTGTGCCTTTCGTACCGCTTTTTTAGACGCTTTACGGGTATGGGCGGCTTCAATATGCTCCATGACGCGCTCCGTTTTGCCTGTGTCCGCTTTGGGGGCAGCTCCCGGCACATGGGGCAAGGGAGAAGTCGGGGAAGCTGCACCTTGTAGCTGCGCTGCGTCCTGTGCTGCCTGTTGCTCTGGCGTTTTCTGTAACTCTGCGTCCTGTGTCCGTTTGCTGATACGTTCTGTTTCGCCCGTCGTTTGATTTTCTGTGATAGCTCCGTCGCGGGTCATTTTCTGCGTGATTTTGTCACGGGGCTTTAATGGGTCTTTCAAGTGTTACCACCTCCAATCCGCGCCCCTGCAAGGGTACAATACTCGGCGTTCAGTTCAATGCCGATATAGCGGCGGTCAAGGCTTTTCGCTGCAAGCCCGGTGGTGCCGCTTCCAAAGAAAGGGTCAAGGACAACGCCGCCTGCCGGACAGCCCGCCAGTATGCACGTTTCCGCGAGCTTCGGGGGATAGGCGGCAAAATGCCCGCCCTTATACGGTACGGTATTGATAAGCCAAACGTCCCGCTTGTTCCTTGTGGTCGGCATAAGAGCGTCGTCATAATAGCCGCCGCTGCGGGTTTTATTGATACCCTGTACCTTGCCCTGTCCGGGTATTTCCTCGGCATATTTGTGTCCTGCGCCGCGCCCCTGCCGGTACCGCGCAGCCGTTCCCGGCGCAATCGGCTCTGCAATGGCGGCAGCGTCATAGTAATATTTCTTTGATTTCGTCAGTAAAAAGATATGCTCATAGCAGCGGCTCGGTCGGTCGCGGCAGCTCTCCGGCATAGGATTTTCTTTCAGCCAGATAATATCGCTGCGTAAATACCACCCGTCAGAGCGCAGGGCAAAAGCAAGCTGCCACGGAATACCGATTAAATCCTTTTGCTTGCAGCCCGCTTTCATGCCTGTGCCGCAGTAAGTGTCTGCGATATTCAGCCAAAACGTCCCGTCGTCTTTGAGTACCCGGCGCAGCTCCCGGAATACTTCTACAAGCCTGTCAATGTACTGCTCCGGCGTGTCCTCCCGTCCAATCTGTGCGTCAAGCCCGTAGTCCCTAAGTCCATAGTAGGGCGGGCTTGTGACGCAGCAGTTCACGCTTTCACTCGGCAGCTCCCGCAGGGCATAGAGGGCGTCGCGGTTGATGATTACGTCCGTTTTCATGGCTTGCTCACTTCCTCTGGCTTTGTCGTAAGCAGACGGTAAAGCTCGGTGTCGGTTGGGAAGCGGTCAATGAACGGCAGCACCACATTCCCGTAAAAGATAAGCCCCTCGCCTGCTTCGGTATGGGTTACATACTTCATCTGCTGCGGGGAGATGTTAAGCTGCTTTGCAAGGATAGCCCGGTCGCCCTGTGCCTGATTGAGCATGAGGACAAAATCAGAGTTTTCAAAGATATTCTCGACTTCGCGGCTGCTTAAAAGGTCTTTGACATTCTGCGTGATTGCCGTCGGTATGCCGCCCCATTTACGAAAACGCTTCCAAATCTCCACGCTGTAAGCGGCGGTCTGTTCTTCTTTGAGTAGCAAGTGAAATTCGTCCATGTAGTAACGGGTTGCCTTTTTTTCGGCGCGGTTGACAGTAACGCGGTTCCACACCTGGTCTTGCACAATGAGCATACCTAACTTTTTGAGCTGCTTTCCAAGCTGCTTAATATCAAAGCAGACAAGGCGGTTAGAAAGCTCCACGTTGGTACGGTGGTTAAAGACGTTCAGAGAGCCGGAAACATAAAGCTCCAATGCCGCCGCAATGCGGGCAGCTTCCGGCTCCGGCTGTTTCAGCAGTTCGTTGTAGAGGTCGCCCAAAATCGGCATTTTTGCCGGGTCGGGGTCTGCAAGGAAAGGTCGGTACACATTCCTAACGGCGCGGTCAATGACGGTCTTTTCCACGGGCTGCAAGCCCTCTTTGCCGCCGATAACAAGCTCGCAGAGGGAAAGGATAAAGTCGGATTTCAAGGCAAGCGGGTTGTCGTCCTCGGAGTAGTTGAGGTTAATATCCATAGGGTTCACATACTGGGGCTTGCCGTCCATGCCTTTTCCGGCAGGCGACAGGCGTATCACTTGCCCGCCCAAACGCTGCACAAGGGAAAAATACTCTGCTTCCGGGTCGCAGATGATAATATCGTCGTCGGTAATGAGAAAGGCGTTTGTCATTTCTCGCTTTGCCGCAAAGGATTTACCGCTTCCCGGTGTTCCAAGAATAAGCCCGTTTGGGTTTTTCAGTTGCTTGCGGTCGCAGAGTATCATGTTGTTTGACAGCGCATTTAAGCCGTAGTACAGGGCTGCGCCCCGCTGAAAAAGCTCCTGTGTGATAAAGGGAATGAAGATAGCGGTGCTTGATGTGGTAAGCCCTCTTTGAATGGGGATAAGGTTCTCTCCAAGAGGGATAGAGGACATAAAGCCCGCTTCCTGCAAATAGTCAAGGCGGGTCAGAGCGCAGTTATTTTTCTGTGCAAAGCCCGCCGTAGCGAATACGTCATTATCCAGTTTCCGCTTCGTGTCTGCCATGTTTACCACAAGGAACGTCAGCAGGAACATTCTTTCATTTCTGCTCTGTAAATCCTGCAACAGATTCTTTGCTTCGCTGCCAAAGGTGGCAAGGTCGGACGGAATTATATCCATGTCATACCCGCTGCGTACCGCTTTTTTCTGTTCCTCAATCTTCATCTTGTCGAGGTCGGTTATCTTGCGCTTGATAGTCTTGATTGCTTCGCTCTGGTCGATACTGCGGATATGCAGATTGACGATTATCCCGTTTTCAAGGTCGAGAATGTCCGAAAGCATACGGTCATTCAGCTCCGGCGCAAGGATTTCAAGGAACGATACCGCACCGAGTTTTCGCCCCATGCGGAACGTGCGCCCGTCGCCAAAACGGAACGAGGACGGGGCGATAAAGTCCTTTGTGGTAAGCCCGGACGGTACAAGCCAGTCCCAAGAGAAATGGAACGGCTCGCCCTCCGGGTGGAAAATCCCATGCAGTACGTTCAAGCGTTCCTGTCCGTTCATGGGGCGGGCGGTTACGCCAAGCACCTTAAAATTATTGAGTACGTCGGTTTCGATACGGGAAAGGCGGGCTTTTGCGGCTGCGAGATTGTCCGCTTCAATGGAAAAGGTAATGTACTTGCACTTTTCCAGTCCGTTGTTGCCTTTTTCAAGCTGATTTTTCAGCATATCCGCGTACTCCCTGCGGATAGAGTTAAAAGCGTCGTCCTGCGCCGGAATTTCGATAGCCGCCTGTGCCTTTTCCTTTCTTGCGCCCTGATTGATGAAAGAGAGCTGCACCGATACGGAAGCGTCAAAGTAGTTGAGAAAATCGCACCAGTTTTCAAAAATGGCGGTCTTATCATCTGCCTGTGCAAGCTGATAGTTAATATCTTCAAAGACAAGGCTTTTACTGTATTTCTTTTCCGTTACCCTGCAAATCCCGTCCGGGTACATCTGCAAGTAGGGAATGGTCTGTTGTGCGGTGTGGGGCTTCCCGTCGCCCTTTGCCGCCTGTATCACGGCGGCGATTTCTTTCTTTTCTGCGCGGGTCAGCTTACGCTTCACGGGATTTTTTACCGCGCGGGTCATGGTTTTTCGTTCTGCCATTGACAATAGCCGATACCTCCTTTTCCAGTTTTCGTTGTTTTTCTATGACGGCATAAAAATTTTCCGTCTGATAGGGGCGTTCCTTTGGTCGGATAAACTTTGTCTGAATGACGTTCTTTATCACGACTTCAAGGGGCTGCCCGTGTTTTTCATACATTGCCAAGAGGAAGCAGGGAAGCATAACGACAATCATTGCAAATGCCGCCATGCTTGTTCCCGCGCTGTCTTTGAGCAAAAAGAAAAGCGGTAGTCCCATAGCGAGGGCTGCCGCAAAACAAATGATTTGCCGCTTTGTCAGATTAAAAGCGACTTTCGTTTTGATTTTTGATAAGTCTTTGGGTACGGGTACATACGCCAAGTGAAAACCTCCTTTCGGTCTTAATGGGCATTAAAGATTGACTTCGCAAGTGCGCCTGTTTTGAATAGGGAGAAGCACAAAATCACGGTGTAGGCTGCAAGGGAGAAAATCGCGCTGTGCAGGTTGTCCGCTACAATCATGCTGCCAACCAAAACCGCATAAATGCCGACGCATATCATTATGAGGAAGCCTTGAAAACCGAGGGCGAACAGGGCTTTTAAGTAGTTGTTGCCTATCTGTCCCCACTCTCTGTTGGTCATAGTTGCAAACGGGATAGGCGATACCGAACAGTAAAGGTAAATTTCTATCATTCTGCCGTACAGGATAACCGTGATAAGCACCGACATGATTTTCATGCAAAGGCTCACAAGGCTTGTTTCCATAACGAGCAGTAACAGTTCGGGGATTTCCATAGCGTCAAGTCCGGCTTGCATGGACGAGAGGGCGGCGTCAACGTCGATATTCGTATTGCCGCCGATCACGCCCGCCGCGCCGGAAACAACGTGCTGCGCCATATCGAACACCGCCATTGTGATTGTAAAGGTGTGGGTAACGAGATACACCGCTACCCACGCCTTGAAAAACCACTTAAAGAACATGAACGTGTCAATATCGTGCATATTGTTCTTTTCCGTTATCATGCTGATAAGCTCCACGCATAGAACGTAGGTAATGACAAGCCCCGCAATGGGTACAATCACATTTTCCGACAAGCTCTGTATCATGGAAAATATGCCTGCGTTCCACCCCTGCGGGGTCTTGCCTACCTCTGCGGCGATAGTTCCGACTTTTTCGTTTACGTCCCCGAACATAGTTGACAGATTACCGTTAATGGCTCCAATGAGAATTTCCTTTATCCACTCGTTAATCGCGTCAAGTATGCTCTGCATAGGCAGTTACCCGCAGCTTAACCGAACAGGCCGGAAAGCAGAGGTACAAGGGTGCCGCCGATAAGGGCAACGCCGCCGCCCGCCATGAGCTGCTTCATGCCCTGGCTTTTCGCGCCCGGATTGTCGTTTCCGTAGCCCTCCAAGAGGTTGATAACGCCCCAAATGCCAAGACCTGCTCCGAGAGCGATAACGAGTGTCTGCAAAACTCCTACTGCGCTGTTGAAAAATGCCATAATAAAACTCCTTTCTGCCGCTTTGCGGCTGCCCGAAAAAGGGCATAAAAAACGGCGGACAGTTTTCGATAACTGCCGCGGTCATAAGTCCCCGCGCTGCGTTTGTTGCTGCGGCGCGGCGGTATTCAGTTGTAAGGGTGCGGCTTCCTGCCGCGATACGCGCAAGGAGTAGGGGCGCGTACCATGTAGCCCGTGTTTATTATTTTTACTTTAAGCTCCCTCCTTTTCAAAAAGTGGTGTGTAGACAGGCATAATGCCGTACTGCCGTTCCCGGACAGCTTCGATATACTTGATATAGGAAATACCCGCCTGTCTTGTCCTGCGTTCCTGTTCCCGCTGCATTTCCTCGGCTGCTTCCACAAGCCCGCTGATAGCTCGGATTAGCTGCTGTTTTGCCTTTTTCTTTCTGATACGCTTATTCATTCTGTATCCTCCTGCAAATCTGCTTCGTCAACTTCGTAGTAGTCAAATACCTCGTCCGGCTTCACGATTGCAGGACGGCGGCGCAAGTGCTTTTCCATGTCAAAGGCATTTTCCTTGTCAAAGTCGGAAAGGTACTTGTACTTCGGGTGTTTGGTAATATCATATTTTTCGGAGAAGAACGGGCGCACCCCGCGTAGCTGCAAGATACATTTCCCGCCGTCCATGACCGCAATTTCATCTTCGCTCATAAGCTGCTTGCCTAATTTCTGATAGTTCAGCCCGTGGGAAAGCTCCCGTCCTCTTGTTTCGGAAGTGTTGAAGCTGTCAATGGTTTCTTTCCCCAAGATTTCCGACATTTCTTTAAGGGTCGTTTTCTCCTTGCCGCCTAAGAACAGGGTCGTATCGCAGTTGCCGACAATGGTATCGGCGTTGTCCTTGTAGATAGCCTTTAGCTGCGACTGGCTCTGCAAGATGATGGACGCGGAGATTTCGCGGCTCCTTATCGTGGCAATGAGTTTTTCAAACTTCGGTATCTGCCCGATATTTGCAAACTCGTCAAGCAGACAGCGCACATGAACAGGCAGCCGCCCGCCGTACACATCATCTGCCTTGTCACAAAGCAGATTGAAAAGCTGTGTGTAAAGGATTGATACAACAAAGTTAAAGGTGTCGTCGGTGTCGGAGATAATAACAAAAAGCGCGGTCTTTCGGTCGCCTAAGGTGTCAAGCTCCATTTCGTCGGTTTCCATCAGCTCGCGCAGCTCCCGAATGTCAAAGGGGGCAAGACGCGCACCGCAGGAAATGAGGATAGAGCTTCTTGTTTTTCCGGCAGACAGCAAAAACTTCTTGTACTGGCGCACCGCAAAATGTTCCGGGTCTTTTTCCTCCAAGCGTTCAAACATGAGGTCAACGGGGGATTGAAATTCCGGGTCGTCCTCGCGGGCTTCCGACGCATTTATCATTTCAAGCAGCGTCGTAAAGTTTTTCTCATTCTCCGGGGCTTCGTACCAGATGTAGCCGATAAGGGCGCAGTAAAAAAGCCGTTCCGATTTCACCCAAAAATCCTCGCCGGATTTTTCCCCGTCGCCTTTGGTGTTGGCGATAATGGTATTTACCAGTTTCAAAATATCCTTTTCGCTGCGCAGATAGGCAAAGGGATTGTACCGCATGGATTTCTTGAAATTGATGGTGTTTAGCACTTTGATTTTGTACCCGCCCCGCTGCAAGAGCTTCCCGCACTCGATTAAAACCGTTCCTTTCGGGTCAGTGACTACATAGCTGCTGTGCATTTGCATTAAGTTTGGCTTTACAAAAAACCTCGTTTTGCCGCTGCCGGAGCCGCCGATTACAAGTACATTTTTGTTTCGTGCATATTTCGGGTGCTTCGGGCGGCTTGACATCATCAGCCGTTCGGTCTGCGTCAGCAGCACGTTATTTTCAAAAATGGGGTCGATATACGGCTTTATATCCTCGGCGTTGCCCCAACGTGCAGAGCCGTACTCCATGCCCTTACGGTATTTCTTTGCGTTCTTGCCTTTCACATAGACCGCAAGCCGGATAACGACAGCCCCGACAATGCCGATAAGCAAATCCATAGGGGCAAAACTCGGCAGGGCATTTGAAAAGGCGGCAGAAAAGCCGCTGCCAATGGAAAGCAGCTTGCCGGAGAGGTCAGCCCCCGGAGAGAGCCGCACCGCCTGTCCGACTTTATCAAAGAGATACACAAAGAGCAGATAGGGGGCGTTTAGGATAAGCAGCTTCTTGATATTCGGCTTCATAGCGACACCTCCCTGTCCTTGTGTTTTGTCTTTTGACGGTTCGCGTTAAGCTGCTTTGCTGCTTCCCGGAATGTGGCAAGTGCCTTTCGGATAGAGGGCTTTTGCTCCTGTGTCAGCTTCTTTGCGGAAAACTCCTTAAAGGCTGCGGTCAGAGCGTCCGCGTCCCGCCCCTTGAAAAAGACGAGATAACGGGGCGGCGTTTCGGTGCTGTCTTTCTTTAAGGCAAAGTCGATACCGTATTTTTTCGCCGTCTGCTCAAAGGCTTTGATATTGCCCTCGGTTATCTCAATGTTGGATAGCCCCGCGTTCTGCTTCGCAAGCTGCTTTAGGGTCTGCTTCCCGTGGAGCTGTTTTTCCTGCTGCTTTTTTGCCTGTGCAAGCATGGCTTTGATTGCCTTTTGCAGCATTTCAGCAGTCAGCTTTGCTCCCTTGACAGAGAGCGCAACCACTTTTTCGTTGATTTCGTCTTGCAATGTTTACCGTCCTCCTTTCCCGGTAGTGATAGTGTTAAGGTGGTACGCCGCTTTTGAGTGCGAAAAAAGGGCGTCCGTTCTTCACGTCGCCCCGTTAAATCCGTACCCGCAGCCCGTTCAAATCCTCGGCGCGGATACCCACAAGATACCAGTTGTCCCCGTATTCAATGCGGGTAGGCTTCCATTTGCCGCCTGTGAATACGTCCATGCACTCGCCGCAATGCAGACCGCCGTAATAGTCGGCAATGTCAAAGCGAATGTCGTAGCGGTCAGCGGTTTCGTCAAAAATCAAAGCTCCTGTTTTCTGTGCCATGTGGTAAATCCTCCTTTTTTCGTTTACAGGCTTTCGCCCTCATTGTAGGTGTAATAGTCCGGGTCGCCGTACTTCGGCTTTCTCGGTGCAAGTGCGCCGCTTGCCATATCGTGAGCCACAAGGGAAGTATAGTAGCTGTCAATGGTAGACGGGGCATTGAAAAGTACCGCCTTTAGGTACTGCTTGATGTTGCGGATTTTGGTGGTGTTCTCCTGCATACAGTCAAGCACAAAGCGGATATGTTCGCTGCTGAGCTTCATAAACTTTGACTTCACAAGCTCTGCGGGGTAATCGTCCCCGGCAATACGGATTTTCTTTCTTGACGTACAGACCGTTTCAAGGATAATGTCAACAATCTCATTCAGACGGTCATGGTCAAACTTCATATCCTGCAAGAGAATGTCATACTCGATATTGTCCTTGATGATTTCCTCATACACTCTGTAAGCGTCGTTCCTTTCCGCTCTTTTCCGTTCCGGCGGCTGCGCCGCTTCGTCCTCGCCATAAGGCAAGGGATTTAGGGAATGGATAGGAATGGAATGGGTAATTGATAAATCAGTATTTGATTTTTCTTTTTTTGGTAAGTTAGTTCTTGATATATCTTTATTTAATTGCATTGGATTTTCCGACGTCGGATTATCCGTTGTCGGATTTTCCAATATCGGGTTATCCGCTGTTGGATTTTCCAATACCGGGCAATCCAATTCCGGCGGCTGCGGCTGTTCGTAAATGGTGTACTCGATAGCGGTCATTTTGCCTTTCTCGTCGCGTCCCTGCCGCCTTGTGATATATCCGGCTTTTTCAAGCTCCCAAACGGCGGTACGGATAGCGTCGATACTTTCCCGGTTGATGTAGGACAGCCCCGAAAGGGTGTAGTCCCAATCCTCTGGCAAGGACAGCATTTGAGATAACAGCCCCTTTGCCTTTAAGGAAAGCTCCTTATTGCGTAAGTGGTGGTTGCTCATTACGGTGTAGCCTGTGTTGCGTTCCACACGGAAAACTGCCATAGCTTCATCACTCCTTTGCTTTGGATTTGTTACGCAGTAGAACAGCGATTTTGAGGGAAAAGGTATAAATCCCTTACCGCACGAAAAACACGCCCGCAAAGCCGCTTGTAGCAAGGCTTTTTCTGCCCCTACTGCGTAACAAAGGGCATGAAAAAAGCGGCGTTCCTGTTCTTCCGTGTGGAAGTGGGAAACGCCGCTTGTGCGGTGCAATATTTAGTTGTAGTACAAACCATGCTTGTCCGTTGTCCGAAAAACCTTGATTTTACTGTGTTTCAAAAAGTATCGTTATCTAACCTCATCTTTCGATAGACCAGACTTTCATAGAATGATTGCTGACATTGAAGATAACAAGGTAAATTGTGTTGTTGTAAAAGACCTTTCCCGTTTTGGACGAGATTACATTGATACGGGGCGATATTTGGAAAGAATATTTCCAGAGCTTAATGTTCGTTTTATTTCTGTAACAGATAATATTGATAGTATGAAGCAGGCATACGATATGTTACTTCCTATTAAAAATATATTTAACGAACAGTATGCCAGAGATATTTCTAATAAAGTTCAAGCGACTGTAAAATCAAAGCAGAAAGCAGGAGAATTTATCGGAGCATTTACAAGCTATGGCTATAAGAAATCTCCTGCAAATAAGAATAAACTTGTGATTGATGAATATGCGTCCGAAGTTGTAAAACGAGTATTCAGTATGTACGCACAAGGGATAGGAAAACAGAGCATTGCAAAAATATTAAATGCAGAGGGTATCCTTTGTCCGTCTGAATATAAAAAACTAAATGGCGAAAACTATAAGAATTGTACTCGTTTAGAGAAAACTTCCTATTGGACATATTCCACTATTAACGTGATGTTGCAAAATGAACTTTATATTGGAAACATGGTGCAAGGAAAGAAACATCAACGTATGAGAAGCAAACAACGCCTAGTTGATAAAGAAAACTGGATAAGGGTTGAAAATACACATGAACCGATTATAGACCATCAACTTTGGGATAAGGTACAAAAACTGCTGACGAAAAAGCATAGAGATATTGATTTGGAAACAAACAAAAATATCTTTGCAGGTTTTATCAAGTGTGGCGATTGTGGTCGGGCAATGATGAAAAATTTGTGGCAACATGCTGACGGAAGTAAGTCCTACTCATTCTATTGTGGAACTTATAAAAGAAGCGGAAAAAATTACTGCACTCCGCATACTCTCCCATTTCAAGTATTGAATGATATTGTACTGGGAGATTTAAAGCAGATTATCAGCAATGTAGAGAATTTGCAGGAACTTGTAAAATTACAATCTTTCACAGCTCCGAAAATCAGAAAATCAACAGACATAGAACTGACAAAGTTAAAGACAGAGCTTGAAAGAGTAAAGAGACTGCAAAAGGCAATTTATGAAGATTACAAAGACGAACTGATTTCTAAAGAAGAATTTCTTTCTTATCGAGAGGACTATCAACAAAAAGAAACGCTTTACTCCAAACAGATTGAAACGCTGGAAGAAAAGAAAAATGAAAATGTAACAGAAAGTATTTTTGAAACACCCTGGTTAAGGCGGTTGTTGGAGCTGAAAGACATTGAAGAATTAGACAGAGATATTATTGTGGAAATGATAGACCAGATAACAGTTTACGAAAACCGCAAAATTAAAATCTCATATAACTTCGGAAATGAACTGGAACATTTATTCTCAAGCGTTTACTGTAAGGACTTATAGAAAAAGGCTATCTAATCTCAATACATATCACAATTTGCGTAAACTACAATCAACACATGGTGGAAGTGATCCCGGTAAGATTTCCACCTCCGGCGTCATGGAAAAGGATGTCAACCTGAGTATTGCAATGGCTCTTAAACAGCTGTTTGAAAACAGAGGCTTTACTGTTGTCATGACCAGAACCACCGACTGCGACCTCGCCCCGGATAATTCCAAGCATCCAAAGACAGATGATCTGACAAAGAGAACTGCCCTGATGTCCAAGAGCAATGTGGCAGTCAGCATCAGTATCCATCAAAACAGCTTTGAGGACAGTTCAAGCTGCGGTCCACAGGTATTCTACTATGAAGCCTCTGATGCAGGAAAAGAGCTCGCATCCTCTGTTCTTGGAGCTTTAAACACTTCTCTTTGTGTCGCAAAGCCACGAAGCATTAAGCCCAATAAAGAATACTTTATACTTAAAAAATCCACATCCCCGACCGTAATCGTAGAATGTGGATTCTTGAGTAATCCTGCTGAGACACTTCTTCTTACTGACAAAAACTATCAGGATGACCTGGCACATGCAATATATATCGGTGTTACAGACTATCTTGCGCAATCACCCTCTGGACATTTACAATAAACTGCTCTGCGATGTGATATAGTCTGGTTGTCTGGACTCTTTCGCTGCCATCAGGCTGCTTTTCTGACTCAGTAGCCGATTTCGTATCTGATGCCATAGGCTCTTTTGCAGATATATCATGCTCCAATGCCACGTCTATGTGCACGCTCTGTTCACCATCACTTATTCCTGACTCAAACGTAGTGATATTGTCTTCAAACAGCTTTTTGGTCTGCTCATCGTCTGTGACTATCATCGCAGATACTGAGTTTTCCTTTGCCTCAAAATATGCAGCTACCCTGCCGCATTTTTTGTCCTCAAGGAATATGTCAACCAGGCCCTTTTTATCCTCGCCCCTTACTATACTAAGCTTCATGCCTGTCACTCCGTCTGCAGTCTCTATCGGTACGATATAGTTTTCCTGTCTCGACATACTTGAAGCTATTCTTAGCTGACTGCACAATAGCTTCATCTGTCTGATATCTAATGAGCCGGTGCGCCTGTCCTCTATAATCATCGAATCCATCACGTGCTCAGCTGTATCAGCAAGCGTTTCCTGCGCCTGCGCAAGTTCCTTTGGATTTTTGACCGACTCAGAAAACCGTCTTAAAGTCTCATCCAAAAGAGCCCTTGCCGTAGCACTGTCTCCATGCTCCCAGAGATTTCTTACTGCCTCTGACGGATTTTTCATTAGCCGTGACGCAGCCATGAGGTTTACCGCGGTTGTTTTTACATCATATTTCTCTAGAAAAGCATATACGTTCTCAGGCACCGAAACTGCCTGATTGAACTGCCTGAGCTGCTCCGTGGCATATTGCTCTGATAGTGTATTATCCTCGTCTGCCTCATATACAGCCTGCCTGAGCTGCTCCGGAGTCATCTCAAGCCAGCCGTCATCCTGCACAAACTCCATTTTCTCAGGTGAAAGTGTATCAAGCACATCCCTTAGACAGTTTGCCTGATATGCGCTTTCTATCTGTTCATCAATTCTAGCTCCCTTACTTACTCCTTCCACTCCGGCAAAGGTATCGTCCACCTTATAGTCCATGGTACTCTTTCCTCTTGTCCGGACTGCTGTAAGCAGATTTTTCATTGTAATATCTGCGCCCTGATTAACAAGTGAGCCTATGACTGCTCCATCTGACTGCTCCACCTGTGATATAAGCCTGTATATACCTATATATGAGTCTCTTTCCTCCTCTGAGATTTCATTTTTCTTTTCAAGCTTCCAGAGAAACTCGCTGAATTTTTCATCTCTTTCATCATTATTTTCTGATTTTATCTGTCTGGCTGTGTCACTTATGTCGCTCATGCTCATATCAAGCGGTGATATACCTCTTTTTATCATCTCAATCGTCACCGCCGGTGTCATATCGCTGAATGCTCTCTGCACCTGCTCATCTACAGACTTTATCTGCTTTATATTGTCCTCTGTGATGTCGATACTGTTGTACGCAAGTATCCGCACAGCCCTGCGATTGCTTTCAGATGTATCTATCTGAAGCTCTTTAAGTATATCATCCACATTCTGAAATGCTTTTGATATACTGTCTCCCATATCTGCCCGCGGTGATGTCATAAGAGTCTCATATCCTGAGGCTGCTGCTTCTAATGACTGCTTCATTGCTTTGCCTGCTGTATACAGCTCATACACAGTGTCATCAGCGGATTCCAAGGTCAGTACATACGCCGGCTGCTGCTTCATCTGATTGAAAATATCACAGACATTATTGTACATACGTACCCTATCATCAGATGCCTCTACACTGCTATCACCAAACAGCGCTCCGTAGTATTTATTTTCCTGCTGCTTAAGCATCTCCACTACACGTTCAATAGGCTCTGTGTCTATTGAAACTCCTTTTTTTATGAGTGAAAGGTTGGCTTCTGCTGTCATGGAAAGTCTCGCTTCCTCAAGCTTTCTTTGAGCTGTCACAAGCCTTGCTTCCCGGCTGTCTGTAATCTGATTATCCGCAGCTTTATTCGCTGAGCCTTGCGATGCTGCACTATCCCTGCCCCTTGCAGCTATAAGCTTTGAAAGATTCTCTATCGTGACAGGTATGTTATCTGACTCTAATGTGACAATGTCATCTGCGGTCGCCTCACCTAATACATCACAGGCTTTCTTTGCCATGTCAAATGTCAGACCATCTTGTGACATAGTGGCATCTGTAGCCTTTTTTCCCATTGCCAGTGCTTCTGTCACTGCCCTTGCATAAAAATCACTGCTCACATTTTCTTCTGCTGCATTGATGCAGTCTACCTGATTCGCAAGTAGCACATTGTCAGGTGTAACGGCTATATCTTCATCTATCAGCCACCTGCACTGATTCAGATTCTCATCACTACTGTCTATATGAGCATCATCTAATATCTGCTTTAGCTGTGGCTTAAGCTTCTCAAAAAGCTCATCTGATATCTCCGTCATTTTGGTTTTCTGCCTGTAATCTTGTACCTGACTGCTGCTGTACGTAGCCTTGTATACATTGGAAACCGTCGGATTCATGTTATTTCTGACCAGATATGCCTTTGTCTCATTGGATATATTTGTAAGGCTCTTTGCCCGGTCTATGGCATCTGTACCTGCCTTTATATTGTCATCTGTAGCAGGAATATCATATGCTTTCATCTGATTGACAAGCATGGCCGCTTCAGTCTGGCTTCCCGTGATGTCTGTAAGCTGCTGTCTGCTCAGATCATCTCCATATATGGATATATCTACACCTGCCTTTGCCAGCACTGCTTTTATCTTATCGGTCTCAGTAACAATGACATCGTAACCGTCATCCTTTGCAGCTTTGTAATCATCACTCGTGGTGGTGCTTGCAGTGACAATCATATCATTTCGCCTGTTTTTTGAGGTCTGATTCATGTCATTTAGCAGATTTTCTGCCATATCTGTGCCATCGTTGTTCCCGGCTTCGTTTTTAGCCTGTGGTCTTGCATATATCGTATCCGACATATCAACAGAGTTTGACGAACCGACAACAGCCGCCTTTTTTGACATATTGTCACTGCTGTCTGTCTTTATGTAGTCTGACACACGCATACCCGCTGTCATATCATTTATGGTTTTTGTGTCCGTATTTTTTGTATCTGTGCTTTTATTAATCAAATTCTCTATCTGCATATTTCCTGCTCCGTGCCCTGCATATATACCATCTCTGCAGCCTTTATTTATGGATATTCATAATTTACTTTTTATATAATAGTCGTTATCTTTTTATTATATCGACATATAAGATACAAAAATAAAGACCGCACCTTAAATCGGTGCGGTCTTTCCCAGTGTAGTACGGGACACTAAGGTATACTTTGAATTGCATGCATCGATGATACCTTTTGCCCTTTAATCATGTTAATATTTAAATACAGCAACTCCATAAGGCGCAAGTGGATAAGCAAATGAAAACGGTCTGCCGTCACACTCTGATTTGACTGCCTTATAATCCAGCTTCTTGTATGACTGTTTTGCTTTGCCTCTGCCCTTTGCAGCCTTCTTTACAGGCTCTTGTACCGTTTTACCGGTAAACTTAGGATCCTCACTATCTAAAACAAGCTGATATGTCTTGTGCTTTGGCACTCCGACTCTGTAATCAGGTCTCTCCACCGGTGTGAAATTGATGACAAAGAGCATATTATTCTTGCCATCCTTGCTCTTTCTGATAAAGCTGAAGATGCTTCTGTCTGCATCGTTTGCATTTATCCATTCAAAGCCTTCCCAGCTTGAATCCAGCTCATACAGACAGCGGTTTCTCCTATAGAGGTGAAGCAGCTCCTTTACCCAGTTCTGGATCTTTTTATGCTCCGGATTCTCAAGCAGATACCAGTCGAGTTCTCTTTCCTCACTCCACTCCTGCTTCTGTGCAAACTCCTGTCCCATGAAAAGAAGCTTCTTTCCACAGTGTCCCATCATAAATGCATATCCTGCCATGAGGTTCTTGAATTTATCCCCTTCTAAGCCCGGCATTTTGTTGAGCATAGAACACTTCAGATGTACCACCTCATCATGTGACAGTACCAGAATATATTTCTCACTCTCATTATAGCTCATCGCAAATGTCATCTTGTTGTGGTTATTTTTACGGAAATATGGATCCAGCTTCATATAATCAAGGAAGTCATGCATCCATCCCATGTTCCACTTGTAGCTGAAGTTCAGTCCGTCTTCCTCTACCTTGCCTGTTACCTTTGGCCATGCGGTAGACTCTTCGGCTATCATTACAGTTCCGTGATTTCTTCCAAGTATGAGTGTATTGATATGCTTGAAAAACTCTACTGCCTCGAGGTTCTTATTGCCTCCAAACTTGTTTGGCACCCACTGTCCATCGTTCTTTCCATAGTCAAGATAAAGCATTGACGCAACTGCATCCACACGGAGTCCGTCTACGTGGTAATTTTCTATCCACATCAATGCACTTCCGATAAGGAAGTTCTTTACTTCATTCTTACCGTAGTCAAATATCTTTGTGCCCCAGTCAGGATGCTCTCCCTTTCTTGGGTCTGCATACTCATATGTGGCTGTTCCGTCGAAATTGGCAAGTCCATGCGCATCCTTTGGGAAATGTGCAGGTACCCAGTCGAGTATTACTCCGATATTATTTTTATGGCACTGATCAACAAAGTATGCAAAATCCTCAGGCTCTCCATACCTCGATGTAGGTGCATAGTAGCCTGTCACCTGATATCCCCATGAGCCATCAAACGGATACTCTGAAATACCCATAAGCTCAATATGTGTATATCCCATAGTTTTTACATAGGATATGAGTGATTTTGCAAGCTCCCTGTATGTATAAAAGCCATCATCATCCCTGCCCGGATGTCTCATCCATGAGCCCGGATGGCACTCATATATAGCCATAGGTGAAGAATATACATCAGCATCTGACTTTGCTGCTCTCTTATCCATCCACTCTTTGTCAGTCCATGTGAAGTGCTCGATATCTGTGATGATTGACGCCGTTCCCGGACGAAGCTCTGCGTAGTTTGCGTATGGATCCGCCTTGTACAGCTTATCCCCCTGTTCAGTGACTATAATAAACTTATACATCTGACCCTTTTGCGCTCCCGGTACAAAAAGCTCATACACTCCCATGGTTTCCGGCTCTACACGCTTCATCTCATGACTGGTCTCATTCCAGTCGTTAAACTCACCAAACACGTATACTTCCCTCGCATGTGGCGCCCAGACGTCAAAGCACACTCCTTTTTTTCCTTTGCGCTCAGCTAAGTGAGCACCCATCTTCTTGTAGATATCATAGTGTGTTGCCTGACCAAACAGGTAACAATCCATTGCTGTAAAATTACACATATATATACCCCCATAAGTATTTATTTTTCCCTAAAATGATCCTCTTTGAGTACAATTCGGTCATCATCTGTATATCGCCTGGCTGTCAGAATACTTATAGCCTTCTTCAGTCCACTGTGAGCCTCCCTGTCTATAGCCTCGTCAATTATATCCTTGACCTCTGTCAGAGTGGTAGCCTGGTCTATCCTCTCAATATTGCTGATTCTGTTATGCAATGCCAGAATAGCCATCTCATCTATCTTGTACCCAAGCTCTGCAGAGTACGATTTGGCAAACAATACGAGTTCATCATTTGTAAAAATAGGGACCGATATCTTTTCCGTGAACTTGGATGCAAAGCCCTCATCCATTGAGAGAGCCTTCTTTATACCCTTTGATGTATCCTCAAGTATATAGAGTGTTCCTGTAATATCATGCTCCATCAAAAATGATAGCTGGGCAGCTATGCTGCGGTCGATATCACCGGCTCTTTCTATGATGAGACAGCCTCCTGTTATCTTTCTGACTACCTGCTGCACATCCTTTTTATTGAGTGCGGCAGCATCAATCTTGCCCATCTTTCCTGTAAGCTGTTCACCATCTCTTTGTAATACCTTTATAAAGCTTGTAGCAAGCATTGTCTTTCCGCAGCCCTGCTCTCCCTGTATAATGAGGTTGCCTGTGGATGCATTTTCTTTCCTGTTGAAATGATCAAGCACGGCATTATATGCCTTGCAAATCTGATCCTCCATACCCTTCACCGGTATGAAATATGAAAATATAGCTTTCTGTTCGCTTGTAAGTTCTTTTATATGTTTTGTTTCTTTCAATTTCGAGTCATCTTCTTCGCTGTCTAAATCCTCCGGCAATGAAATATCCGGCATTTTTCTTGTCTTAGCCATATCCAGCTTCTTCTCCAGTCCCGGATTCTTTGCTGTCATCTTGGCTATTTCCTGCTCGATAAATGATGTCACATGATCAAAATCTCTCTTCTCAGAAGTGTTTTCTTCCTCCTGTGTAGCCTCTTCATCTGCTGTATCATCATCGGCATTTAACATATCATCTGTTATTTCAGGCATCATGGTAGTCGGCTGCATGAGTATCTCGTCTTTCTCAGACTCCTCTGCCATAATTATATCCTCCGGCTCTCCAACCGGTTCCTTGGCTTCATCTGCAGTATCTTCAGGTACTTCCTGCGACTCCTGTGCTTCGTCTATAGCTTCTTCCTGTGACTCCTGCACTTCGTCTATAGCCTCTCTGGGTGCTTTCTGCGGCTCCTGTGCTTCGTCTATAGCCTCTTCCGGTGCTTCCTGCGGCTCCTGTACTTCATCCACAGTCTCATCTGCATAAAGCTCCTGCATATCCGGTTTCTGCTCTTCTTCAGGCTCCTTCACGGCAGCTTTCTGCTCTATAATATCAACCGGCACCTTAAGATACTCCTCCTCAAGAAGTTCCTTCGGAGTGACACCTGCATCCAGCTTTGGAATGACATCATTTAGTCTTTCCATGATGTCTCCTGCCTCCTGAAGTGCTCTTGCCTTAGCTGACTCAAGCTTCTGCTGCTCAGCCTCTTTAAGTGCAATTTCAGCCGCATGTCTGGTCTTTTCCCATTCTTCAAGCACATCCTGTATAGACATCTGTCCTGTAATCTGATGCTCAAGCTGAGTCTTTTCACTCATGACCATAGACATCTGTCCGTCAGCGTCTTCACCCAAAAGCTCCTTGAAATTCAACTTAAGTGAACCATCTATCTCTTCATCTGTAGCGATATGCTCTGTCTCTTCCGGCTGCTGTACATACTCTTCCTGCTCCTTTTCGAGCTTGAGATAAGGAATATCCTCAACTATCTTTTTGATGGTATCCATCGTATCAGCAACTTCATTCTTGCCCTTGGCCTCCATGATCTGCTGCATACCCTTGGCAATCTCCTGCTGTAAATTTACAGTATTGAACTTCTCCTGATTTACAGTAATCTGCGGAATAGTTACGTCATCATGCACTATCTCTCCGCCCTTTACCATCTCCATGGCACCTATCTCGGTGACCTCAGCCGTATCCTCTGTCTTAGCCGGCTTTTCCTTCTCTGCCTTGAAGCGTCTGTACTTTTCCTCCTGAGCCTTGGTAAGTGGCTGATAAAGCATCTTAAGCTCCAGCGCACGCTCCACATATGGTCCGTCTCCGAACCACAGAATGAGCTCATCGCAGGCATCTATACACTTATCGGCTTTTCCGGCCTTGTGGTATAGATATGCAAGCTCATATGCCCACTCCTCAGTGTATTCTTCATCCTTGTACTCTTCAAGAATAGTGATAAGCTCATCAAATGAAGCTCCCTGCCCTTTTTTGATGGCATATCTTAATACATACTTCATATCATCATGAGGCGCTATCTCAACAAACTCATCATAATACTCTGTAGCAGCATCATAATCACCCATCTTGATGGCAACCTCAGCCAGTCTGTATATAATCATCCTGCCGATTGGTGAACGGTCATAGGCCATTAAAAGTATGTCCCTTGCATCCTGGTATCTTTCGGCCTTCTCGTAGATTTCGCCGATTTTAACGAGTGTATTTACATTTTTAATTTTGTTCCAATTTATGCTATCCGCAATCTCTGCTGCGCTCATATAGCCCTCCTCGGCGCTTAGGGCTTTTATCTGATCCAACTTGAGATTGTATTCGTATTTATCCACTTATTTCACCTACTCGTATTTAAGCTTATTATTTTTTGTATCTACGCCTGTTGTCTTTGTATAATCCATTGTGTCCTCAGGAAGCTTCTTTTTCCTGAGAGCATAATTAACAACTCTTCTCACAATATAGTATATCACAGCAAAGGTCGGAACACCAAGTAACATTCCAAGAAAACCAAACATTCCTCCGCCGATTAGTATGGCAAACATAACCCAGAAGGTCGAAAGTCCTGTAGATGAGCCAAGTATCTTAGGTCCTATGATATTGCCATCCACCTGCTGCAGCACAACAATAAATATCAAAAGATAAAGCGCGTGCCACGGACTCTGAATTACCACTATGAGTAACGATGGAATTGCACCGATAAACGGTCCGAACACCGGAATCACATTTGTGACACCGATAATCACTGCGACAAGCACTGATGATGGTATCCTTAAAATCAGACATCCGAAATATGCAATCACTCCAATAATCAGTGAATCTATTATCTTACCGCTTATGAAGCCTCCAAAAATCTCATTTGTCTTTCTGAGTGTCTCAATAATGATATTTCCTGTCTTTGGCTTACAGACAGCATATATTATCTTTTTACTCTGTCCTGCAAGGGTCTCCTGAATACTCATCACATAGACCATCACGATTATTCCGATAATGAAATTGAGTAAGCCTCTGACTACCGAAATCACACCGGTTGTAATCTGTGCAACATACTTCTGTGCCTCAGGAATCAGCTTTTCTGTGGCATAATTTTCAATGTAGTCGGTTGCATTCTGTAAACCTGTGCTCGCGAGTTCAGCAATTTTGCTGTCCCCGAAATTACCATGCTTTATCATGTTGATGAATGCCGCAACATCTTTTGGCAGTGTCTTCATAAGTCCTGATATACTTGCTATGACAGAAGGCACAATAGCCGCAATGAGGAGCGAAATAATCGCTACAAGAATAATAACCGAGCCTGTGATTGCAAGAGCTCTTGAAACCTTTCGCAGCTTGCTTTCGCTTTTCATCTTTTTGGAAAGAAGCTTTTTAAAGCATCTTTCCAGCCACAGCATGACAGGATTCATCAGGTATGCAAGCACAAGTCCCATTATAATAGGCATTGCTGCCGCAAGCAGCTTGCTCCATATACCTGCAAAGCCCTCAAATCTGTACAGTGCAAAGAAAAACAGTATACTGACTGCAAACGTGACAAATACCATGACACCTATTCTGATCAGATGTGGCCATTCCTCACGCCCCGGGTGCGAAGCAGAATTCGCACCCTTATCTGCATTTATCTCAATGTTTGATTTTTTACCAGCTTTTCCGGTTTCTTCCATCGGATTAAACTCTCCTTATTTACGGTTATAGTTGATGAGACATCCCTTTAATATTATCTCTCTTTCATCATCTGTGAGCTCACCCATCTTCAGTGTAAATGGCTTTAATTCACCATCCTTGACAACATATGCCTCAAACTCCGTCTTTGCATCCTCGATTTCCTTCTTGATTCCCGGAAGGAAGATATAGTCGAGGTTGTGGAACGGAAGCTCTCCCTCATCGATGATGAATGGAAGCATTCCCCAGTTGATAAGGTTTGAACGGTATCTCTTTGTGGCATACTCGTTTGCGATATTAGCCCAGCCTCCGAGTACCTTCTGGCAGCTGGCAGCCTGCTCTCTTGCTGAGCCGTCACCCGGCTTAACAGCAAAAATTGTGCTTCCGAAGCCCATATTCTCATGGCTTGCCTCAGGGAATTTTTTCTTTACTACTCCCATGATTTCAGCAACCTCAGGAACAGCCTTTCCTGCGCACTCACCACTCTCTATAGCCTTCTGGGCCTTCTGGATTTCCTTTGCTCTGCCTACATACTCAGGATCCTTTCTTGAAAGTGCGAACTCTGCAAGTCCAAGAGGGTTTGAACGATATGATGATGTCTCTCCTGAAGGAATGAGCTCATCTGTTGTAGTAACAGGATCATGAATCTCTGAAACCACCTTAAGGAGCATATTCTCAGGAAGCGCGCTCATTGCCGGCCAGTCCTTGATGTTTGGTCCGAACTGGATTTCAACTGAAGGATCTGCCACTCCATGGCTGTCAAATACACGGTTCTCATATATAGTCTTGTCAAAGAAATATTTTGGCTTTGTAAAGTTGACATCAATATCCGCTGCTGATGTAAGGAAGCCCTTGTTTGCTGCTGTTGCAGCGATTGAACGTGCATCCATGAGTGCCACTGAGCTGATCTGTCCGTTCTGTACCTTAGAACCCTCTCTGTTAGGGAAGTTTCTTGTTGAATGACGGATAGAGAATGCGTTGTTGGCAGGTGTATCTCCTGCACCAAAGCAAGGTCCGCAGAAAGCAGTCTTTACGATTGCACCTGTCTCAAGAAGCTTTGCTACAGCTCCGTTTTTCACAAGCTCCATGTATATTGGAGTAGATGCCGGGTAAACACTCAGTGTAAACTCGTCTGCTCCGATTGAATGTCCGTTTAATATGTCAGCCGCATCGCAGATATTCTCAAATCCACCGCCTGCACAGCCTGCGATGATTCCCTGGTCTACATACAGTTTTCCGTCTCTTACCTTACTCTTTAAATCAAGCTTCACCTTGCCGTCAAAGCTTACCTCAGCTCTCTTCTCACAGTCATCGAGAATATCCATGAGGTTTGCATTGAGCTCATCGATAGTGTAGGTATTGCTTGGGTGGAATGGCATAGCTATCATTGGGCGGATCTGGCTTAAATCAATCTCAATAAATCTGTCGTAGTAAGCCACCTCACCCGGATTAAGCTCCTTGTGGTCCTCAGCCCTACCGTGAATCTCAAAGAATTCCTTAACCTGGTCATCTGTTCTCCAGATAGAAGAAAGACATGTAGTCTCTGTTGTCATAACATCGACACCTATACGGAAGTCAACGCTCAGATTAGACACACCCGGTCCTACAAACTCCATAACTTTGTTCTTTACGAAGCCGTTTCCGAATACCTCTCCGATAATTGCAAGTGCGACATCCTGTGGTCCAACGCCCTTTATTGGCTCTCCTGTCAGGTAAATACCTACTACCTCAGGCATATCAATATCATATGTCTGTTCGAGAAGCTGCTTAACAAGCTCAGGTCCACCCTCGCCGACTGCCATAGTACCAAGTGCACCATAGCGTGTATGTGAATCAGAACCAAGTATCATCTTTCCGCCGCCGGCAAGCATCTCTCGTGCAAACTGATGGATAACTGCCTGATGAGGTGGTACATAGATTCCGCCGTACTTCTTTGCACATGTGAGACCAAACATGTGGTCATCCTCATTGATTGTTCCACCAACTGCACAAAGGCTGTTGTGACAGTTTGTAAGTACATACGGGATAGGGAATTTCTCAAGTCCTGAAGCTCTTGCTGTCTGAATGATACCTACAAATGTGATATCATGCGATGTAAGCTTATCAAACTTAATCTGAAGCTTGTCCATATTGCCGGATGTATTGTGCTCCTTTAAAATACCGTAAGCAATTGTCGCCTGCTTAGCTGTCTGTTTGTCGATGTCCATGCCGGTCTTGCTTTTTACAGCTGCCTGAGCTTTTGGTCCATCAATTATTACTTCCTTACCGTTTAAAAGGTAAGCACCGTTTTCATATAATTTCACTTATTCTACCTCCGTATGTGTATTTCAAAATTCTTTTATTTACTATTATATAATATTATAGGTAATTGTGGCAATAAATAAATCACCATCTACCTTAATTTCGAATTTTCCTCCCATCAAATGGGTCAGATTCTTTGCAATCGAAAGTCCAAGTCCACTTCCTTCAGTGGTTCTCGACCTCTCTCCCCTCACAAAACGCTCTGTCAGGTCTACATTTCCGTTGCTTACTATGTCAAGCTCGTTCTTAGACACATTCTTTATTGTAAAAACTGCCTTTGTATCTGCCTTTTCAAGCTCTACATACACTCTGGTATTTTCCAGTGCATATTTTGCGGCATTAGTATACAGATTTTCAATAGAGCGGTAAAGCTGACGTCCATCCGCATAGATAAATATCTGTTCTGATGGAATTTTTGTAACTATTGTCAGATTTCTCGACTCAAAGCGCTCATTGAATTCACCTCCGGTCTGGTATAAAAGCTCAACCAGATCAAGCTTTTGCATATTGAGCTTCACATTTCCCGAGGTAATCTTTGATGTCTCTACCAAATCCTCTGTAAGCTGCTTTAAGCGCTGTGACTTTTCCTCCAACACATGTATATAGTATTTGGCATTTTCATTTTCCAGATTTTCCCTCTTAAGCAGGTCAACATAGTTGACTATTGAAGTCAGAGGTGTCTTTATATCATGTGATACGTTTGTTATTAGGTCTGCCTTTAATTTTTCATTCTTAAGGCTCTCATTTACCGAGCTCATAAGACCCTGGCGTATATGGTTGACAGCCTCCGCCACCTTTTTCTGCTGCCCATGAAACTCATTGACATTGAGTGTAGTGTCAAGCGCTCCTTCCGAGATAGCTTCAAGTGCCTCCTGTATGCGCATTATCTCTTTGTTTTTTTGTGTGTGGATATCCTTTTTCTCAATAACTCTTTTCAAAAGCTCATAGCCCTTGTACATCAGGCTGTGTGTGTAAAGTATATTGCCTTTTATCTTCCTTACAATGCTCTGGTATAAAATAATAAAAGCCAGATCAAACAAAAAAGTAAATGTGCCGGCCGTCATAATGAGTGATGCATAGTCAAAATGCTGGTTTTTTACGCCTGAAATCACTTTTCCCATAAATACCATGAGCAGTGTAAATATCACTAGCATCACATCAGAGTATACCTTGTCAATCGGTAAATAGTATATTGTGTAATCATCCTCTGATTTTCTTCCGGCCACGTTTGCCATATATGCCAGACTCACAAAGCTGCCTACCAGACCCGCAAGCGATATTAGTGTATATATATCAATATTTCCATGCGCATCGTGCCTGAATGCATAGCCTGTAGCAAACACTCCTGTCACCATAAGTATCATGCATAGCTGATGCAAAACTATGACCGCCGCTTTTTTTCCTATCGTATACTGCTTCATTTGTTGTCCTCTATCTTATAGCCTACTCCCCAGACCACCTTCAGATATCGCGGCTCTTTAGGATTTATCTCTATTTTTTCCCTGATATGTCTGATGTGCACTGCAACTGTATTATCGGCGCCTATCGCCTCCTCGTTCCATATACTCTCATATATTTCGTTTATTGAGTAGACCTTTCCCTTGTTTTTAAGGAGTAAAAGCAGGATATTGTACTCAATCGGTGTGAGCTTTACCTCCTCACCATCCACAGTCACCTTTTTTAAATCATCATTTACCAAAAGGCCTCCGGCTTCATAAACCTTGTCTCCGGCTGCATCATTGCTTGACAGAGTGGTATATCTGCGAAGCTGTGACTTTACCCTTGCCACAAGCTCAAGCGGATTAAAAGGCTTTGTGACATAATCATCAGCCCCCACATTGAGGCCTAAAATCTTGTCAGCATCCTCTGTCTTTGCCGAGAGAATAATTATCGGCACCCTGCTTTCCTTTCGTATCTGCAGAGTAGCTCTTATTCCGTCGAGCTTTGGCATCATGACATCTATTATCATGAGGTCTATTTTTTTATTCTTCATAATTTCAACCGCCTGTATGCCGTCGTAAGCCTTCTCCACGTCGTAGCCCTCCTGCATCAGGTAAATCTCAATTGCCTCAACTATTTCCTTGTCGTCATCACAAACTAATATTGTCATATTATCCTCCTTCTATGAATTTTGAACAGAAACCTTCTCCTGCCGTTAGTCAGCTATATTTTATCAGATTATCCACTTTGTTTTTCTTAAAATCTGCTTAATATTACCCACTTTAAATATAAGCCAAAAAGCAGCCGTTCTGTTTTGAACTGCTGCTTTATATTACATAGGTGTGTTTCATTTCCCTTTATTTCCGGTGATGCTCTGCCACATTCTGTGGATACCGTCTGTGAGCTCCTTTCCCTCCTTTGTGTTGATAACAGGTGGATTGCCGGCTTTTCTGCTTATTGCCTTATAATCCTCATCAACAGACGATTTTGAGCCGGCAGCCTTGGCTTCATCCTTATCATTGCTATGATTTGATCCGGCATCAGGTGTATCGTCTGCAAGCTTCACTTCACCCACTACACCATCTCCCAGGTCCTCGCCCTCAGCAAGTCCCAGTTTTCTGATATAATCCATATTTACCTTGATTTCAGTCTGTCTGTTTGCATAGATGGACTTCTCTTCCTTGTCAATAGTACGCTCCTCTACAGGCTTACCTGCATTTTTCTGACGTTCTATCTCCTTATTTCTATCATCGATAATCTTAAGATACTTCTCCGTATCGGACAAATCCTGAAGCTGTCCCTTGAGCTCATACTGGTTAGTTTTAACTATCTTCTCCTGCTCTGCAATCTTATCCTTCATATTCTTGCACAGCTTTTCAAGTGACTCGTTGGTATCATTGATGATATCACGCACTCTTGAAAGCGCCTCATCCGTATAGATAACCGATGCTGCATACACATCCTCAGCCTTTCTGCTTGCATCCCAGACTATCTGGTCCCCCTTCTTTCTGAACTCTCTCTCTGCGTGATTGCGACTCTGCTCAGTAAGCTCATACTCATCCTGTATTGCATATATACACTTATTCAGCTCAGCAAGTAAATCTATCATTTGCTGCTTGTTTATGATCACCCTGCTCGGCTCCGGCTTATACGGCTGCGCCTTTGAGAGCATGATATGAATTTCTCTTAGTACCTTTTCTGTTTTATCGTTCGCATTCATTTTCTATTTCCTCGGATTTAAATTAACATTATAACTATTCAGGGTGGTTCTGAATACTCACCACTTACCCATATTTTATATGAAAATCCGCTTCTCGTAAATAGCCAAATGAATAATAGTAGTTACTATAATTAAATCAATCCCGCTGCCGCATTTCTCAGCTCATCTGCCGCATGCTTTATCTCGGCAGCCTGCTCTTCGCTCACATTTCCGGGCTTTGTCCTTGAAATAAGCTTCTTCACATACGAAAGCGATGATTTCACACTTTTTTTCTGTGCGCTGTCCATAGCCTTTCTTTTTTCCTTGTCAGCCATGACATTTTCCACCTGTCGCACAAGCGTATCAGCCTCGCTTCTTGCATCAATATAAGCCTTTCTCTGTCCGTCTGTTGCCTCATACTCCTGTGCCTCGCGGATTGCCTGCTCAATCTCAGAATCAGACAAATTTGAGCTTGCGGTAATCGTAATCTCCTGATGCTTTCCTGTGCCCAGGTCCTTTGCAGAAACCTGCACAATGCCATTTGCATCTATATCAAACGTCACCTCTATCTGCGGCACACCTGCCGGAGCCGGCTTGATGCCCTTTAGCCTGAAGTTTCCAATCAGCTTATTGTCCCTTGCAAACTGCCTCTCACCCTGCAGTACCTTTATATCCACAGAGGTCTGGAAGCTTCCTGCAGTTGTAAAAATCTGGCTGTATCTCGTAGGAATAGTCGTATTTCTGTCAATAATTTTGGTTGAGACACCACCGACCGTCTCAATTCCGAGTGAAAGCGGTGTGACATCCATCAGTATAATCTCTGCCGCACTGCTGCCTGCGACAATTGCTCCACCGAGCTTGCCGCCCTGTACTGCTGCACCGAGTGCCACGCACTCGTCAGGATTTAGGTTGTGTGAAGGCTCTTTTCCTGTAATTCTTCTGACCTCCTCAACAACAGCCGGCACACGTGTAGAGCCTCCTACCAACAGCACCATTCCAAGCTCTGCTGCGGAAATCCCCGCATCTGAAAGTGCCTGATTGACAGGAATAGCAGTTCTCTCCACCAGATCCTTTGTTATCTCATTAAACTCAGCCCTTGTGAGGTTCATCTCCATGTGGACCGGATGTCCCTTTACAGTGGTGATAAATGGCAGATTGATAGTGGTTGAGGATGAGGATGAAAGCACCTTTTTTGCCTTCTCAGCCTCCTCCCTGACACGCTGCATAGCAGTATTATCCTTTCTCAGATCCACATTCTGCTGTCTGTAAAACTCTGTGACAAGATAATTCGTGATTCTCTCATCAAAATCATCTCCACCCAGATGATTATCACCGGCTGTGGCAAGCACCTCTATCAGATTGTCCCCTATTTCGATAACAGACACATCGAAGGTTCCTCCTCCGAGGTCGTAGACAAGAATTTTCTGCTGCTGTCCGTGGTCCAGTCCGTATGCGAGTGCCGCAGAGGTTGGCTCATTTATGATTCGAAGCACATTAAGCCCCGCAATCCTTCCTGCATCCTTAGTTGCCTGCCTCTGCGCATCCGAAAAATATGCAGGAACTGTGATTACAGCGTCTGTCACTGCCTCACCAATATAGTCCTCTGCATCCTTTTTCAGCTTTCTGAGAATCATAGAAGAAATCTCAGGAGCTGAATACAGCTTTCCGTCCACTTTTGCCCTGAAATCGCTTCCCATCTGTCTCTTTATTGAGAAAAATGTCCTGTCCACATTGACTGCTGCCTGCCTCTTTGCAGCCTCGCCAACCAGTCGCTCTCCATTCTTTGTAAAAGCCACTACAGACGGAGTTGTTCTCTGACCCTCGCTGTTAGTTATGACTACCGGCTGATTATTCTCCAATACTGCCACACAGCTGTTTGTTGTTCCTAAATCTATACCTATAACCTTGCCCATTTTATGCCTCACTGTTTTTTATTTAAGTCTCATAAATAATTGATTTTTTGACTTACTATTTCATCTTAATACTACTTTAAGCTTGGAAAATTCACTCGTCAAGGCATGAGGCTGTTATTTCAGAGAATGTTTATACTTTTAATTTTTATATCACAACATAACAACAAAGGCACCGCCGAAGCAGTGCCTTTGTTGATTAGTTTATAGGTTGGATTAAATGATAATTGAGGATTGCTTATTCACTTACTTTCTTTTTGAGTAATCCGAGTAATCCACATGCAATGAAAGATCCGATTACTAATGCAACAAGATACATTAACGGATTTCCGATTGTAGGAACTACGAAGATTCCTCCGTGAGGTGCCATGAGTGTACATCCAAATGCCATTGAAAGTCCACCTGCCACTGCTGAACCGACTACACATGCCGGAAGGACATGAAGCGGATCAGATGCTGCGAATGGGATTGCACCCTCTGTGATAAATGATAATCCCATGATAAAGTTTGTAGGTCCTGCCTTTCTCTCCTCTGCTGTGAACTTGTTCTTGAAGAAAATTGTTGCAAGAGCGATTGCGATTGGTGGAACCATACCGCCAATCATAACTGCTGCCATGATATTGTAGTTTCCGGCAGCGATTGAAGCTGTACCAAATACATAAGCGGCTTTGTTTACAGGGCCACCCATATCTACTGACATCATTCCCCCGAGAAGTACTCCGAGCACTACTGCGCTTGCACCGTTAAGTCCATTAAGACCATTGTTGATAGCTGTATTTAAAGCTCCGATTGGAGGCTCAACTACAAACTGCATTATAACGCCTACCAGGAATATACCAAGCAGCGGATAAAGCAGAACCGGCTTCATACCATCAAGACTCTCCGGAAGTTTAGAAAATACCTTCTTTAAGAGAAGCACAATATATCCTGCAACGAAACCTGCTACAAGTGCTCCAAGGAAGCCTGATGTACCGTTTGCTGCGATTGAACCGCCTACAAAACCAACTGCAAGACCCGGACGGTCAGCAATACTCATAGCGATAAAGCCTGCAAGAATTGGAAGCATAAATCCAAATGCTGTTCCACCAATTCCCTTAAACATTGCTGCGGCCTGTGTAATAGTACCGAAATTTGCTCTCTGGTCAGCCGGCAGTGAATTAAGGTCAACACTGAATCCATCGATAAGGAATGCGATTGCGATAAGAATACCACCACCAACTACGAATGGAAGCATATGTGAAACACCATTCATCAGATGCTTGTAAATCTGATGTCCAATGCTCTCTTTTCCACCAACTGATGAATGTGAAGCCTCTTTTTTACCTGATGCCTTAAATACAGGAGCATCACCGGCAGCAATTCTCTTTATGAGCTCTTCTGCCTTATTGATTCCGTCAGAAACCTGACACTCAATAACCTTCTTTCCGTCAAAGCGGTCTGTAGGTACATTTGTATCACAGGCAACTATAACACCTGCAGCCTTTGCGATTTCATCATCTGTGAGCACATTTTTGGCTCCGCCTGAGCCTCTTGTCTCAACCTTTACCTGATATCCAAGCTCCTTGGCTTTTTTCTCGATAGCCTCAGCAGCCATATAAGTATGGGCAATTCCTGTAGGACAGGCTGTAACTGCAACGATAAATACATCGTCCTTCTTCACCTCAACAGGCTCTTTCGCCTTTACCTCTTTGGCAGCCTCTTTCTCATCCTTTGCTTTTTCAGCGCTATCGATGATATTTAAAAACTCATCAACTGAACCGGCATTGATAAGAGAATTTGTAAACTGCTCGTCCATCAGCATAACAGAGAGCTTGCTAAGCACCTGAAGATGCACATTATCCTCTGTGTTTGGTGCAGCTATAAGGAAAATAATCTTTGCAGGTGTACCATCGAGTGATTCAAAGTCAACCCCATCCTTTACAACCATTGCCGCAAGACCTGCTTTAGTAACAGCATCAGACTTACAATGAGGAATTGCTATACCCATTCCAATTCCTGTTGTGCCTTCCTCCTCTCTTGCAAAAACACCCTTGCGATACTTCTCCACATCGGCTATTTTGCCACTTTTTGCCATCAAATCAATACACTGATTCAATGCTTCGGTTTTTCCGGCAGGCGTACCATTTAAATTGATACTCTCAGCTGCCAATAAATCCCTGATTGTCATACATCATTCCTCCTAATAGAATATATTAATTATTTATATCAACCTTTTTGATACCGTTTGTTTAATTGGAAGCACTGTCCCATTTATCAATAAGTGCTTCAACCTCAGGCTTTGTAGCAAGCTCCTCAGAAAATGAACTTGCACTTCCCGTACATACGCCATAAATAAATGCCTGCTTATAATCATTTGATTTGAGGTATCCGTAAACAAATCCGGCTACCATCGAATCTCCTGCTCCTACAGAATTTTTGAGCTTTCCTTTAGGTGCATTTGCCTTAAACTCCTGTCCATCCTCAGTCACAAGCACTGCTCCGTCGCCTGCCATTGAAACAAGCACGTTTCTTGCGCCCTGCTCCTGAAGCTTCTTTGCATACTTTATCACATCGTCCTTGTCTGTAATCTCAACCCCGAATATCTCACCGAGCTCATGATTGTTTGGCTTGATGAGGAACGGCTTATATGGAAGCACGTTTGTGAGCAGATTTCTTGTCGCATCAACCACGATATTTATTCCGCGACCCTCAAGATGCTTCATGATATCCATATACATTGATGAAGGCATCACATCAGGAATACTTCCTGCGAGAACAAGCACATCAGACTCCTTTAAGCAGTCAAGCTTCTCATAGAGTTTTTTAATATTGTCCTCAGTGATTGCAGGACCCTGACCATTAATCTCGGATTCCTCATTTGAGCGAAGCTTCACGTTGATACGTGAAATACCATCCTCCACCTCTATAAAATCAGTATCAACACCTTTTTTTGCTAGAAGTCTTTTAATTTCATTTCCTGTAAAACCCGCTGTAAAACCAAGTGAAGTATTGCTCATTCCAAGATTCTTAAGAACCATGGAAACATTGATGCCTTTACCACCTGCAAAAATCTTCTCTCCAGTCGTTCTATTGACTACTCCTGTCTTAAAATCTGTTACATCAACAATATAATCTAATGATGGATTAAAAGTAACTGTGTAAATCATGTTAGACCTCCTTAATATTTTTGTATTTCTTATAGTTGTCATTACTTAGTGCATTTGTAATAATTACAGCATCTTCAAAATCAGCAAACTTGATGCTTGATACCTGTGAAAACTTACTGTCATCCGCAAGAATGTATTTCTCCTTGCTATTCTCCATGGATTTCTTTTTAACCATGGCCTCCTTTATCTCCGGAGTCGTAAATCCATTCTTCACAGTAATTCCGTTGGTTCCCCAGAAGCCCTTCGTAAAATTATATTTATCGAGCGTCACAACGGCCTCATCTCCGACAATAGCCTCGGTAGTAGACTTGAACTCGCCACCCAGAATATATACTGTATATCCCCTATCGGAAATTCTCTTGGCATTAGTCAGAGAGTTTGTAACAAAAACCACATTCTTTGCAGTAATATAATCAATCATGACTGCCGTTGTAGTACCGGCATCTATATAAACAAAATCATTATCCACAATAAGTGATGCCGCATATCTGGCAATCTGTTCCTTTTCGCTGCGATTCTGCTTAAGCCTGTTGATAACCTTCTCATCCTGAGTATGGATATTCGTATTATTTGCAATCGCACCACCGTGTACCTTGGTGAGATACCCCTTCTTATCCATTGCAACAAGATCACGCCTGATTGTCGACTCAGAGATTTCAAGCTCATCCATAAGCTGCTGTACAGTCACACTTCCCATCGAATCTAATATATCGAGTATTTTTTTGCATCTATCTTCCGCCAGCATCTAATCCCCCCTGTTTATCAAACTATTCAAAGACTTATTTTATAAGCCATTTATTTAATGCTCATTTTCAAATTACTGTATTAAACATTTCAATATTCATTTAACTTGTAGTATAATTATATTTTCATAATCCGTCATTGTCAATCATAATCCGTCATTTATATTCACAAATAATCACACTAAAAATTGTTAAAAATTTATAAAGCAAGTTTTATAATTGTGCAATATATGCAAATGCAACATTCATTTTTGTGCAGAATATACTATATATATCATTAATACTTGCCTAATTACTATTTTTAGAATCTTTTCTATTACTAATTTATAATTAACATTAATAGTTCAAATTGACTAATTTTTATTTTGCATCAATCTAACTTTGACTGATTTTGACTGTTTCATTTTTAATTTAGTGTAGCATCCTGAAAAATAATGTAGAAAATTTAAAATAATGAAAATCTGTACAACATATATTACGAATATTACATAAATTCACAATATATTTTATTTGCAAATTATATAAAAGAAAGACCACATCATAAACTGATGTAGTCCTTTTGAGAGAGGTGACAGCCGGATTTGAACCGGCGATGACGGTGTTGCAGACCGGGGCCTTACCACTTGGCTATGTCACCATATATTATACTAAAAAACTCCCCGAGTAGGGCTCGAACCTACAACAACTCGGTTAACAGCCGAGTGCTCTACCATTGAGCTATCGAGGATTATTAAGGTTTGTACCTTCAAAACTTCATACAAATCCGATTTGTTTTTCTCCGTTATTAACCAGATTAAGCCCTCGACCTATTAGTAACAGTCAGCTCCACATGTT
>ERZ838118.575-NODE-575-length-50548-cov-6.545699_pt1 | contig 50548 bp, 33 predicted proteins | sample MGYA00519863_ERZ838118 | MGnify/ENA primary metagenome ERZ838118 (study PRJEB31850, sample SAMEA3708827) | human gut metagenome | biome: human gut; feature: human-associated habitat; material: faeces | place: China | collected 2014 ...
CTCCCAGTTGAGTGACAGCAGCTAAAACGCCATTATGGGGATTATAATCTAAAAAACTACGCCATGCCTGTGCTAATGCCGGACGGGCTTCATGCAAAGCTTTCTCATTTGCTGTAGATATAGCGCCTATCTTCTCTATAAGTTTACCTTTGCAATTAACCTTTAAAAAGCGACTCTCGCCTGATTTCTGAGGAACGTAACGATGCTTCTAAAGATGTTATTCCTTCATCTTTTGAAAATGACTTAACCAACCGCCCTCCCATAAAGGCAAATAACAGAATGAGAATAAATGGGAAATACCCTACTCGTTTTACCATATACTTTTATTTTGCATCTCCAATAATTCTCATTTGTAAAGGTGATTCCTCTGCATTACAATACACAGTTATCGTTTTATCGAAATGCTCTGGATACTCTGCTTGATATTTTATCGTCAATATTAAATTCTTTCCCGAACAAACAGGCTCTTTAGAATATTCAACTGTAGTACAACCACAAGATGTTATTACATTCTCAACTACCAATGGTCTTTTCCCAATATTAGTTAATATAAAATCCACCGTTTGCTCTTGCTTCCAATCAAAACTATCTAATTTAATGGATTTTTTATTAACCTCAACCTGTGTTAATGGTTCGGTAATATGCATAAAAGCTGATTCCCCTGAAATTATTTTCAAATATAATTCTTTTATTTTTGGATTTTGTACAGGATTACCTATCGCTAGCACCTTATTTTCTTTATCCAATAATAAAGTCTGGAACCGCATTTCAACAGGAAAATGGTTTAATTTATTAATACTATCTTTCTCATCTATGCAAACAGGATAATCAAAATTTTCTGTTTTAAGCAAATGTTCAACACTTTTCTTGTTCATAGGATGTATAAAAAACAACACATTACATTCCGGAAATGTATCTTCTAATTGTTTAATAAAAGGCTTCCATGCATTAAGTTTCAAATGGCATCGAAGACAGCCTATTGAATCAATATACGTTAATACTTTATAGTTACAATCTTTTTCAAAATAACCAATAACAGTATCTTTAGCAAATCTAGTAAAAGTGGGGTTATTAGGAAAGACTATTTTCTTATAGCTCCACTCTTCAACCATTTTTTTTATATCCTTCTTGTTTTGTTCATTACATGAAAACAAAGAAAAACACACAAAACAAATCAAGAACATATAAATATATCGACACATTATCACCTATCTATTTTAATTTAAATTTTATTAGTTCCGGATCAGGCATATTAGAAAAAGCATATAATGCCTTATCTTCATCATCTACACTAATTAATGTGACAGGAATATTTAACTCGTATTTTTGTACAGCATTTCCATTCCAATCGAACACATAAATAATTGTACCAGTAAGTGCTTCCAAACCTTTTTCTTTAAAATTCTTACCTGAATAAAGCGCATATACATATTGGGGAGAAGTACACAAACTAATAAATGTACTATTATTTAAGGATGAAATGGGAGCTGCTCGCATATCTCCGTCAACTTGCGTCTTATAAACAGGATAGTTCATCTCATATTTCTTTATTAAAGAAATATCAATAGTATCTATTTTATAAAAATAAATAATTTCAGAAGTATTCACTGCATAAACAAACTTATTCATATTTGAATTTACACGGATAATACCTTGATAAGCCATACCGCGTAAATTGTTTGCTATTTGCTGTTCCTCTTTGTCTCTATATGGATATTCTGCATATTTCTTTTCTTCAGTTAGCCCAGCCCCCCAAAGCCTAAACATACAATCTTCATAAAAGCCCAAAGATACAAAAGTATTAAATGCCGTAGGAAGCACCTTAATCGTCCCAGGAATTGTATCCTTAATTAAAATTGAATAATTACGAATTCCAGTTTTTATTTCAGGTATATTCAAAACACTCAATGTTTTTTTATATAAATCATAAACACTTATAGCTTTTTCATTAAATAATTGAAAATCAAAAGGCATTAAAAATTCATCAACACCTTGTCCTTTCTTTCCAAAATCATATATTGAATCTAAATTATTCAAATTTACTAAATGGAATAATCCATTTTCAGACTTTTCATCAAATACCATAATTGCTGAATCACAATATAGCATGTCCATTGGAGTTCCCCAAATATAATTGTTTGATGACATTTTTTCATATTCTAAGAAAACCTTACTAGTAAACAAATTATCCAATCGACTATTTATCTTATTATTTTCACAACTATAAAAGACAATCGATATAAAAAAAACAACGATGTATTTTAGTTTCATTATATACTAATTAAAAATAGCTTATATAAATATCATAATTAAATTATAAGAAGGTGTGAAAAGTATATTTCTTACACACGTACTATCACACCTTCATTAAATTTAGGAATATAGCTTATAACCTTTTATAGCCAATCCATCACTATATATAATACAAATTCCAGATGTAACTACACAAAAGTCAAAATCAACTTCTGCATTATTAGCTAACGCATCAACGTTGCAAAGCAATAAGTTTGAGGATGTTTTAGCATTCCAATTGTAGCCACAAAATGTAGATATAAATAAACAAATTACAGCTACTACAACAAATAAATACTTAGCTCTCATTATATTTCTAAATATATGGATGATATTCACCAAGACATGCGCCCCAATCTCCTAAAGTTCGACAGATTTGCAATCTTGTATAGACGCAACCAACACACTCACTTCCACTTTCTCTTGTATCAGCTAAAGCTTCTATATTATTCAATGCCAAATTGGACAACTTTGCATTACTCTGTGAAACATATACATTGTATCCTGTTACAGCAGCAATAGCAACAATGGCAATAATGCCCATCATTTTCTTTTTCATTTTGTATTTTTTAGTTTATACTTTCTCCTTTTTATTCTGTATATATCATTTCAACAGAATAGCAATAGTTTGCTACATTAATTTTTTATTCTTATGTTTGCATCGGAATCTTTTTAAAGGTTTTAGGAGCAGATGATATGTAAGCAAATTCGGCAAGATGAACAAACTCATCATTCTGCTCCTTTAATCAAGTTAATTATCTCATTCAACCAAAGCTAAATTTTAGTATTGGCTGGTCACTATTTACATCTGTCGCCATTATTGTTTTAGTAGCTTCATCTACCCAAATACCATATATATAATGATCAAGTACATATTTACATAACGGCTCTCCTTTCAAACTAAATACATAAATGTATTTTCCACCATCAGGAAGTCTGCCGCTTTGACTTGCTATCTCTTTAAAGGACGTTCCATGAAACACCGCATAAATAGCACTATCAGTTACTTGAACATCACTGAATCCCATAATGCCTGTTGGTATACCATACCCATCGGAAACTTTGAATTCAGGTTCGTTGTGCTCACCGATACGAACAACATGAGTACTGTCTTTCAAATTATAAACTTCAACCACCTCTCCCAGTTGAGTGACAGCAGCTAAAACGCCATTATGGGGATTATAATCTAAAAAGCTACGCCATGCCTGTGCTAATGCTGGACGGGCTTCTTGCAAAGCTTTCTCATTCGTTGTAGGTATAGCACCTATCTTCTCTATAAGTTTACCTTTGCAGTGAACCTTTAAAAAGCGGCTCTCACCTGAATAGTCAGGAATAACAAATGTTGTATCATCATACACAACAAAATCAAGTGGTCGAAGTATATCTTCATCCAATGTTACCGCTTCCTCACGAAGCAGTGAATCACCGGATGAAGAATAATCTAACCTAGTTAATTCGCTCTTGTTTGCATCCAATGTCCATACTGCATGATTATAAAAACGAAAGTTTTCCATTGAAAGCATTTCCATAGGAGAATCTCCACGCCGTCCAAAAGAAGACAGATACTGAAAACTCGGATATTGAAATAGATGTCCGTAATGATCAGTACCATGTAAATCCATCACAATGACCTTATCCCCTTCTATTCGTATTCGAAAAGGATAACGGAACAAGGCTGTATCAAGCTCTATTACCTGCGCTGACAAATGTCTCTCTTCCGGAAACTCTGAATATTTCATCCCCCAAAAAGTTCTTTGGGACTGTGAACACGAGAATAATAGTCCAACTACTAATATTAGTAGCAAAAGCTTACCAATCCAAGATAAATGGTTCGAAAACATATTCTACTTTTTTATGATTGATAGGACAATCCACTGAGCCGGAGCCAATACAGGTGACCATAGGACTTTCATCAGCAGCCAAAGCTTCCACATTATTTAATAAAATAACATTTTGCAATTTGTTGTACTCAGCTTTTCTACTAAAGAAAATAGAAACCAATACGACAAAAGAAAAAACTCCAAACTTTAAATACTTTTTCATACTATAATATAAATTGATTAATTTTTACCCAAAAGTAGACATCCGGTGCGAACACGCCAAATTATTAGCATGAGAAATCGTGAGGTCTATTGTGAGAAAATTCTCACAATAGACCTCACAGCTAATTTTCATCGATGAAATGGTGCTTTTTAAACAATCAAAGAATAACTATTTCCTGATGATTTAATAGATATGTTTACTGATTCTTCCCGAAATAACTTTCTTAAATCACTCACTGCACGACGTAACCTATCCTCTACACCACTATCTTCCGCTCTCCATAAGCATGAAATAATCTCTTCTTTAGTCACTGTATATGATGAAGATTTCAGAAACAACAAAAGTAAAGTTGCAGATTGAACACGAACCTGAATCTTTCGATCATTTACATAAAATTCATGCAAATCGTAAACATAACGCAGATTTGCCACACTTACAACTAATTGGGATATATCTTCTACAGAAGGAACGCTCTGTTTCATTTTTTTTCTTAGATAATAAATAAAACAAATAAATAAAAAAACAAGGAGAATTAATTCTCCAATAACAAGCATGGTTATCGAGGCATTTTTAAGAACTGTAAACCAAGAGTATCGAATAAAAGGTTCCACTTCTATTTCATTGGAAAGTCCAGCATAAATACTACTAACCTTTTTATATTCGGGTGAAAATAGCGTAGAATCTCCACAAGCAAGTACATAGGCATTATCTGCGTGAATATGTATTTGCAATGCATGACACGAAACAATATTCGCTTCAAACAGTTTTTTACTCCATAAAGATAAACAAGCATCGACATCTATTCCCTCTTTTGCTAAAACAGTATGATGTATTCTAGTATCAATATCCGAAGTAACTACGACCTTACTTTCTTCAACTACAATATCTTTTACGCTTTTACCTTTAGAACTAAGTACTGTACAATGTTCAAAGCTTCTATTCGGTTCCATTTTACTAGTAGCCTCATATAATCCCAGTGCCTTATATTGCGCATCGAATCCATCTTCTATTGCCTCCAATAAACTTATTTCTGTTTTTCCTCTAAGTGTAACTTCTCCTGATGTATAAAGCATTCGTTCTAATGTAACAACAAGAATTATCATTAAAATGAAAAACAGTAAAGCCATTCGTTTGTCTGAGTCCATAATTTATACAAATAACAAATTGTTATAAAAAAGTTCTTATCATGTTTCTTTTTATATTTTTTAGGCTGCAAAGATAACATTATTTAAACTAACAAACGAATAAACCAAGCGATAACTACTTTTATGGTTACTATGCTTACATACTAACGTTTATATAAATTACATCCAACAAAAAACGCTCCCAATATAAATGGAAGCGTTGTCTTTATCTTTTTTTTAAATTCACGATATTTTGTGCCAATCCTATTATAAGCTTTTTATTTCTTCAATAGATAGTCCTGTAACTTGAGAAATAGTATCAAGTGGAATATTCAAAGATTTCATATTATGTACCATTTCTCTTTTTTCTTCCATACGTCCCTCTGCACGTCCCTCTGCACGACCCTCTGCACGTTCCGTAAATATATTATCTCTCAATATTACAATATTATCCAAATGCCGATAATAAGCTTCAAGTTCGGTTTTCGTCATTTTGTCAAGTTTCAATCGCTCGCGAGCCTCCTCCAGTCCCGGTGCTGTGGCGCTATCGGGGATATCACCTGTATTCAAATAACATATCCATTCTTCCAACGGGCTCTTGGCTACCTGATTGAAATCATTCACTTTCAATATATAATATTCCGGATAAAGTTGACTCACAGCATCTACCTTGAACGTTTGTCTCTGAAAAGGAGTCAACTCCAGCACATCATTCTGATGAATACCCCTGAACTCCGTTTTTCCGTGATAAACCGTATCTTTTCCGCTACCTAATGAAAAATAGACAATATTGATACTATATATTTTACGTACTTTATCATAGCCTTCTCCACGATTAATGTATTCGGTCACCAACTTGGAAGTGCCGAACAGCATACGTTGAAAATAAGCATACTCATTATTATTCTGAACTTCGATCAGAATAAGCTCTCCCTTAGAGTTTTCGGCAAGCATATCTACCCGATTATACTTGTCAAACTCGTCCTCTTGATTGCTTTCGCTTTCCAACAACTTCTGAATAACAATTTTCTCATTGAGAAGTGTTGTCAAAAAGCCCTCAAGAACTGCAAAATTGGCTTTATTACGCAATAAGCGCTTCATAGCCCAATCGAAACGAATATAATTACTTGCCATAGACTCGTCTCCTTTCTCGTTATCTTTTTTCATGCAAACAAAGGTAAGCAGAAAATGTTTAATATCAAGTATATATATCCAATAAAATGATTTACTATACCTTTATATATACTACCGAACGCCCCACTCCATACTTCTTCAAGACACCTTGTTCGATGAAAGCATTAATATCCTGCAATGCCTGTGTTTTCGTTTTTCCAACGAGCAGGGCATAATCCTGCCGATTAATGCATGGGTGCTCTTTTAGAAACCTTTCTAACCGTTGCAGGCACTTTTCCTCTGGCAACGGATTTTTCACACGAAAGGGTGAATGATAACGCTGTAATTCAAGACCACTCTCAATATCCTTCTTAAATTGGCGATTCACACGAAAATTAATATCTTTCAGAGATATAGACGGCGAACGCAATTCTTTTGCCTCCTTCACCTTCTTGTCAACACCCAACGAAAGGCTAAAATAACCGATATCCCCTAATTCAATAGAGAATCCTTTTAAAAGCAAATGCCTCAATTCTTTTGATATAGCCTCTATGATACCCACCACCTGCGCATGGGGCATATGCTGAAGCGTAGTCACTTGTTCTACAAATTCTTCGGCTGTATAACTTCCCTTCAACACTACACGTGCATGTAAAGGCAACTCTTCTCCATTCTTGTCCGGATTCGGAGTTTCATAAAGATCATAATTCACGCTCATTACCAACAAGTCTTTAATTAAAGAAAGGCTATTTCGCTCTTCCTATATATTATTTATTCAGTCTACTATCCTATTTTCGTTTGACAGTTGTCAAGTGATAGATTTACATCTGTTGAACTATCGCTTGACAACTGTCAAACGAAAACCCACTTAGTAACGTGACAAATATACGTAGAATATATAGCATTTATCCATACTAACTAATATATAATTTCATCTAGCAACCAATTTGGAACACTCGTCAATAACGGAATAAACAAGCAATCTTAAAATTCCCTCAGAGCATAAATCTTAAGATTTTATTAAATTCTCCTTATAATATAAGGTAAGGAGAATCTTTTTTTTTACTTTTGTCCCCAAATATTATGGTACAAGCCATTCTAAAAGAAAGAATTATGCAGAAAAACCTTGTCATTGTCGAGTCTCCGGCAAAAGCAAAAACGATCGAGAAGTTTCTTGGGAAAGATTTCAAGGTCCTTTCAAGTTATGGACATATACGCGATCTGAAGAAAAAAGAATTCAGCATTGACGTAAAGAAGGACTTCAAACCCGACTACGAAATTCCGGCAGACAAAAAGGCTCTGGTTAGTACACTGAAAGCAGAAGCAAAAAGCGCAGAAACCGTATGGCTCGCATCCGATGAGGACCGCGAGGGGGAGGCTATTGCCTGGCATCTGTACGAAGTCTTAAAACTAAAACCTGAAAACACCAAACGAATCGTATTTCATGAAATTACAAAGAGCGCAATCTTAAAAGCAATCGAACAACCACGCGATATTGATCTCAACCTCGTAAATGCACAACAGGCACGACGGATTCTGGACCGTATCGTAGGTTTCGAACTTTCACCTGTACTTTGGAGAAAAGTAAAACCGGCCCTCTCTGCCGGACGTGTTCAGTCGGTTGCTGTTCGTCTGATTGTAGAGCGTGAACGTGAAATACATGCCTTCAAGACAGAAGCCGCTTATCGCGTCACCGCCATATTCCTCGTTCCAGACACAGATGGCAAGTCGGTGGAGATGAAAGCGGAACTGACACGTCGCATCAAGACGAAAGAAGAAGCAAAAGCTTTCCTCGAAGCTTGTCAGGGAGCCACTTTTACAATCGAAGATATCACTACCCGTCCGGTAAAGAAAACACCTCCTGCACCGTTCACCACTTCTACATTGCAACAGGAAGCTGCACGTAAATTGGGATACACCGTTGCGCAGACCATGATGCTTGCACAACGCCTGTACGAATCGGGATTTATCACTTATATGCGTACAGACTCTGTCAACCTTTCGGATTTTGCAACAATAGGAAGCAAAGAGGCTATCATTAAAATGATGGGAGAAAACTACGTACATCCCCGTCACTTTGAGACAAAGACCAAAGGTGCACAGGAAGCTCATGAGGCTATCCGCCCTACCTATATGGAAAACCAATCCATCGAAGGGTCAGCACAGGAAAAGAAATTGTACGACTTGATATGGAAACGTACCATCGCTTCCCAGATGGCAGATGCGGAGCTGGAAAAGACAACTGCTACAATCAGCATAAGCGGTAACAAAGATGTATTCACAGCTACCGGCGAAGTGATCAAGTTCGACGGATTCCTGCATGTATACCGTGAGTCCTACGATGATGACAATGAACAGGAAGATGAAAGCCGCTTATTACCTCCTTTGAAAAAAGGCCAGCGACTGGAATACGGCCCTATCATCGCAACCGAACGGTTCACTCAACGCCCGCCACGCTACACGGAAGCAAGTCTTGTGCGCAAACTGGAAGAATTGGGTATCGGACGTCCGTCTACGTACGCTCCGACAATTTCTACTATCCAACAACGTGAATATGTGGAGAAAGGAAACAAAGATGGGGAAGAACGCCTGTTCAACGTATTAACCCTGAGAGAAAATCAGATTAAAGACGAAAATCATACTGAAATAACCGGTGCGGAAAAAGCGAAATTATTTCCTACGGACACAGGTATCGTAGTCAATGATTTCCTCACTGAATATTTCCCGAACATTCTGGATTACAACTTCACAGCCAGTGTAGAAAAGGAATTTGACGAAATTGCAGAAGGAGAAGCGCAATGGACTTCCATCATGAAAACTTTTTATGATAAGTTCCACCCGTCTGTAGAAAACACTCTGGCTATCAAGACTGAACATAAGGTAGGAGAACGCATATTGGGCGAAGATCCGGTAAGTGGCAAACCTGTTTCAGTTAAGATTGGACGTTTCGGTCCTGTCGCACAGATCGGCACGGCAGATGATGAAGAAAAGCCTCGCTTTGCGCAAATGAAGAAAGGGCAGTCTATGGAAACCATTACATTGGAAGAGGCACTGGAATTGTTCAAATTACCCCGTACATTAGGCGAATACGAAGGAAAAACAGTAAGTGTGGGTGTGGGGCGTTTCGGTCCTTATGTTTTACATAACAAGGTATATGTATCTCTGCCGAAAGCAGCCGATCCGATGACCATCACTTTGGAAGAAGCGGAGCAACTAATTCTGGAAAAACGCCAGAAGGAGATGGAACGTCACCTCAAGAAGTTTGAAGAAGAACCGGAACTTGAAATTCTGAACGGACGTTACGGACCTTATATCACTTACAAAGGTTCCAACTATAAGATTCCCAAAGATATTGTTCCACAGGATTTGACATTGAAAAGTTGCTTGGAACTAATCAAGGCACAGAACGAAAAAGAGCCTGGTACAACCAAGAAAAGGAAAACGGCTCCAAAGAAAAAATAAACGGAAAAAAGGTGTTGCAATGATTATCAGAGCAACACCTTTTTCCGTTTATAACATATTGTTCAAGAGAATATTACATTCTAGAAGGAACTTCAATACCCAGCAGTCCCATTCCTAAACGAACGACTTTAGCCACATTGGCAGAAAGAGCGATACGGAATACTTTCACCGCTTCATTCTCTTCACGTAAAATGCTGAAGTCATGATAGAACTGATTATATTCTTTCACCAAATCGTATGTATAGTTGGCAATAATAGACGGGCTGTAATCTTCACCGGCCTGCTTCACAACGGCTGCAAAATCAGCTACCATCTGAATCAGTCCTTCTTCCTTTTCACTCAATTCGATTCCTGCCGGGATTTGTTCGGGAACAACAATGCCGGATTCGGCCGCTTTCCGCAGAACCGATTGGATACGCGCGTAGGTATATTGTATGAACGGTCCTGTATTACCATTGAAATCAATGGATTCTTTCGGATTGAATGTCATATTCTTACGGGCATCAACCTTGAGAATAAAGTATTTCAAAGCACCCAACCCCACAATACGGGCGATATCATCCGCTTCTTCCTGTGTCAAGCCATCCAACTTGCCAAGTTCCTGTGAAGTTTCTTTAGCGGTAGCGATCATCTCTTCCATCAAATCGTCGGCATCCACTACTGTACCCTCACGGGATTTCATCTTACCTTCCGGCAATTCCACCATTCCGTAAGAGAAATGCACCAGACTCTTTCCCCACTCAAAACCCAATTTATCGAGCAAGATAGAAAGTACCTGGAAGTGATAATTCTGCTCATTACCCACAACGTAAATCATCTTGTCAATCGGATAATCAGCGAAACGAAGTTTGGCCGTACCAATATCCTGTGTCATGTAGACAGAAGTTCCGTCACCACGAAGAAGCAGTTTGTGATCCAATCCTTCGGCAGTCAGGTCCGCCCATACTGAACCATCTTCTTTCTTGAAGAAGAAACCCTTCTCGAGCCCTTCCATCACCTTCTCTTTTCCTTCGAGGTAAGTATTGGATTCATAATATATCTTGTCGAAGCCGACACCCATCATCTTGTAAGTCTCATCAAATCCTGCATATACCCAGTTGTTCATCATCTCCCACAATCCGCGTACTTCCGGGTCACCGGCTTCCCACTTCACCAACATCTCACGGGCTTCCTGCATCAACGGAGATTCCGCTTCGGCTTTCGCCTTCGCTTCTTCATCGTTCATCCCCTGAGCTGTAAATTGAGCCATCAGTTCCTTCACTTCGGCTTTATAATGCTTATCGAAAGATACATAGTAGTCACCCACCAGATGATCGCCCTTCTTGCCCGAAGTCTCAGGTGTTTCACCGTTTCCGTATTTCTTCCATGCCAACATGGATTTACAGATATGGATACCACGGTCGTTTACAATATTTGTTTTAACCACCTTATTGCCGTTCGCAGCCACAATGTTAGCCAATGCGTTACCTAAAAGGTTATTGCGCACATGTCCCAAGTGAAGCGGTTTGTTCGTATTCGGAGAAGAATACTCAATCATCACCAATGGAGAAGTCTCGGTAGCCTGCACCAACCCGTACTGTTCATCGGCTTGAATCTCATTGAGCAACTCAATCCATGTAGCCGACGCAATAGTCAGGTTCAAGAACCCTTTTATCACATTAAAAGCAGCTACAGCCGGTTCGTTGGCTTTCAGATATTCACCGATCTCCTGGGCTGTCTGCTCCGGTCCTTTTCTTGACATTTTCAGGAAAGGGAACACGACCAGAGTCAGATGTCCTTCAAATTCTTTCTTCGTTTTTTGCAACTGCACCATCTTTTCAGGGACTTCCTGACCGTAGAGTGCTTTGAGTCCGTTGATGACGGACGCTACAAGTTTATCTTCTATCTTCATATTTACAATTATTTTCTGCGTACAAAGATACAGGATAATTTATAAAGGTTGCTCTTCTGAAGAAGAATTATTCTTCGCACCACGCTGATATATAGAAGGTGAGACTCCGAATTGCATCTTAAAACGTCTGCTAAAATAGAACGGATCATCGATACCTACCCGATAGGAAACCTCAGCCACTGTCAAATTTTCACCGGAAAGCAACAGTTCCGCAGCCTTTTTCATACGGATGATACGCAAGTATTCGTTAGGAGCATAACCGGTTACCCCTCGTATTTTCTTGTAAAATGCGGTACGCCCCATCTTCATTAGTGAAGCAAATTCATCAATAGTCAGTTCCGGTCGGGAAAGATGTTTCTCCAAAACAAGATTCAGACGATCGGCAAATTCCTTATCCCTGTCTGTAGAACAGACTGCCGGACGCATGATTCCCGGCTCATTCAAGTACTTCTCACGCAGCTTGTCACGCTGTTCGATCAATTGGAATACACGTGCCAACAGTAACTTAATGCTGAACGGTTTAGGAATATAAGCATCCGCACCGGACTCTATACCTTCCAGATATTTCTCCGGCGAACTCAAAGCAGTCAGCAGAATAATGGGAATATGACTCGTATCAAAGTCCGACTTCAACTTCTTTGTGACCTCAAAGCCTGTCATTCCTGGCATTAGAACATCGCAGATAATCAGATCTGCATCATAGGAACGTGCCTTCTCGAAACCGGATGTACCGTCGGCAGCCACTTCTACTTCAAAATAAGCCCCGATCTCCTCTTTCAAGAACTGGCGGATATCATTATCATCCTCTATTATCAATATCTTCCGTTTATTCAACGGATTTTCTACTTTCCCAAACTCCTGCAGTTCACGTTCTTCCTCCCCGAAATCGTTCCCCCCTGCCCAATGGACATCATGTGCATTGGCTTCTCTCAGCAACGCATTATTCGCAACAAGAAAATCTTTTTCTTCATAGACTGATTTGTCCGTCGGAACAGAGACAGTGAATACAGAGCCACCACCCTCGTTATCCGCATACTTGATTGTTCCCTTATGAACCTGCACCAATTCATGAGTCAGATGTAGTCCTACACCGATACTGTCGCCAGAGAAACTGCTTTGCATAAAACGTTTGAACAACTCAGCCTGTTTTTCTTTAGGTATTCCAACTCCGGTATCCGAAACCTGTATCTGTAGCATTTTCTTCACTTCATCCACAGTGACGGATAAAACAATACACCCATTGGAAGGAGTATATTTAAAGGCATTCGACAACAGGTTATAAGTCACCTTATCCAGATTTCCCTTATCAATAAACATCTTATAGGAAGGAACAGAAGGATTAAACCGGAAATCCATCTTCTTCTGTTCGGCTATATCACCAAAACTCAGGAAAATCTCATAAAGAAAAGCTACCACATCTGTCTCTTCCAACGACAAAGCCAATTTATTATTCTGCATTTTGCGGAATTCCAATAATTGATTAATCAGCCTCAACATACGCTGCGTACTCTTATCCATCGTCTTTAAAGGATGCACCAATTCTTTAGGGATATCACTGATACGCTGTATCCGTTCCAACGCACCTTGAATCAACGTAAGCGGAGTGCGGAACTCATGAGAAATATTTGTAAAAAAGACCAGTTTGTACTCAGTCAACTGTTTCTCCACACTGATACGATTTCGCAAACGGCTGAAATTACGGACAACCCGGTAAGTAAAGTACAGAGCGACCATGACCAACAAAGCATAACAGAGGAAAGCCCATCCTGTTTTCCAGAACGGAGGCTTGATCACAATAGTCAGAGTTGTCTCCTTATCATTCCAAATACCAGCCTCATTGCAAGACTTCACATGCAGGATATACGTTCCGGGATTCAGATATTTATAGGAAGCAAAATTAAGTGAGGAAGGAGCACTCCATTCCTTGTCGTAGTTTTCAAGCCAATACATATATTTAGCCTGTCCGCTATCAGAATAATCGAAGGTAGAGAAGTCTATCAGGAAAGAATTCTGAAAATATTTAAGTTCCATTCTGTCGGAGTAAGCCAGCGAATGTGTCAATGGAGAGTCCGTAGTTCCGGGAACTACTTGAATCCCATTGACATATAAATCCGTAAGAACCACCGGCAAGAAGGATTCATTGCTTTTTATCTGCTCGGGATCAATAATAGTCAGTCCGTAATTCGTACCGAACAGCAATCTGCCATCCGCCCCCACGTATGCACAATTCTCACTATATACATTACTCAATGTATACGAAGAGAAGAAGTAGTTGTCGAACGACTTCGTATCCGGATCAAACTTGGAGATTCCATATTCAGTTGCAATCCAGAGTTTTCCATGCTTATCCTCCAGAATGGACTGGACTACATTATTGACCAGCCCTTCATTTACTCCATAATGTTCATATCTCAGTACATTATAGTTATCTTCCGGTTGGCAGAGATTAAGCCCCATCCCCGAAGTTCCGGTCCATATCCGTCCCTTACTATCTTGAAAAATACATTTTATCTCATTACTACAAAACTTTCCGTTCGTATGGCTGAACCAATGATAATTTTCAGGGTCGGCAATTAAAGAATCCGGATGGAAGATACAAATCCCCTCACTAGTTCCCATCCATATCATCCCATTCTTATCTTCCTGAAATGCACGGACCATCTGTACCCCATATCTCCCCTGAAAAAAATGCCGGAACTTATAGGTACCCTCCGAAGCAGGCTCCGCCAGATCAAGCCCGCCCCCAAATGTCCCGATCCACATCCGGTCCTTAGCATCCCGACAAATAGCAAATATATTATTGTTGGATAGTGTCGTAAGATCCAGCTTATCATGCCTATACCAATCCTCTCCTATCTTCAGTCCTTCGCCACGTGTTCCCATCCAAAGCTTTCCTCCGGCATCCTTCTCCATCGCATAAATGTTCGATTGGTAATAGGTTTTATCCATCTTCCGGTTGAAATACGCATCATAAGTAAAAAGACCACCTTTACGAGTAGTAATTCCGATATCACCATTCGGCATTTCCTCTATCATACGTATAGCATTAGAACGGTCGAACAGCTCCGGACTTTCCGGATAAATACGGGTAGTCCCTTCATTCAAAACCGAAATGCGGGCTACTCCCGAATATTCGGAACTCACCCATATTCCTCCTGCCCGGTCCTCCATAACAAACAACAGGAAATCAGAATTGATATAACTGTTTTCAGTAATACCTGCTGCAAAATGTTCCAGCTTGTCTTCAATAGGATCATAAGCAAACAGCCCGTTTCCATAAGTCGAGATCCAAATGATCCCTCGAGAATCATGAACAATATGATAGCGTTCAAAATCAATATGGTCGAGTTTATCCTCCGGTATAAACTGAAAAGATTTCACTTTACCGGTGGCTGCGGAAATGTAATGAACACATCCCGTGCGGTTATAAATCCAGTAGTCTCCACGATTGTCACAAATCACTTCTCCTTTTTTTATATCCAAATGAGTGTCAGGAGTCAACGTATATTTTACGAGATCATAATTATACACCCCCGTACTGGTAAGTATCACCCATTTATCTTTAATACGAAAATCATCCGTAAGAGACATCTTTCCGGCAACCGCAGAAAGTGCAGCTTGTTTCAGCAGTTCCTGAGTCTTTTCCTGATAAGAATAAATATCTCCATTTTCTGTAAGGAAATAAACTCTATCCCCATTAGCCAGCATAGAGACAAAATGTAAGGCACGGTCTACGATCTTAACCTCACCGTCTACGACCAAAGCCAACCCCCGTTTCGTGCCGATCCAAATACGTCCGTCATTATCCTCGCGTACAAAGTTCACCCGATTATCCGGTAAGTTTCCCGCTTCCGTCTTAAATACAGTAGAAGTCAATATCCCCTCTTCTTGATGTATAACTCTTCTAACTCCGTTATCCGGATGCCACAACCAGACATCTCCACAAGAAGCCAGGAATAGTTTCGAATAATTCCGGTCCTGATCCTCCGGTTCCATATATTCTACAAAACACGCCTTCTGCAGATCATAGCAGCTATACAGACGAACAGTAGTTCCCATCCACAGAAAACCATGTTTATCTTCGGTGATATTAAAGATCCGGTTATCTGCCAACGATGGCTTCCCATCATTTCCCGGTTGGAAAGTCAGAAAAGAATTACCGTCATAGCGGCTTAATCCGTTCAATGTGCCAAACCACAAGAAGCCTTTGCTATCCTGGTACATATACCGTACGGAGTTACTGGGCAATCCATCACTCGTTTTCATCTGGCGGGAACGTAATTCAATACCCGCATAGGTATTAAGAACAGAGATTAGAAACAAAATAAAAGCGAACAGGAATCTTTTCTTCATCATAGATTTCAAGATTAATAATAAATGTCTAACAAAAATAGCGAAGAATTTTGGAATAATAAAATTAGTCCGAACCGGAAATAAAACAAATCCATATTCCCCGGTCCAGACTATCCCAATTATCAAACAACCTAAAAACCTCTATATCCACCCTTTCCTGTATATCCAAACAACACCTATAATCTTTAAATTGAGCTTATTTATACACATTTATAAAGTCATTAGCCAGTTTTCCAGATCCTCCATCATTTCAGCACGTTGAGCAAATGGTCTTTTGTTGTATCCCCAACCATGCTTCCCGCTACTGTAAATATGCATTTCCGAAGCAATTCCCAACCTTCTCAATGCCTTGTGATAATTCTCCGAGTGAATAGGTTTCACACTTTGATCGTCACCTGACAGTGCAATAAATGCACCCGGAGTCCTTTTATCTACCTGTAACTCATTACTATATCTTTTCACCAGTTTCTCATCCGGATTTTCTCCCAGAAATTGCTTCTTTGATCCCTTATGCGCATTTTTTTCTTCCATTGTAATTACCGGATAAAGAAGAATTTGAAAAGCCGGGCGCAATTTGGCTGAAGCGTGGGTGGCAATAGTAGAGGCTAAATGCCCGCCTGCGGATGACCCCATTACTCCGATACTATCCGGAATAATATTCCATTCTTCAGCATGTGCTCTAATATAACGCATTGCTTCACAAGCATCCGAGACAGGTACTTCCGGATTGCCATTCGGCATCCTATATTTCAATACGATTGCTGCCATATTCCGTTTATTAAAGTATAAAGCCCAGTCGTACCCCTCATCTTTCATTGCCAAGTGATCATATCCACCTCCGGGACAAATTAGAATTGCTTTTACCGGTTTCTTCGAGACAGGAAGAAAAACTCTGATAGAAGGTTTATAATTATGCTTTTTATCATCGTACCCTTCCGTTTCTTTACCATTCGAATTAGGTAATCCTTGCTCCCATAAGTCAATATCAAATGGCGGTTGTGCAACGGTTACGTTCGCGGAAGAAACCCGCAGCATTGTCTCATACATTTGTCTCCCTAGATACTCGGCAGATGTTTTATCAAAATGAAGCCTGTCTTTCAGTAAAGTAGCTTTCGACATATCTACCAGATAGGCATTCTTATCCTCCGAAGCCAACCGTTTCATCGCTGCTTCTACCTCAGCATTATAACGTTTGTTCGATTTGGCTACAGAACCGAAGATGAAAGGCAGTTCCGAATAATCCTCACCGGTTTTCCGGGTGAGATGAGTACGTACATAAGCCAGTACATTTTTCAGATTATCGTAATAATCCGGACCATAATCCGAATCGCTTTCTCCTTGATGCCAGAGGAAAGCATCAATGTGGTAACCTTCCGGCAAGCGAGACAGCGTCTTTGTTATACTATTACTTATTTGCTGGGCAAACGAAAGGAGCAACGATTTTCCTTTTTTCGCAGTAGGAGTATTTTGCGCTAACCATGTCGGGTCGGCAGACCAGTGTCCTCCACGAGAACTTGTATTCTCTGGTGTTATTGACGTGCCTCCTACTGCCCACTTTATTACGTAAAAATCTTTTTGATACAACTGTTCCAACAGATAATAGGTAACAGCATCATAGCCCCAACGATTACGACGAGGCCAAAAAGGAACAAATTTTCCATCCACACGATTCTGTGAGATTTTGCAATATTTATAAGCCCCTTTCGTGAAACCGGTACTATCTATTCCCATACTCCTGATATATTCCGGCAAGTCCGAGACAGGCACCCTCCCATCGGTATTAGACTGTCCGGCCACAATAACAACATGAGCCCGCTCCTGTGCATATACTGCAAAACATAAAAGCCCTGTTATCAACAAACAAAAATAACGTTTTAGTTCTTTATTTTCAGACAAGTGTATTAAAACAGTCTTCATCGCCCCTCCCGTTTTCACTTTGATACATTCAAATACCACTTCTCTTCAGATGAGAAATCCGGCATGGATAATCCCGAACGCTCATATTTCCTGCCTATCACTTCTTTCAGATACTCACTGCCGGAGCCTGCCTTTTCCTTATTCATACGTCTGGCCACACGAATCAGATCACCCCAACGATGTCCTTCAAAAGCCAGTTCCAAAGCAGATTCTTCTATCAACAGTTTCTCCATACATTGTACATCTGTTTCACCGGCTTCCGGTTCCATCTCCTTAGCTTTCAACGATACACGACCGCGAATTCCCGTAAATTCACGCCAAGGACTACGATAGTAAGGCGCATCTATACTTCGTGCATCAAAGTAAAAAGGTTCCGGATAAGGCTGTCCGTATTCATAACTGGTCACACAGTCCCATTCTCTTTTAGCTTCCGATTCCGGAGTATAACGGTAAGTTGTTTTGAATCCTTCATTCAAAATCGAATAAGCAAGTTTCGTATACCCACAACGGTTCACAGCCTCCGCATAACGTAGCAACACCTGTGCGGCACGATTCAAGAACCAACGTCCCTTTTTCTCATACGGCTTTGCCGGATCATAATCATATAAATACTTCTGAACTACATATTCACCATTTACCAGTTTGTAAGAAGAGTCACGCCCACGTCCGTCAAATTCCGCACCGTTCTTTTGTTCCTCCTTTTCCCATAAGTCGGTAACCGCATAGGCTGAAGGCATCAACTCATACTTTCCTTTTCCTTCATTGGCAAACAGTTCAATCAAGGGATAATAAGGTTCAAAAGCCGGATCATAGCTTATTGTCCAAATCAACTCACTCCACAAAGCAGACTTATCTGCCGGAAAAGCGAACATATTCAGCCAGGTATTCTTGTAACTGTTCATATCGCCATCCATATATCGTTCATAAAAGACCTGAAAATAAGTATCTCCACCGGTAGAATAGCTTCCGCAACGATACCTGACCGCATTAGCCGTAGAAGCCTTATTCTCGTCGGTAGACAGGAATTTACGATATTGCACGGCAGCCTCCCGGTAATTCCCGTTCCAAAGATAAAGATCTCCCAAAAGAATACGCTTGTTAACAAAGAATCGTTTTAGGTCATACGTATCCAGTTTATACTTTATCAAGTCACTATTCAGGTAATCCTCCAAAGTCGGCAAGTTCTCCATACATTCGATCAAACGGGGCAAGAGTTCATCCAACCCGATTTTCGGCAGTTGCTCCAACTTTGAAGCATCTTCAACGGATACAGTAGGCTCCGTTACATAAACCGCCTTTCCGAAATACATACCTACTTGCAGATAAGTCCAGCAACGAAGAGCCGCTACATCCGAATAAAGTTCCGAGTATTCTTCCTGTGTCAACCGATTATTGGCAAGCATATCCTCAAAGCCTGCCAGAATATCATTACAGTTCTGAATGACGGAATAATAATTCGTCATATCCGCATATTTATTTCCCGAAGAAGGAGTATTAGCATTGATTTCCTGCAATTCTATAGATGCATTATCCGTCACATCCATCAAATCGGCACGAAGTTCTCCCAAAACGATAGTCTGCTCCGCCAGCCCCATAAATTTTCCATACAATCCCAATATGGCACTATTCGCATCATCGAGGGTCTTATAATGATTCTTATATTCCACTACCGATTCCAGTTCCGCATCCACACAAGAGCCGAACAACGTACAGGCAAACAGCCCGCCCAATATGATGACATTCTTTATTGATTTCATGGTTTACCTTATTTAGAGTCCGAGTTTTAATCCTATATAAAAAGTACGTGCCTGCGGTATCGTAAAAGAGTCGATTCCATAACTCAGAGGACTGGTACTAATGCTGGACTCCGGGTCATAGCCTTTGTAAGCAGTCCAAGTGCACAGATTCTCCGCTACGGCATATACCTGCAATCCGGTAACAATCCCCTTTTTGATAGGCACATCATAAGCCAGTGTCAGATTCTTGAATTTCAAGAAAGAGCCATCCTCTATCCAACGGTCAGAGAAGCGGGAATTCTGCATCGGGTCACCATAGGTAGCTTTCGGCATGCTTGCCGCTTGTCCGTCCATACGCCAACGGTTCATCACAGCTTTGGTCTGGTTTTCCATGCCGGACATCGCCTCCAATGTCTGACGGGTATAGTTATAGATATCATTTCCTACAGAATACGTAAACTGCGCAGAAAGCGTAAAGTTCTTCCACAAGATACGGGTATTCAATCCTCCATAGACATCCGGATTAGGATCCCCTATCACAGTTCTATCTTTTTCGTCGATATATTCATCTCCGTTCATATTGACAAATCGCATATCACCGGCACCGAAAGGCAGGTCCTTCAACCCGGAACGTACGTTCAATCCGTCAGTCTGCGCTTCCGTTTCCGTGCTATACACTCCGTTGGTCCTATATCCGTAGAATACTCCTAACGGTTTACCTACTTCTGTCAGAACCGTACCACCAGCTATTTCCGTCTGATAACTTTCGCCTTTCAATCGGGTTACCTTGTTCTTATAGTGTGAAGCGGTAATCCCCAAATCCCATTTTAGGGAAGCTGTATTCAACAGGCGGGCATTGACAGCCACGTCCACTCCTATATTTCTCATTTCCCCTCCATTATCCACATAAGTCGAGTATCCCGAAAAAGGAGTCACGGAAGAGTAGGTAAGCATATCCTTTACTTTCGAGCGATATACATCAGCGCTTAAAGACAAACGTTCGTTCATAAACGCTACATCCAAACCAATATTCAGTTTGCCCACCCGCTCCGGTTTCAGATTCAGATTAACCAGATTGCCGCGTACCAATCCGTAGTTACCCATCAGATTTTGTGAAGTATAATAGCGACTCCCTGTATAATTGCCGATATCGTCATTCCCGGCTACCGAATATCCTGCACGTATTTTCAGCAAGTCTATCCATGACAATTCTTTCATAAATTTCTCCGATGATAATACCCAAGCGGCAGACACAGCCGGGAAAAGCCGGAAGAAGCCGACATTCTGTCCATAGCGGGAGGAAGCATCCGTCGACAATGTAGCATTGACAAAATAGCGGTTCTTCAAAGAGTAAGCCGCATTGCCATAGATGGAAAACCAGTTCCATGTTCCGAGTGCCCCTCCCATCTGCCGCAATGCATCCAAACCGGACTGCAAAGATTTAAACTCATCACTCGACGAATTATACGCCTTCGTCCAGTCGTCTTCCGCCTTATTGGTGGCATATCGTAAACCTACGGTTGCATCCAATTGATGTTCCGGACCGAATTTGAACAAGTAGTTGGCACGCGTTTCATCAAACAGCGAGAAAATACGCTCCGTATGATATTGCATTTCGTTTGTCACCAATGCAGTAGGGAGCTCATCGTACGGAATCCCTTGTCCCGGGTGAAAGATACTCTCTTTCGCTTTAGTCAGACGAAGTCCGAACCGCGTGCTCAAAGTCAGATTCTTCCATATATTATACTTCACATGAATGTTAGCCGTAAAACCATAATTGGAATTTTCCTGCTGCACACTGCCGGTCACTGCCGCCGGATTTGCCATACCGAAGAGGTCCGTATCTTCATAATTCGGTGAGAGCTGATCCTGTTCATTATATACATAGCTTGACATAAAAGGCGACTTGACCAAAGAAGAGTAAATCGGATTCAACGGAGTCGCATTTCCTTCCTGCATCAAGTTCTTCTTACCATAGACAAAATTCATGTTTGTCTGTACCATAAACTTCTGTGAAAAAGTAATATCCGTATTGATTCTTGCAGAGAAACGGTTAAAGTCCGTACCTTTCACTACTCCTTCATTTTGCAGATACCCCAACGACAAAGCATACACGGCAACATCGTCACCACCGGTCACCCCTATTGAATAGTTATTCTTCAAACCTTCTACAAACAACTCATCCTGCCAATCGGTGCTTTTGTTATACCGATAGAAGTCCGGATTACCTTCATATCCCCAAGCTTGCTGTACAGGTCTTTCATTATTTATGAAAGGCAGTTTTTGAATATCACTACTAGAATATCCCCGACTTTGATATACATCCATCAGATAACGTTTCGACTGAGCAGCATCCAACATCGGAATACTACCAGGTTTCATATTCATCCCCATCACCGCTTGCGCTGTGATTCGTGTTTCAGGATCTTTACCTCTCTTTGTTTCTACAACAATAGCGCCATTTGCCCCTTTCACCCCATAAAGGGTCGTTGCATCCTTCAATACGGTAATCCGGTCGATGTCCTTCACGTCAATATCACAAAAAGGAGTGGAAAGATAGCCGTTTATCAGGGACGTACCGGCCGAAATATTCTCGATTACCATCCCGTCAATAATCAATAAAGGCTGATTATTTGCATAGATCGAATTGAATCCTCTCATAAACATATTCATCCCCGCATTTTCCATTCCCGAACGGGAAATCACATTCAGACCCGCTACTGTTCCTTGCAACAAGGTCTCACCGCTGGTAGACGGATTTAACGAGTTATCACCGTCCAACTGAACCACAGAAGTAGTAAGATGGCTTCCCGCCACTTCCCCCAACGGAGTTGTCACATTCCCGAATACACTCTTATGTGTTTCGTCATAGATACGTATATTCACCTCGTTCCGTCCTTTCAGCGCAACTCTTTTCTGTTGGTATCCGGGACCGGAAATCAACAATTCCACATCATAAGAAGGTACTTTGATAGAGAACTTTCCGGTTTCATCCGTCATTGCCGCACTGATATCCGACACAGTCACTCTTATTCCATTAACCGGATTTCCGGTAGCCGCTTCCACGACTGTTCCCGACACTTTCTCCTTATACTCAATACGTTTCTTCACTTTCAACGTACGAATCTTCTTATTGAACTTCTGCGCATTCGCAGACAAAGCGAACACACAAGCCAGCAAAAGAAATATATATTTTATCTTATTCATAGCATTTTCTTTCCTTTAATCGTTTCATCTGCATCCGTATCATTCACCGTCCGGAATACGAGGGACAAATTTTATATAATCAAGAAACATCATTCCGCCACTCTGATTGGCCTTGGAGTACGGATGAAAACCGGCCGTATTACAAACCATCAACTGTACTTTGCCCATTCGCGGAACATCGAAATCATATTCCTCTTCTCCTTCCACTTCTTCTTTCGGAATCATTCGGGAGTTGCTGGTATCCAACGTATATTTCCGAAGCTGTACCGGATAATCCCTGTATGTCTTATCTCCCGCTACCGAATAAGCAGCAAAAGCAACCGAGTTTCCCCAATAGTTATTTTGTATCGAGCCACCGGATGAGCGGGCAAGCTGTGCATCACCCGGCATTGCCGCAAACATCTTCTGGCAGACTACCAACGTGGAAGCCTCACTTGCCGGATCTTTTGCGATATGTTCAGCCATATCATCGTAAGAAAGCCAATAAACGTCATAGGTAACAGAGTTCAACCGTACTTCATACAGCAGATAAAAATTCATATCCGTGTTATAATTACTCGTATTGAAAACAAAAGAATACTCTGTACCTGTAACGGGGTCCTTCTGGTAAGTCCGCGAAGACACCATCACATCCTTTCCTCCACTTGCCCACGACGAGCGTGAACGGGTGTACACTTTAGAAGGTGAGTATGCACTCAAATAGTCTTCGGCCTCTACCACCACCGTCTTTATTTTGTTCTCTTTCATCTTGACATCCACCCCATTCAAGAAACGAACCACTCCATTGGAGGCTTTATATTCACTGACTTCTATCGGCGAAGGAACGAAGTCTGCCGCTTCTGAAAAATCTACCTTCACACCACTCAGGGCTGTCGTTTCCCCTTGCTTGAAAACCAAGTCGCGAATCAGTTCGTCAACTACCAGCGAATCAGTCTGTTCCTCGTCGCCCAAACTCATATACCTCGCATATTTAGCTTTCAACTCCCGGAAGTTAAGATCTCTCAATACAACGAATGTGTAGGAAGAGTCTTCATCGTTAATCGGCATTTCCTCGAAAAAGTAATTCCGTGTAGTCCACACCGTATCATATACGGGCTGCCCCAGTTCATTCACCCCTGTCTGTACACTTCTCTCCGTATCCATTACTTTGGTAGCTTTCGCATACAGGCTGTCCAACTGTTCGTATTCTTCCGGAAACATTCCCCGAACATATTGCAGATACTCATCAATATTCATCAAAGGTTTATACGCCTTATCCACTATATGCAGGACTCCATTATTGCAAAGCACATTTGAATGTTCCGAGTCAAAACTCACAGTACTCATGGATTGGTTCTTTCCGTTTATCATTTTCAAACGACTGTCCGGTTGAGTTAATGTCTTCATATTATACAAACCAAAAGCAATATGATTCTTCACTATCGCAAGTTTCTCCTGCTCATTCCATTCACCTTCTTCATAATCTGCCACCAGCTCTGAAATCGCGTCATTATCCGGCGCAAGAATTGTATACTCATATTCTCCATTCAGGATATTGACGTAACCGGTTTCCTCCAGCAAAAGATAAAAGGCAGAAAGATCCTTGTTCGCCTTTACAGCATCCAGCACACTTCCGTCCAATGTAGGAGTATCTACCTCCACATGATTGTCCCACTGGTTGTTACAGGCTGTAATCAATACCACAACTGCCAACAGCCATACCTCTCTTATTATATTGAGTTTCGTTTTCATTGCTACTAATTTATCCGTTGATTTTTATTTATAAGGCCAGATATCGTCTATTTTCGGAGAATCCTCCTCTATTTGGTTACCTTTCATATCAAGCATCGGCCATACTTGATTTTCCGTAGCCGGTATAAACTGAATCATATCAAAATGATAATTCTTATCACTATACTTCTCTACCATATCGAAACGTATCGTATGGCGGCCACTGGAATATACTTTAATCGTTCCCAACAGAATACTGTTCATGCTCTTATCCGGTTTGTAGGTATACTGTTTCCACCCGTATTCCCTTTCCATTTCCGCATGATTGACCATATCCACTCCACGAAAGTCCTGCTTAGTCTTACCATCCGCATCCTTTTCATAAACAATCGTTTTGACCTGTGCTATGGTTGCTGTTTTCTCTAAGACCTGATCATCCTGGTTTTCCTGTTTAAAAGTTGTTTTCAGTATCGGTCCTCTCTTTGATGAGCTGGAATGGCGATAACATAACCATACTTTATAAGTACCGTCTATCAATAAAGGTAACGTGAACTCAAAGGCCTTCACATAGCCACCGGTAGTGATGGAGAACGTCAGATAATCACCATTTACATACTGTTGGTTCAGATTCATCGAAGGATTATCATCACTCATATTTACTACTCCATAAGTAATATCCGGATTACCGCTACCTCTATCCGATTCGAATTTGACATCTTGATTTAAGTCTTTCATCTTAAACTTCTTGGTCTCCTTGCGATAGGCCGGATCCGATTTAATCTGCGGCAAGTCACACATATCGAAATTCACCCGATAGGCAGAACGTATCTTAATCTCCAATAAACCTCCGACTTCCTGCATCACTCCGTCCTCACAAGTCAAGTCGGTGTATTCACTATTTCTTAGCAGTTCGATTCCTGCTTCATAACTGGAAGCGCTCTTAAACCGGTTCAGCACAATGGACTGTCCGTCCATGGTACTGGTGATCACCTGATTCTCCACTTTAGTCATAACGGCCGATGTCCCTCCCAATAAATCAACAATATACCGTCGTCCTATTCCGATATGATAAGCCAGGAAGTTCTTTACCAATTCATCTTCCGCTATCCCCACCATATTCTTTTTCAAACGTACCAGCAGTTCCGCCTTATTATGGATACCTTCATCATTGAAAGTCTCATTACTCTGCACATAAACGGTATAAGTAGTATCATTTGTCATGACACCGGCCAAATACTCTTCATACTCGGCAAATAAGTCTTTGAACAAAGAATACTTTTCGGTAGGCAAAACAGCGACTTGCTGTCTCAAAGTCAATTCCGGTTTTTCCAATACCGCGTCAATCACGTGCAATACTCCATTCCCAAGTAAAACATCTTTTGTCACCATCCGTGCCTTACGGTCTACCATTACGTACACATTCCCGCTTTCATCACTCTCCGTTTTAGTAGTCAGATAATATCCCCGTATATTCGGAGTCGGCATTTTGCCGTCTTCAAAACGTGCCGAAGAAATCGTATCGCCAATAATATGGTAACCGACGTAAGCATCCGCTTCCTCTTTTGTCAGTTCGTCAATCGTCTTTCCTTCTTTCTCCATAAACTTTCTCACAGCCTCATCCGTCGGAGCCAGACAAGTATATGCCCCATAAGCATGAAGCATGCCCCGATAATCGGACTTATGCACTATTTTAAGAAACTCTCCCAAATGCTCGTCCATATATTCATCCAACATCTGTTCGCTCGTTGTTTGATATACACTCCCCATCAGACTGTCTTCGCACGCATTCAGAAAGAAAAGCGATAAAACACCCCAAAAAGTGTTCAGCAATATATTGTTCTTCATGTCCATATAGATTTAATTCGTTGCATAAAACTCATTTTGTTCCAGTAGCGGGTTCGCATCCAATTCCTCACTGTAAATAGGAAGATAATGGCTGTGATAATTCCTATACTTCGCTTTCAGACTGGTCACCTTACTCGCCGGAGCACTATATTCGGCTAACGTCATCAGATAGTTAAGGTTGTCACCTCCATAGTTATTACGTTTAGCCTGGCGTAGCACGTCAAACCAGCGTTTCCCCTCATAAGCCAACTCGCGGGCACGTTCATCCAAAATGAATTTCTCCATATCTTTGCCCACATAAGAACCCTCCGACGCACCCAGATCCGTTGTTTCCACAGCGTTCGCACGATCCCTGATTACTTTCACCAATCTATAAGCCTCTTTCAGCAACTCCTGATTTTCATTATCCGCAATTGCCATCTGTGTCAAGGCTTCGGCTTTCATCAGATAAATCTCAGCCAAGCGATAAATAATAAAGTTACCGGTATATTCTTCCTGTGCCCGTTCCGCACTGGATGCTTTAGGCTCAACACCTATATATTTCCAAAGGCAAGATTTATTCTGACAAATAATATTGCGTATATCGAAAAAGAGCATATCTCCCGTTGCCGTCGGAATGAAAATATTCGACTCCAAGTTGGCCGTATTAATACCGATATAACCTCTTCCCGAACTCATCATAGAATAAAACGGATTCAGGTTCTCTGTAGAAAACTGCAATTCAAAAATACTTTCCATCGAATTACCCTCGTAATACATCTGATTAAACAGAGCGAAATATGTAGACGGGTCGGGATAGTAAATAGTCACGCCGGACTCCTCCCCATCTTCTCCGCTTTCCTGTTTCTGCCGGGTAACCGGAATCAGCGTATACTGTCCGGAAGCAATGATCTCTTCGCATTTACGGTTGCACTTTTCATAATCTTCCATCCACAGATAAATATCAGCAAGCAAAGCCTTGACCGCCCATAAGGTCATTCTACCCTTATTCTGGGCTGCATCGGTAGTGCTGTAATGGCTAGGCAGATAATTGCCTGTCTCCAACGATTCCAAATCGGCGACTATCGCTTCCAACACTTCTTTCTGGCTACTTTTGGCAACGCTCATTTCCTGAGCAGCACTTATATATGCCTTACGGATAAGCGGCACATCACCGAAAGCACGTACCAGATAAAAGTACATCAGACTACGGATAGCAATCGCCTGACCCTCATATTCTTTTAAGGTAGCCGGAGAGAACGAAGGGTCATTGGCCTGTGCCGTCGGAGCAAACTCCAATATTGTGTTACAGATATTAATAGTCTCATAGAAAGAAGCCCAATCGAGCAAACTATTATCAATCGAGATCTCTCCGTTGAACACACTCACCACATTCGAGTTTGTCCTTTTTCCGGAAGTGATCATATCCGCCCGCCATTCTCCGTAGAGAAACAAGCGTTGTACCATAGCACTGGAAGCCATTGATAAATAAGCACCGTTCAGTACCGAACGCACATCTTCCTTCGTTTTCCAGAATTCATCCAACGGCACACCGTCATTGGGCATCAAATCCAGCCAATCGGAGCAAGAGGTAATTGTCAGGCCTTGCAAAGCCAATACGAACATCGTAATATATCTTGTTAGTTTCTTTTTCATAATCTTCCGGTTTTAAAAAGTGACACTCATACCCAGCGTAGTTGTAAGCGTACGCGGAACACGCGAACGGTCATAACCGATATTAAACGGAGCACCAGTCAGGGCTATTTCCGGGTCCATGCCGGAGTATTTGGTCCAAACGTACAGATTGCTCATCGTCATCCATAGCTGACAGGTTTTGAGGAATGTTTTCTGCAAACGTTTCTTATCGAATGTATATTTCACAGTCAGTGATTTGAAACGCAGGAAAGAGCCGTCTTCCACAAAACGGTCGGAACCGAGATAGTTGTAAGCATTCTTCGAACCATAGACAGCTCTCGGCAGCAAATCAGTCGGCGCGGTCGCTTCATCCTCATACGGATGTCGCCAACGGCGCAACACTGCCTTACTCTGGTTATTGTAGGATGACATATTTTCCAGACTCATCCGCATCTGGTTAATAACCTTGTTTCCATAGCGGAAATTGAAGAAGGCGCTCACACTGATATTCTTATAACGGATATTCGGTCCGAAACCTCCTGTCAGTATCGGATTGGAATTACCTAAGTAAACAATATCCTGATGGTCGATATTTCCATCGTGATTGATATCCTCGTAAATAGCGTCTCCTGCCTGAAACTGATAATCAATGGTAGGATAAGCAAAACGCATTCTGACAGGAGTACGGTTGCCGTTCGCATCATAAGTAAATATCTGCTCACCGGCCGCGTCACGGGCAATGGTCTGGTTGTCGTTCAGATAAACTCCTTTATAACGGAAGCCGTAGATAGCCCCCATCGGCTGTCCCAACTCGAAACGGCGGATATATTGCCCATTGGAAGTAGAGACTCCTTTTTGCATCGGATACTGATCGGGCACATCCAGAATTGAGTTGACGTTGCGCGCCAGATTGAAGTTGAAAGAAATGCTCCACTTCTTATTACGATACGGAACGGTATTTACCGAAAGCTCAAAACCCTTGTTCTCCATCGAGCCGGAGTTGACATCCGCTTTAGAGAATCCACTCGTGGAAGGAAGAGACAGGTTTTGGAAATACTGGTCTTTCGAGCGTTTCTGATAAACTTCCACGTCTATATTCAGACGGTTCTTGAAAGCAGCAAAGTTCAGTCCGAAGTTGACTTGGGTACTCGTCTGCCATTTCAGGTTGCTTAACTCCAAGCTGGAAGGATATACACTCGCCTCACCCAGATAAGAATATTCGTATGGCTCATACAGGCTGATATGTTTATAATTGTTGTTCGTTTTTGGAGAAGAGCCGTTAAGACCATAACTTGCACGAAGGCTCAACTCATTCAGCCATTTCCGCCAAGGTTTCATAAACGGCTCACCGGAAACCCTCCAACGCATGGAGACACTGGGAAACAACCCCCATTTATTGTCCTTACCGAAACGGGAATTCCCGTCGTAGCGGGCAGTTCCGTTAATGATATAGCGATCGAGCAAACTATATTGGATACTTCCCATAACACCCACCGAACGCTCCTGTTGAAGAGTCGTAGTGGAAGTCAGATAAGACGCTCCCGTCAAACGGGAAGGAATGGAAGGATCTTTCAGATAAGTACTGGCCGTATTACCTCCGGTCATGCGGAAGTTGGTAGAACGTTTATCTGAAGTAGTCAACGCCAGCAAACCCTGAAAACTATGCATCTTGCCCAAGTCCGGCGTAAAGACGATTTTGTTCATCGTATAAATGGTGAAAGCTTCTCCGTCACGATCATCGGCACGATTCACTGTCGCTTCATTCCACGGGCGACCGGTAGCCGTCTGCGGCAGGAAAGCGTTCTTCTTGTTATTGGAAACATTCAAACTAAAATCCGATTGATAACGCGCCCATGAGAAAGGTCGCCAGATAAGCGAGAGATTAGATACCACATTATTGGAAAGTGTTTGGAAATAACCGTCGTTCGCCATCGCCACAGGATTGTAAACGCCTCCCGACGAACTGCTGGGATTCCATTTTCCTTGAGGAGATTCCAATGGAGTGAAATAATTATCGGTTAATATACCAATCTCATTATACTCATAAACACTCATGTTCGGCATACGTGTGAAAGCCATGTTACTTACATTCTGGCTGGTAGAGAAATAGGAAATATAGTTCTTACGGTCGTCTGTCCGGGTATATGCCATGCTTGCGGAGAACTTAATTTGTTTGGAAACATTGTAATCCACGTTCAATCGGGCATTCATACGGTTCAAACCGGTTCCGATAACAACACTATTGGCATTGTAATAGCCGATAGAAGCACGATACTGTGCCTTGTCGCCACCACCACTGATAGAAGCCGTATGATCCTGGCTGAATCCGGTATGGGTAATCTCATCATACCAGTCCGTATTCTGACCATAGTTGTAGAAATAATATGGTTGATTCACATCATAAGCAAATTCAGGATCGGAAGTAGGGTCATACACCTTTCCGCTATTCATCAGAGCCTCCTGTATCAGCGTCGTGTATTCATCACCGGACAACACCTGAATACCTTCCGGCTTATTTATCATCGTTCCTTTGAACGTATAGGAAATACGGGGCTTGCTTACCGTTCCCCGTTTGGTGGTAATGAGCAATACACCGTTGGCGGCTTTCGCTCCGTAAAGAGCGGTAGCAGCCGCGTCTTTCAGGACAGCTATCTCCTTGATATCGTCCGGTGAGATATTCAATAACTGCGAATATTCCTCTTCGTCGGCTGTGGCAAAGTCAAAGTCATCGTCTACCGACGCATCATAAGGAAACCCGTCTACTACAATAAGCGGTTGTGAAGACCCTGTCATAGAAGTGGTACCACGAATGCGGAGAGACATTCCGGCACCCGGATCGCCCGAACTGGCTGCAATATCCAAACCGGCGATACGCCCCTGAAGAGCATCTTCCACACTGGGCGCCGTCATTCCATCCTCCAGATCTGCCATCGAAATTTTTCCCATAGCCGTCGTGAGGTCGCGTTCGTTGATGTCCATCATTCCGTTGCTGGTTTTCTTACTGGCAACGATGGTGGCTCCTTCCAACATCACAGTTTCATCCTGCATCACAACATTAATCGTCATCCTTCCTTTCACGGGAATGGTAGCTTTCTTCATACCCGTATAGGAAACCACAAGATTGTCTCCTGCACGTGTCTCCACACGCATACTATAATTACCATCCATATCGGCAATCGCATTCCCTACCACACGTCCGTCTTTATTGAGAAGCATGACGTGCGCTCCCGGAAGAGGTAACTTATCAATGGCAGCAGTCACCACACCCCGAATCACGACTTTCGTGACCTGTGCCGTCGCCAGAGTAGTTATGCTACATATTATCATCAACAGGATGAATAGATATAAGTTCTTTCTCATCATTGTGTTTATTTAGATAAATATTAGATTTTCTTATTCCTGAGGATTTGTTTTAAACCAGATAATTCCGTCCACTGCATGAATGACGGACAAAGGTCCCATATAATTGCTCTTTCCTTCGCCACGTACCGGTGATACCGGTTCTGTCCCTTCCACTTTCACCCAATTGTTACTTTTAATATCCTGAAAACGGAACTTCAAAGAGTTGCTTTCATCCTTATAGACATCTACCAATGTATTGGCAGACCATAAATCCACATCGGCAGCGGTCAGCTTATAAGCCGTTGTCAACGAAAGGCTCTTATTTTTTCCCGGTTCCATATAAGGCAATCCATCATCCACAACGACTGTTCCGCTAAGGAAACACAGCTGCAGGAAGCGTTCCACCAAAGGTTTTTCCTCTGTAGAGAATTCTGCACTACCTACAGGTAATGCAGGAATCTTTCCAGCGGTTACAGCGGCTTGTATAGCTGCATCGGTAGGGATCAGGACGGTATAGAAAGTTCCGGACTTAATAAAAGAAGGGGCACTTCCACCATACACTCTATCCATATATTGTTTGAACAACCGACAATCGCTGTTCTGCTCGGTATATGAAGCAATACGGCTGTACAGAGTCGGATCTGTCCAGGCAGCCACCCCGCTACCGGTCTTGCGAGGACTGTATTGCAACATTTTTCCCGCCGCAATATCTTCGTCCTTGATTCTGAATACCCGCCCGTTGTTGTAAGCGAAATCCGTCATTTCTTCCACTTCCACCTCTTCGCCATCCAGAATATTGCCCAGCCCTTGCAGTTTATTGTTCTTGAAACGAACGACATCCCCATAAGCATTTACCGCATAGCCGTAACCATTGTATCCCAAAGCCGAGAAGCCATTAAAATTCTCCAACTCCGTCGCTCCTTTGGTGCGCTGAAAAATACACATACGGAGCAGTCTCTTCAAACGATCGTCCACTGAAGAAAGTCCGGTGTTCTTTGCATCCTCATTCACAAACTTACCGTTTATCTCATCATACGAATATCCGTCCATTTGCAGCAACCTGTCGGAAGGTAACACCAACAGATAATCTACCTCTTTATTTCCGTTCAAGACACTTTTAGTCAGCTCTATCAGCCAGTCACCGGTGAAGAACTTGCCAAATGCCACATCCGCCAACGTACGGCAATCCTCATTCAACAGAATTTCCGAATAGACGGTATTAAAATATTTGCTCTTAACAACTTCCTTCGTATCATACAGCACTCCATTGCTAGCGAAGTGACTTCCTGTGACACAGTCCTCAAGCCGGGGACCGTCTATCCCTTCCCCATTCAAAAATTCGCCATTGGTATTCTGTTCATTCGCGAACTGAGAAGGCCAGATAATACGGTCTACCATATGAGCTTTCAGAAAATAACCTAATGTAGTCAATGAAAGATCAGATAGTTTCTCAACACGGGCACGGGCAAGTACGGTTTCTTCAAACTGAGTTACTGCCTCATTGGAGGGAACCAGCAATGTATACCCCTGCTGTTCGGTAGCAGCGGTCTCTGTACCTTTATAATCTTCGTTATTAAGAAGGTAGGGGAGATTAAGGTATGTCTTGCAATAAACAGCCGAGATGTTACGGTCCGGATAAAGCTTTTTATAGACTTCCGTCGTATTCTCTCCAAGCAAATAAGACATAAACAAATAGGAATCCCCGACTTTTGTCTCCAGAACATTCCGGAACTCTTCACGTCCGTTTGCCTTCAACATTTCATCAAGATTATCCAAAGGTTCGTTAACGGCCGATACCTCATGTATAATCCCGTTTTCAGCATAGATATCTTTATTAATGACACTGCCGGCTGCCGCATGCAAACCGGAATAGGCCGTTCCCTGAAAGAATGTTTCATAATCGACTGGCAACAGTTTGCCCTGCGAGAAATATGTTGAAGTAAGGATAGGCAGATATTTATACGGAGTCAGCACGGTGGTAACATCTGCCGGGCTGTCCACAACCCATTGCTCCTTTCCGTCAATCGTCTCCCTGTAGAGAGTCTTATAATAAGAGGTACGTTTCTTTACGGAACTTCCTTTTTCCCATACGGAACTCGAAAGTACATCTCCCAAACGGGCAGACTCGAAACGGTTGAAGACCATTGAATAGGCCACAATTTTAGTCAGTACCTCGACGGGAACTTCATCGATAGAAGAATAATTGTGTTCGGAAAGATAATGGCGGAAAGCCTCATCATTCGGAGCAAATACCGTATAATTAGCCGCTCCTTTGAGGATAGAGCTATACAAGGTTTTATCCACTGCATGCAGATACAGGGAGAAATTCCCCCTCTCCGTCAGCACATCGTAAATAGGAGGTTCCAGCCAGGAAGGACGTTCATACTGTTCTTCCCTATCAGTACAACCTGTCAGCACCAGCAACAAGACCAGCCAACAAGTCCCCAGCCAACCAAAACTTTGCTTACATAAACTCAACAATGTGTGTATCATAGTCTTAAAATTAAAATGGAGTTACGAACAATTTTTATTATGCCACAAAGATAAGCGCAGACGCATACTGTTAAGAATGGACTATCGTACTTTTGTATGGACTATCCATGTATCCCACCCAGAAGGCCTTCAGACTGCGATTATCAGAGACGCATGGACTTTTTATGTAATTCATGGACATTCTATCGCACACGGTTAACACCCAAGAAATAATCCATGCTTTCGTACATCACTCCATTCGCCTCCTTGATAAAAGCCGCTAATTTAGTCGAAAAAAATAACGAGGGCAATTGCTCCATATAAATCTTAATCATCTAAAGTTGATCAAATGAGAATTAACAGCATTCTTACTTCTCTTCTAACCACCGTATTCCTGACCGCCTGCAACTCCGGCAGACAGGCGGAAAACGCCTATGACTGGGGAAAACTCCCTAAGCAGGCGGACTTGAACTGGGCGGACAGTGTAGGCAGCAGAAAGCAACCGGAAGGAACAATCGTATCTGCCAACTCTTTCGGTGCGATAGCCGACAGCACCAAACTTAGTACGGAAGCTATCCAAAAAGCGATTGACAGTTGCGCTGCTTCAGGAGGCGGAACGGTAACACTGGCTCCCGGACACTATCTGGTAGGCGCTTTGTTCATCAAAAGCGGTGTCAATCTGCTACTGGACAAGGGAGTTACTCTACTTGCCTCTACCGACATTAATAATTATCCTGAGTTTCGTTCCCGCATTGCCGGCATTGAAATGGTATGGCCATCCGCCGTCATCAATGTTGTCAAACAGAAGAATGTGGCTATCAGTGGAAAAGGAGTAATCGATTGTCGGGGAAAGAAGTTTTGGGAACAATATTGGAAAATGCGTAGAGAGTACGAATCGAAAGGCTTGCGATGGGCTGTGGACTACGACTGTAAACGCGTACGAGGTATTCTGGTAGAACGTAGTACGGACGTAACTTTAAAAGACTTCACCTTAATGCGTACAGGTTTCTGGGCTTGCCAGATTCTTTATTCCGACTATTGCAGTATCAACGGACTCAAGATTAACAATAATATTGACGGACGAGGGCCGAGTACGGACGGGGTAGATATCGATTCCTCCTCGAATATACTGATAGAGAACTGTATGATAGATTGCAACGATGACAATATCTGCCTGAAATCGGGCAGAGGCACAGACGGGCTGCGTGTCAACCGCCCAACGGAGAATGTAGTGATACGTCATTGCACCACCCATAAAGGGACAGGGCTTATCACTTGCGGAAGCGAAACTTCCGGCAGCATACGTAATATTCTGGGGCATGACCTCACTGCTCAGGGAACCTGGAGTGTTTTGAGATTGAAAAGTGCCATGAGTCGGGGAGGAACCATAGAGAATATCTACATCACCCGTGTGAAAGCCGACAGCGTGCGGAATGTATTAGCCGCCGATTTGAACTGGGATCCGCAATATAGTTACAGCACACTGCCCGAAGAATATTCCCATCAGGAAATTCCCGAGCACTGGAAGACACTGCTTACTCCGGTAGTTCCGGAGGAAAAAGGCTATCCTAAGTTCCGCAATGTATATCTTTCACATATCAAAGCGACCAATGTAAGGGAATTTATCTCCGCTTCCGGATGGAACGATACATTACGCTTGGAGAACTTCTTCCTGTATGCCATTGAAGCACAAGCACAGAAAGCGGGACAAATCCGGTACAGCAGAAACTTTAATCTGGCAGAGGTCACACTGGATACTAAGGACAATACCCCTATTATCTCAGAGCACAATGACAAATGTAATATGCAGCTTAAAAGCTCTTCCACCGGGAATTTATAGAAACTAAAAAATAAAACAGTATGAAACGATGTATTTATTGGTTGATATGCGCATTGTCATCTATCATAACGATGAACGCCCAGCCCAATTATAATTATTCAAAATTGCAAAAAGAAAAGCTCGGACGAGGTGTGGTTGCCATCCGTGAGAATCCTTCAACCGTAGTAGTCTCATGGAGGTATCTCTCTTCCGACCCGATGGAAACGGCTTTTAATATATATCGGGATGGGAAAAAACTGACCTCCCAACCGATAGTGACGGGTACGCTATTTCGTGACGAAAACAGTAGTCAGAAAGCTGCGGTCTACGAGGTACGTCCCGTAGTAAAAGGAAAAGAAACGCATCTACTCGACGGGAAATACACGCTTCCCGCCAATGCCCCCTTAGGCTATCTGCAGATCCCCTTAAAGAAACCGGCAGAGGGGATCACTCCGGCAGGCGATACATATACATACAGCCCGAATGACGCTTCCATCGGTGATGTAGACGGTGACGGCGAATATGAAATCATCCTAAAATGGGAACCTAGTAATGCAAAAGACAACTCTCACGACGGATATACGGGTGAAGTATATATCGATTGTTACCGGATGGACGGCAAACAGTTGTGGCGCGTTAACTTAGGGAGAAATATACGCGCCGGAGCACACTACACTCAGTTCATGGTGTACGACCTGGATGGTGACGGGAAAGCGGAAGTGGTGGCACGTACTTCGGATGGTACTGTAGACGGGAAAGGGAAAGTGATAGGCAACGCCAAAGCCGACTATCGCGAACCCGGTGTGTTCGACAAAAAGAAGAACAAACTCACCCGTCAGGGACGTATTCTGGAAGGTAACGAATATCTGACTGTATTCTCCGGACTTACCGGCGAGGCTCTTTATACCACCGATTACATCCCTGCTCGCGGCAATACCAAAGACTGGGGCGATACACGCGCCAACCGCAGCGATCGTTTCCTTGCCTGCATAGCCTATCTGGATGGCATCCGTCCTAGCGTAGTGATGTGTCGCGGTTACTACACCCGTATCGTGTTGGCTGCCTTCGACTGGGATGGAAAGAAACTGAAAAAACACTGGGTATTCGACACAAATACTCCCGGAAACGAAGATTATCTCAAACAAGGTAACCACAATCTCCGCGTAGGAGACGTAGACGGTGACGGATGCGATGAGATTATTTATGGTTCGTGTACAATCGACCATAACGGCAAAGGACTCTACTCCACCAAGCTCGGACATGGAGACGCTCTCCATCTGACACAAATCGATCCAACCCGCAAAGGTTTGCAAGTATGGGCCTGCCACGAAAACAAACGTGACGGAAGTACTTACCGTGACGCCGCTACGGGAGAAATCCTGCTGCAACTTAAAAGTTCCAGAGATATAGGCCGTTGTATGGCAGCCGACATCGATCCGACATCTCCTGGAGTAGAGTTATGGTCATCGGGAACGGGCGGCATTATCAACTGCAAGGGTGAACTGATTGCTCCGAAAACAAAAGGCTTCCCTATTAATATGGCTGTCTGGTGGGATGGAGACCTATTGCGGGAAGTACTGGATAAAACGTATATCAGCAAATATGACTGGGAACAGAAACGTTTCATCCCGTTCATCGAATTTGAAGGAGTAGCCTCCAATAACAGTACCAAAGCTACCCCCTGCCTGCAAGGAGATATCATCGGCGACTGGAGAGAGGAGGTTCTTTTCCGCTCGGAAGACAACAATTCCCTACGCCTGTATGTATCAACAATCCCAACTGACTACCGTTTCCATACTTTTCTGGAAGATCCGATATACAGAATCAGCATTGCCACCCAAAACGTAGGATATAACCAACCAACACAACCCGGTTTCTATTTCGGAACGGACTTAAAAGGAACTTTCAGAGGATATAAGTTCAAATAAAAATGTAGCAAGAAAAATAGACTAACTGTATTTTGACAAAAGAGCAGAAGAACAAAAGAGAGAAATTATATATAGGCAAAAACTGCATAGCAAATTTCTTCTTTTGTTCTTCTGGCAAAGCGAATAAAATCACATAGCAATAAAGTCAAGCAAACTATCCTGTTTATTGTACAATAGCATAACTTATTTAGTTTTTTTTTCTTTGAGGCTTGTTTTGTGTCCCACCAATCAGCATAATCTTTGAAAAAATTATGTTCGGTAGCATCACAAATCTCTTCTAATCTATCAGTTTTAATGTTTGCTTTTTTAAGTAGTCTAACTAAATAACTCTCATCTACCCCAAGGACTGTAGCTAACCAAACTTTCTTCAATTTAGCAGACGTCAAAAATATTGATATTTGTTTGCCTATGTGATTTTCACTTCTCATATTACTTATTTTGAAACAAAAGTATACAAATTGAATGTAATATAGTATGGAGTATTATACGATAACATGGACAAATTCAAAAACATAAAGCTTTTTACATTATACGCATTTATTTGTGTACAAGATCGAAATAAGGATTAGTGTTCTAACAAATACATTCTCACAAGGCCTTCCATTTTTAACGCATGACTGCCTTCTATTTTTATTTTCATTGTCATTATTTCGTTTGCTATTTTGACGGCAGAAAGACTGTCATCTGAATCTTTATATAGAACAAACAGTTTATATTTGGGAGTAATACGAGATGGAATCATATTGGTAGCCAGTTGATAACATTGTTCTGCCTTTTTATATTGATTCAGTTTCCTATATGTGTCGCCCATATCACAAAACAACTCACAAGTTGGAATGATTTTGGCGGCTTCTTCCATTACTTCAAGTGCTTTCTCAGGAGGGTCATTCATGAAGCTATTTTGTGCAGCAATATCCATTCTTTGTGGGGTATCGGATAACAATAAGTGAAAAGGATATGAAAAACACGCAAATACGGTAAAGCAGACTAATGTCGCTCTAAATGTATATGCATATCTATTATGTGATTTATATGCAATCCCCCAATAAATAAGTCCAACGACCAGCACTAACCCGATGATACCATATTCCGTCCAAATCCATAAGAATTCATTATATGGATATGCAGCATTATCCGCCACCATTGCATAATCTGAATTTGGATGTTCTTCAAAGAATTTAGCTTGATAATACATGTAATTTGCTATCCAACCATTACTTTCCATACCCTAGAAATGGTTTGTCTGCAATCATATCCATCGTACAATACCATATCAATAAACGGCCGTCAGCAGATACTTTTTTATACAAGTACATTACCACACAGACAAAAAGTAAAACCATAAATAGCATATATTTGTCGTGGCAGCAATCCACCAGGCACGCGAATCTGTCAATAATAGTCCGACAAAAATAATAAGACAGACTAATGTTCCAATTAATCCAAAACTATTCCGACCAATGTATAAACTGACACTGACTACCAAACAGATTGCTAAAAATCCGCCGAGTGGACTGGGCTTCGCAAATGTACCTGTCACGCTAAATAAAGAATAGTTACTCTCAAGAAAAGAGAATTTTTGAAGAATTTCAATATTTTGATTGATATCAAGAATTAAACATTCTAATAGAAACCGTACAGAAAGTCCCTATTGCCGAACGAACAATGATAAATGAGCACTTAACCTGCATTTGCAAAATCTCTCTATGTCAAAATCATAAAAAACGCCAATTAATATATGATGTTTTTAGGCGATACTGTTTCATTCTTTTGAGCAGAAACAAAAAAGGAGCTAGTGAAAAATATAACAACTAATAATCCTGTTACTTTCATTCTTAAACAATGCTTATTATTGACAATACAAAGACGAAAATCAATCAGGCAATAAAGTTGCTCCGATTTCTTGTCTCCATGTTCGTACCAGATAATTCATTTTCTTTCCCTCCGCAGTTGTGGTAAACCAAATGTTCTCTTTTAGTCCTATCTCTATCTTGCGATAGACAGAAATTGGAATTGTTGCAAAAGAATTAGTAGCAAGAAAAGTGAAATCTACTTCTATTACCTTCCCTGTATTTGAATCTATATACATACATATATCTAATTCCTCTCCACGTGTACGTTGCTTCTCCTCAACAGAAAATGCGTTGTTAACAATGGAATAACATTTCCGTTTTGTCCATGTATCATCTTTTGTATCATCAATATCGTATGGAAAGGGTGGTTCTTTCCCAGTATCTTTAAACACCCACTTTGTATAAGTTAGTTCGTTATCTTTATTATATAATCGAACTCGCTTAGAACGCTGTACATCACACTGATAAGTATATCCATTTTCATAGAATGTTCTGCTAACATCATAATAATGTGTTTGCGCAGAAAGATAGGCTACACAAAACAAAGTACTGATTAAAGTTATTATCATTTTCATACTCAACAATCTTTAGTTAATGTTCTCAAATTAGAAAAGTTGCTCAATCCACTTCTTGTATCGTCATATTTATAGAGACCCGGATCATCATAACCATCGGTTGTCTCAAAGATTGAAGCAATTGATAAAATGTCGAAGTTAAATTCTTCTACATTTTTGCCAGGACGTAAGTTACCTTTCCCGTCAATATGATCACTCAAACCTTTAATAACCCTATGTCTCTTATCTTTAGCATAATAACTCTCCCACTTACTTCCTCTATATTCGGGAAGTTTCCGTACGTAGAGATACTGTGCATAATGAGCTTCTATTTCTTGATTTATTAATGAATTCAGATATACAGTTTCACTTTCATGGTAAGCCTGATAGACATGCCACATTTCATGAAATAATATATTACTATTCACCAATGTCAATCCTAATTTAATACCAGACTTAGCTTTATCGGGTACAAATCCAGCTTTTTCTTCATCTATAAATTTAATAATAAGAGTCTTTCCGTTAAGAGAATTTTTCAGTCCATTATATAAAGCCTGCCCCATGCAGTCTGCTATAATCTTATCCAGCATTCTCTCGATTACCTTCCAGTTCATTTCCGTCATGCTAGAATTACGGAAGATAGTTTTTGCTTTCGGTGCAACAGGTGTAGATGAACCGCCACCCGACCCAATAGACGAAGATCCCCCCTCCACCACCTCCTATACCTTCTTCCTCTAAATCATCATTTGTCCCTCCTTCTATCGGCGGGATTGGACTTGGTATAAAAGGATCATCTATCTCGGATTCCGGGTCAGGGTCAGGCGTAATTACAACCTCATCAATAATATAGCCCTTTTCTCCATCCTCACCATTTATATTACCTACTAGTGTCCAATCTCCCAAATAACTATCCCAAACCCACATATTGCCCTCATCGTCCGTGTACCAAGTTTCATCTTCATACTCCAACTCATCGTAACTACGGGTTACAACCGCTTTGGGAAGTTTAATACTTATACGGGTATTTCTTAGCATATTCAAAGCTCTGCGCCTCATCTCTTGATAGGTTTCCTTATCAGTTGTTCCATCCAAAAAAACACCTCTAACTCTCTTCCCCTTTTTATATTCATTGACACGCACCAAATACCCATCAAGGGTTGTATATAATTTAAATCCAGAAAAATCCATCATGTTTCCATCATTCGTTATTCGGCTAAAATTGAAAGTTCGATGGTGATTTATGAAATGAATGGTCGGAATAAGCAACTCTATATAATTATATGTTTCATTTGTATTGAGATCTTTCATTACCAACAATTTATGGATGATCTTAGTACACATCCATTTCTTTTTCTTATTTTTACCAATCCTCTTATGTCTCCACGCCCGAAAAAAATAACTTGAACGTATCGACGTTTCATAGTATGCAGTTCCCGAAGCATTTGATGCTACACCGCAGTTCCACTTTGGGACAATATTGCCAAAAGGGAATTGATGTTTGGAAAAACGAAACAAGTCCTCTTTTCTTGTACTAATACTACGAGTGGTCTTATTCATTATCTCGTTTTCAAAGGACGCTTGTGCTTCCTCAGCTGTTAGTGTAACTTGAACTTTCGCTGGTTCTTCAACTACATTAACCCATGAACCTGAATCATAACAACCTGCAAATAGCCACAAGATTAGCATTATCCAAGTTTTGTTCCAATAAAAATAGTGATTGTTTTTCATTATTGTTGTATTTTTGGTTAACAATTGCTTTGTTGGATACAAAATAATGGCTTATTAATGATATAACCTGGATTCACTTATCTATTCCAATGGACTGCTTAATCCATTATTTACAATAAATCACACCTGTTAACATAAACAAAGACTTAAAGGGCAACCTATTAGTATAAAATCCCAAAAACATTTTTTATCGACCATCTGCAAGCAAATCGTTCCATCACACTATAAATAAACATTCTATAATGTTACAGACAACACTAGCAGCAGTACAAAGAGAAATAAACTGTTTTTATTCATGAATTTATTCGTCTGACAACTGTTTCTTTTTCGTCTGACAACTGTTAGACGAAAGAACAACAACTGTCAGACGAAAGTTTAACAGTTGTCAGACGAATAGTTTTATGTAGCATTAGGGATAATTTCATTAGGTATCAGAAACAAATATATATATACTGACAGGAACTAAATTATAAACCAATCGGAAACAGCTCATGCCTTGAAAACATGAGCCGTTCCAGTATTGTGGTAAAAATGAATTATTGTTCTTCTATTTCTTCTCTTAAAATAGCATTTCTTCCTAAATCAAACAACTACCATCAATTTACAGTAGAGAAATAATGACTTTTATTTCGTTGAAACTATTTTTCAGCATATTAACCATTCATTAACATCCTTTTCTTCAACTATAAAGCCCTAAAAGCAAATAAATTCATATTTTTGTATCACACAATTAGTTGATTCATGAAAAACAAAACTTTTCTCCTAACCGTCTTTTTGACCGTATTAACATACACATCACTACTGGCATCAGTCGAGATACAATCGAAGCGCCTGACCACCTCTGATGGTCTGTCCAACAATACAGTTCGCCATATTTATCAAGATAGCAAAGGTTTTATCTGGATGAGTACTTTGAATGGACTAAACCGTTATGACGGAAATTCATTCATAACCATTCAACCCCGGAATGATCTGGACATATACCTAGCAGACCATCGCGGTAAAACACTGAAAGAAGATCAGAACGGTTTTCTATGGATATCAACTGCAGCTGATCTTTTTAGTTGTTATGATCTTAAACGTGACTGTTTTGTAGACTTTACAGGATGTGGGGAAATGCTGCATCCATATAGAAATATATCTATTTTCCCGGATGATATTTGGTTATGGGGTATTAATACCGGCTGCCGCAGGATAACCTACCAAAATGGAAAGTTCTCTTCCGAAATATTCAATATCAATAGCCACCATCTTGGTTCTGATAACATTCGTTTCTTATCCCAAGATACAGATGGGCGTATATGGATTGGCACAACCGAGGGATTACACTACTATGAAAAAGGGAAAATGAAATGTGTTAATAACACACATTATTTTCAATGGGCGTGCCATTCTGATAAAAACAACTATTTTATCTCATCTGAAGGCTTAATATGGGAATATGACTCCCGAAAAGGACTTTATATTGTTGCAAACATTCCCAACATATTTTCCGAACGCGACCTTCCCGGTGTACTCCAATTCAATGAGAAATGGATTATTTTTACATCCCAAAACACTTATTCTCTAGATACCCAGACTCATATCCTCACTCAAGCCTCTTCCGAACTAAATATCCCCAATGGGCAGGTCATAAAAGATAATCGGGATAATTACTGGATTTTTAATAAAACCGGAAACCTGCATTACCTAAATGCAAAAACCGGAATTATAAAAACATTTCAACTTATGCCTAAAAATAAAGTAGGTTTCATTGATATGGAGCGTTACAACATCATACATGACTCCAGAGATATCATTTGGATTACAACTTACGGCAACGGACTTTTTATGTACAACTTAAACAGTAATGAACTTAAACACATTACATCAGGAGCAGGAAACACAGAATTGATAAAATCTGATTTTCTTCTCTCCATAATGGAAGATAATGCAGGAAACATTTGGGTAAGTTCCGAATTTACCGGCATTACGTGTCTTAAGATAATAAACGAGGGAGCCCACCGTATATATCCTGGACAAAAACAACCCCACAGAGACTATTCAAGCAACATAAGGTTAATATCATCACAGAAAAATGGGAATATATGGATCGGAAACCACGATGGCTCTATATTTGTATATGACTCTCTCCTTTCTGTGCAAAAAGAAGAGTATCACTATGATTCCAACATATACGCAGTTGCCGAAGATGCATCAGGAACGATCTGGAAAGGAAGTCGCAGCAATGGCATCTACATAGGAAGTAAGAATTATTCTCACGATGAAAAAGACATAACCTCACTTTCATTCGATGAAGTTTTTGATATCTTAAAAGATAGCAAAGGGAGAATGTGGATAGGCACATTGGGGGGAGGATTAAATCTCGCTGTACCTGATAAACAAAAGGGTTATATTTTTCGCCACTTTTTTAATAAGATCTATGGACTGAAACAAGTACGTAGTTTATGCGAAGACGCCAAAGGTTGGTTTTGGGTTGGAACCAGTAAAGGAATTATTGTTTTTCATCCGGACGAACTTCTCAAGAATCCGGACAAATTTTATTTATATAACTGGGGGGACAAACACCTTCAAAGCAATGAAATAAAGAGTGTGAAACAGGATAGTAAAGGGAATATCTGGATTGCCGAGTCCGGTGCCGGATTTAGCATTTGTACTCCGGAAAATGATTACAGTAAACTCCATTTCACTCACTATGGTGTTGATGACGGCCTAGTAAGTAGCATGGTACAGGGATTTGTCGAAGATAGCAAGGGGCTAATGTGGATTACCACAGAATATGGAATATCTTGTTTTGATCCGAAAGAGAAAACTTTTCAGAATTATTTTTTCTCCAGTGATATGTTAAGTGATGTATACAGCGAAAATAGCACACTCAAATTGCAAGACGGTCGGCTGATTATGGGAACTAATCATGGTTTGGTGATAATCAATCCCCAGCGAGTCAAAAGTATTCTACACGCTCCAACCGTAACCTTTACCGAACTTAAAGTAAATGGCATATCTATTCGTCCCGGTGACCCCGACTCACCTATCGATCGTTCTTTAGCATACGCAGAGACTATCCATCTCCGCTATTCTCAAAATTCAGTGATGATTGATTTTTCGACGCTGGATTTTTCCGGTTCTGTACACCCAAAATTCAGTTATAAGCTACAGAACTATGATAATGATTGGAGTATTCCCTCTCATGTGAATTTTGCGGCATATAAAAATCTAAGTCCCGGAACTTATTACCTACACGTTAAGGCTTGCAATGCAGTCGGATTATGGGGAACACAAGACGCTGTACTGAAAATAGTTGTTACACCTCCCTTTTGGCAAACAACCTGGGCATTTCTTCTTTATGCTTTGTTCGTTGTCATAGTTCTATATGTCGTTTATCGCATCATACATAATATGAACGAGCTCCGATACAAAATGAAGGTCGAAAAGCAACTTACCGAATATAAACTAGTATTTTTCACTAATATCTCCCATGAGTTCCGAACTCCACTGACACTTATCCAAGGTACACTAGAAAGAATATGCCGTAATGGCATTCCAAAAGATTTGGTTTACTCCATAAAAATAATGGAGAAAAACACAAACCGTATGTTAAGGCTCATCAACCAATTATTAGAATTTAGAAAAATGCAGAATAATAAGCTGGCTCTTTCGTTGGAAGAAACCGATTTAGTAGCCTTTCTACAGGAAATATACATGAGTTTTAAAGATGTGGCCGAAACTAAACGGATGAATTTCAATTTCATAACAACTGTGGCTTCATATAAGATGTTTTTAGATGAAGGAAAACTTGATAAGATAATCTACAACTTGCTCTCCAATGCCTTCAAATATACTCCTTCAGGAGGAAAAATTGATTTTAGTATTTCAATAGACGACTATGCCCGGCAAGCGACTATAAAAGTTATTGATTCCGGGGTCGGTATACCAAAGGATAAGCAAAACCAATTATTCAAGCGTTTCATACAAAGCAGTTTCTCTGGCAGTAGTGTCGGAGTCGGACTTCATTTAACACATGAACTGGTCAATGTACATAAAGGTACAATTAGTTATGAAGATAATCCTAATGGAGGATCAATCTTTACCGTTATCCTTTCCACAGACTCAACTATTTATAATAAAGAAGATTTTCTGATTCCCGGCAATGTATTGTTACAGGAAGAAGAAATTCTTAAAAAACGCATAGTAGCCTCCGCTTCCTGTCAAAAATCCCCTGAATCCATTCTAGCAGAGGATAACAAAGGAACCGAAATTCAACAAGCAGGCATATTACAGGAGACACCTTCAAATAAACATACTATACTAATTATAGATGACGATGATGATGTACGTGAATTATTAAAGGAAGAATTACAGAACTATTTCGAAGTAGCCACCGAACCCGACGGAGAGTCCGGACTCGAATATGCCTCTGCCCATGAAGTAGATTTAATAATTTGTGACGTAATGATGCCCGGATGCTCTGGATTTGAAGTTACACAGAAAATAAAGGGTGATTTCAAAACCAGCCATATACCAATTATTCTGTTAACTGCCCTAAGTAATCCTCAGAGTCAACTGGAGGGGGTAGATAGTGGCGCCGATGATTACATTACAAAACCATTCAGTTTAAAATACCTGCTGGCACGTGTGTTTAACCTGATTGAACAACGAGATAAATTGCGCAAAAAATTCTCGAGTGATCCTATGATGATACGTCCTTCTATATGTACCAATGATAAAGATAAAGAGTTTGTAGAAAAGCTCATCCGGATAATGGAACAGCAACTGGAGAATCCAGATTTTACTGTCGATGATTTCGCATCAGAGATGGCACTGGGTCGTACTTTATTCTATAAGAAAGTACGGGGAGTTACAGGATATAGCCCTAAAGAATATATACGCATTATGCGAATGAAGAAAGCAGCAGAATTGTTGGGCACCTATACAGTATCGGAAGTATCTTACAAAGTAGGGCTCAATGATCCTTCCTATTTTAGCAAATGCTTTAAAGAACAATTTGGCATTGCCCCTTCCGTGTATCAAAAAAAGATTAATAATACGGAAGAGGTATGACCTTATCGCAAAAATCAGCGGTATCCAATATACCACAAGCCGGTCAACTGAATCGTTTAAAACAGTTGACCGGCCAAAATATTTCATATATCTGAATACACATCTGTAATACAATACCTATCCGGTTTCAATAGGAAGCGTGTCGTTCACTTATATTTATTTTTCCAAACCTCATTCCATTTTTTCTCCCATTCTTCCTTATCTTTCGCATCTATAAAAGGCTGGTCTTTAGCAGGAAAAGCAAATCCTTCTGCGGTGAAATCAGTTTTAACGAAACCTATTTTCTCTCTGAAATGCGACTGCGAATCATTACCGAAATAACTACACCACCAATTTCCCTCCTTATCTTTGAAGAATCCGGTGCCGCCGCCACACGGAATAGACTCATGACGTTTTTTGTAAGGTCCGTAAATATGATCTGACATAGCCAAACAAGTTGAATACCTCCCTTCATAATCATCAGCTGCTCCCAAATAATATTTCCCATCTCGTTTAAATAATACAACACCTTCGTGTCCAAGATCGTTCATCCCCCGTTTCACACATTTTTTTGCATGATGTGTAGGGTCATGATCCGGATCATCGAATATAATTTCACGCATCGGTTCGGCAAACCCACTCATATCATCTTTTAATAAAGCAATCCGAGTGGCACCACCATAGCTGAAGTAAACTTTTCCGTCTTCATCTTCAAATAAAGTAGCATCGATACCATTAGCTATCCGTTCATTTGTATGAAAAGCATTGACGTACGGTCCTTCTGGTTTTCCTGTGACACTCTTTAATAAACCGATACCGTGTGGACACATACTGAAACATATAAAATAGTTACCTTTCACATAGTGAATTTCGGGTGCCCAAACAGCTCGAACGGCTCTACGCGGATAGTCACGCCATTCTTTTACCCAGTCGTCAGCATCCCTGTCAATATCCCAGACAAGTCCAAGATATTCCCATGATATCAAATCGACCGATTTCCACAGTTCTATTCCCTTGGTATATGCCCAGATATTATCTCCCGAAGACCCTGTCAAGTAATAATTTCCGTCTCCGCCAAGTGTTACTACGCCATCACGCAGGTGTAACTCTAAAGCCGGTTTAATAGGTGGCACAAGTCCTTTGTCTACCGCAGTGCCCTTTGCTGCATTACCAAAGTTAAGATCATATTCCGGTTTGGGATGGTTACCTTTGTAGCGTACGCCTTCCCATCCACTTCTCCATCCTCCACGTCCATCTCCAACCACTTTTCTTCCCGGACCACTAACCGGAGAAAACTGAGTTGCCCATTCCATATCTTCTTTTGTTGGAATAAACTTTTCTTGTGCCGTAACAAAAAGATTTTGCAGCAAAAAAAACATCGACAATAGTAAAAAAATCTTCTTCATTGTGTTTCTATTTATTAGTTTACATATTTATTTTTCCAAACCTTATTCCATTTTTGTTCCCACTCCTGTTGACTATGAGTATCGAGTTGAGGTTGATTTTTTGAAGGGAACACTTTTCCATCCGCAGTAAAATCCACCTTAATTAGCCCTGGCATTTCTCTGAATGGCGATTGATTCTCGTTCCCGAAATAAGTACACCACCACTGACCGTCATGGTCTTTAATATACGAAGTGCCGCCTCCACAAGGAACAGCTTCATGTCTCCATCTATATGGTCCGTAGATAGATTCAGATATAGCAACCATGCTGCTATATCTGCCTTCATAAGAGTCGGCAGCAGTCAGGTAATATAAACCATTACGTTTAAACATGAAAGCACCTTCACGACCTATATCCTGGCAGTTTCTACGAGACAGACAAGTGCTTGCATGATGATTTGAATTCAAATCCGGATCAAGCAGAATCGGCTTAACCGGTTTTTCAGCCAAGCCACTCATATTTTCTTTCATACGAGCCACCCAACCTCCTCCGTAAATCAGGTATACTTCTCCATCTTCATCCTCAAATAAAGAAGCATCAATATCCGTCCCCCATCTTCCATCATTGGTCAACGCATTAATATAAGGACCTTCCGGCTTCCCAGATGAGCTCTTCAATAGGCCACGGTCTCCCGGAGGCATACTTATAGTGATATAATAGTTACCTTTTACATAATGAATTTCAGGTGCCCACAATGCCCTAACAGCTTTATGATGAAAACGCCATGGCTTTTGCCAAGTACCATCTTTTTCAAAACTCCATACAAGTCCCATGTAGTCCCACTCTCTAAGATTTTCCGACACCCACAGTTCTACTCCATCATTGAAATGCCAAATGTCACTACCTGTAGAACCTGTGAGGTAGTACCTCCCGTCACCACCTATACAAATCACAGCATCACGTATCTGTGCGTCAAATAATGGTTTGATACTAGGAATAAGCCCCTCCTTTACAGCACTTCCCATATTTTCCTTATCCGAATTATATTCTAGCCACTGTAAGCTCGGTCCGCCAATGGTAGTATTGTTTGGCCCGCTTATTCCCAAATTTATGTTACGTGCATTACCTTGTTTTGCGGTAACAGTGAAGTTTTTAGTTTCCACCTGGAAATAAACAGAATCGCTGCCTAAAATCATCTCGCACATAGTGACATCATTCGGAAGCCTAGATGACATTACCCTTACTTTAATATTATCACCTTCTGAAATCGAACTCTTTCCTTGAATCCAATTACCATTATTCACGTTATATTCCCCATTGTTCACCACTATCGAATCTGACAAAGATGCTTGAATTACATTCGACTCGATCCAGGTTGAAGGCTCCACATCTCTTCGTTCGTTAAAAGCTATCCGCTTATTTTCATCAGTGCATGCCATCGCAAATAAAACGAAAAGTAGTCCTGATAAATTGTTTTTTAAATGCATAGGAAAAATAATTTTCATAATTATTTATTTTAGTCTTATCATAGTATATACGTTGTAAAAAATCTCGGGGCAAAATTAGGATATATACTCATCAGAAGGCTGAAGTTATATCCGTTAAACTTGCAACAATTCAAAAACTACAAGTACTGTACAAAACTACCAATTTCGTTGCAGAGAATGTCTGAGCGAGGTTATGTTTCTTTTCTGCAGCTGTATACAATTACCTGTAAATTGAACATTATTCCTTTTCGTTTAGATAGCATTCCCATACCTTTGCGACAGATATTCACTCCGAATCTAATATCTATTAAATCTTTAAAAATATATCATTTATGAAACACATGTATTTAACAACAGCTATATTTAATTTTGTAATATTGGCAGGTTGTAGCAATGATGATTACAGCGGACCGGATCGGCCGGGCATAAAAGCTGAAATTTGGGGAACAATCAACAACATCGGTACACGCGCCAGTGGAACTTCTTGGGGAGCAACAGACTGTATAGGGGTAAGCGTGGCGAGTGATGAGGTTAACATCAAGTATCAATATTCCGGCAATGATTCCAAACCTTTTAGAACAGTGGAAGAAGGCAGTGATATTTTTCTAAAAGGAACTGAAGATTCACAAACAC
>ERZ838118.592-NODE-592-length-49812-cov-8.422835_pt1 | contig 49812 bp, 44 predicted proteins | sample MGYA00519863_ERZ838118 | MGnify/ENA primary metagenome ERZ838118 (study PRJEB31850, sample SAMEA3708827) | human gut metagenome | biome: human gut; feature: human-associated habitat; material: faeces | place: China | collected 2014 ...
AAGGCACTTTTACGTGCCCTTCGGGGAATTCGTTCATTTGCACATGCAATACTATGATATGAGTGTCGAAAGGTCTTTTGCCATTCATTATTGCCTGTCGGCTATTTGCCGACAGGCTTTTCTTGTGTGAAAAATAAATGTAAGGTATAATATATGCTACCAGAGTTAAAAGGTTACGAAGGAGTTCAGTATGGAAAAGGAGAAAAATTTAACAAACAGGTATCATACCCCGTCGTTGATCGTGATGCTTACCCATGAGGATCAGACTGTTCAAAACGCATATGAGATTTTTGATGCATATAAGGATTCTGATGCAGAATACTGGGGATTTAAGGAAGAGCCGCTCCCCCTTTCACAGATGAAAGACCTTTATGCATATATGAAAAGCTGTGGCAAAAAAACAGTTCTGGAAGTGGTTGCATATACACAGGCGGAGTGTATGTCAGGTGCAAAAATGGCAGCAGAATGTGGCTGTGATTTTTTGATGGGGACTGTTTATTCAGATGCTGTGAATGAATTTTGCAGGGAAAATGGAATCAAATATATGCCATTTGTAGGAGAAATCCATGATCGCCCATCCGTTCTGGAGGGAACCTGCGAAGAGATGATCCTTCAGGCCAGAGAATATCTTGCGAAAGGTGTCTATGGAATTGATCTTCTGGGATACAGATATACAGGAGATGCAGCCAGGCTGAATGAAGAGTTTGTAAGAGCTGTGGATGCGCCGGTCTGCATAGCAGGAAGCATCAATGGTTATCAGAGACTGAATGAGATCAGGAAAGCAGTCCCGTGGGCATTTACAATAGGCAGTGCTTTTTTTGAAAACAAGTTTGACGGTAATTTCGGAGAACAGATCAATAAAGTTTGTCAGTACATAAAAAGTGAGAAGATAACATGATAAAAAAATATTATCCATATGAATATGCCGAAAGTGTATTTATGATTGACTACCAAAAGCTATATCAGAAAGGTTTTCGGGGAATTATTTTTGACATAGACAATACATTGGTACACCATGGTGACGATTCCACACCGGAAATTGATGACCTGTTTCGTAAAATTCAGGGACTTGGTCTGAAAACATTGCTGTTGTCAAATAATGACAGAGGAAGAGTGGAACGATTTATTAAAAATATAGATACACCTTACATCTGCGATGCGGATAAACCAAATCCTCAAAATTATCTGAAAGCAGTGGAGATGCTGAATATAAAAAAAGAAGAGGCAGTGGTTATAGGGGATCAGGTATTTACAGATATTCTGGGAGCAAACAGAAGTGGTCTTGCCAGTATTCTTGTCAAGTTTATCAGGCAGGATGATGAAAAGTGGATCGGAAAACGGAGATACGTTGAATATGCAATCCTGGAATGCTGGAAACGTGATAAAAGCTGTTACAGGAGAATTGGTGATATTTATACAGAAGGAACGGCCAAAAATATGAAGAAAAAGAAAGAAAAAAAGCTTTTTTGTGAGATCTGTCCGCTTACGTATGAAATTTCAAAGTCAAAAGAGGTATGTAAAAGACATATACAGGATTTTGCAGGCAAAGAGAAATTTAGTACTGTAAAACAAAAAGAGAAGCTGCCAAATCTGGTGTTCAGCTACAACTCCGGCCTCATAAAAAAAGGAAAAGGAATAGATCCCGTGCTTCAGAAAAACAAGGCAAGAAACATTCGCCTTGCATCCTCCAGGATAAATGGGATGATCATTCATCCTGGAGAGACTTTTTCGTTCTGGAGGACTGTAGGGAAAATATCAAAGAGGAAGGGTTACCGGGATGGTCGTATTATTATAGGAGATAAGCTTATGCCCGGGCTTGGAGGCGGACTTTGCAATCTTGGAAATACCATTCATCTTCTTGTGCTTCACAGCCCTCTTACCGTAACAGAATTTCACAGCCATTCAGATGCACTTGCACCGGATCATGGTAAGCGTGTTCCATTCAGTTCCGGGACATCTGTCAGCTATAATTATATAGACTACAGGTTCAAAAATAATACAGATCAGAATGTACAGCTTCTGTTATGGTGTGAAAACGGGAAATTATGCGGAGAGCTGAGAAGCGAGAGGGAATTTCCTCACTATTATGAAATTATTGAAGAGAACCACCATTTCCATAAAGAAAAAGAGAAATTTTTCAGAATTTCACAAATTTACCGGAATGTGATCGACAGAGCCACCGGTGAAATAACAGACAAACAGCTCATTCGGGATAATCATTCAGAAGTAATGTATGATTATGACCAGATTCCGCAGGAATTAATACGGTAAAAGCTGGTTCAACAGCCGTCTGCCTTTCGAAATCATAGAAATCGGCGTAGTGAAACTGAATGAAAAGAAAGAAATTGTGGATAGCTTTCAGCGTCTGATCAAGCCGCAGGTGTACAACTGGATTCATGACAGTATCCATAAAGTGATTCATATGAATTACAAGGATCTGCAGAATGGAACTGTTTTTCCTCAAGCAGTGACAGAATTTATAGAATGGTGTGGCGAAGAATATTATTTGCCATCCGCTATGAGGAAAACGGCGAACGAAGAGCTCTGGAATTTGCAGCAGATAAAATGGGCGTAGAAAAGAAAATGGAGTTCCATTGGGCACTGGGAGATGCGTATTATACTGCATGTATTTTGCAAAAAATAGAAGATGAATATATTTTCCCAATTCTTCTCTGGATGTATATCAGAATCCTAAAAGCCGGCGTGAAGAGATATATGTGTCCTATCCAACCTATGATAAATATGTGTCAAGGGAATTTTACTCCCGGGAAAAAGCCATGAAGGACAGAGAAGTAACCAGTACAAGGTGTCCTTTGTGCCATAATCCTGCCAAGCGGAAGATCCGATGGTTTATGAATAATTCCAAGGTATATTATAGTGTGTCTCTTTGCCAGGAACACGGCTATGTGTCAGGGAAAATCAGAATCCGGCGAACAGAAGATAATATGTACTATGTGATCAAGATGCTTACCAACATAACATCAGAAGAAGCCGATGAAATCCGGCAGAAACGCGACGCCCACCGTGCGAAAAAACGGATAAAAAAAGAAGAAAAATAAGAAACTAACAATTGGTTAATAGAAAAATCCTGGGCAAAACCGTTTGCTGAAAAAATATTCCCCCTGATCAACGAAGAAAATTTTTCTGTCCTTTATAGTGATAAAGCTTCCCGCCCAAATACTCCTGTAAATGTGATTGTTGGCGGCATGGTGCTTGAAAAGCTTATGGGACTGACAGATGAGGAATTCATGGATTCCCTTATGGTTGCTTCTAATATCCGGAAGCTTGGACGGATGGAGCTCCTTTATACCTGTGTTGCTGACCTTGTATCTTTTCTCCACCGTACCGGGATGGACGACCTTCTGGGAGGTATGGAACACTATTATGACCCTAATGATTATAACCGGGTTATTTATCATAGCAAAAGTGAAGATGCATCAGACAGGATTAAACAGATCCTTGCTGACGCAGACAAACTTCTTGTCGAATGTGAAGGGGCTTGTGATGAAAGTTCTGCCTATCAGTTACTGGTACGTGTTTTAAAAGAACAGACGGTTGTGGAAGAATCCGGTGCAAGACGGCTGAAAACCAAAGAAGATGGAGCTATGGGTTCCCAGATCCTGCAGAATCCATCTGATTCGGACGCAACTTACCGTGAAAAAGCAGGGAAACAAAACCGCGGTTATACAGCGAATGTTGTAGAAACTGTCGGAGATAATGGTTCCATCGTAACAGATTACCAGTATGAAAAAAACACACATAGTGACAGCCAGTTCCTGAAGGAAACCGTTAACGCCATGGAAAAACAGAGAAACCAACAGTACTTATAACAGATGGGGCCTATAGCGGCAGGGACAATACAGATGCTGCGGCAGAAAAAAACATTGACCTTGTAACAACAGATTTATTCCCAAAATCAGCTGACAGAGCAGAAATAGTGGTGCATTTTCTTACCCAAAACAGAGCTAACAGCGGATATTTGTTGTTTTATATGAAATTTTCAAGGAACATAGATTTCTATGGGCGATAATTATTATGTTTTGACACCCATATCATACTATTTTTTGCAAACACTATTTTAAAATGTGCGGCATTTCCATTCCTTACACCTGCCAGGAAATCTCCGCAAATTTTTATTTACTATTCATCACGAATCCATTGCCTGGCAATTTCTATGTCTATTTGCAGTGCTGAGGCGATTTGTTCGACAGGTAATCCGAGTTTGCTAAGGGCAATAGTATCTTCTTTTTTAGCAAGTATTTTACCTTTTGAAATGCCATCTGCAATGCCAGCTTTCATGCCGTCTTTCATACCAGCCGCAACACCCGCCTCATACTCAGCTTTCCGCAATTTCCGTTCTTCTTCTTCTTTGTCATATTCAAAAATACTCATCGCAATTACCTCCGCTTTATTTTTACGAAGAAATTCCGAAAGAATATTCTTATGAATACATTCATCCACAGCTTGCTCTACGGCATCTGCTAATTCGAATTTCTTCGCATATCTTCGAACACAATTTACGTACTGTGCATATTCTTTTAAAGTCTGGCATTGTTCCATGAGTTCGGGATTATGTCCCTCATTAATGTTTATGGTCAGCACTTCCAGTTCCAGTTTTGGATTACCGGATAGATTTTGGAAAGCTTCTGACAAATGGTTTACCCAGCTGTCTTTTTCCTTTTCTGTGCCATTGTAGAATACGATAAACTGTGGTGCCGGTATTTTCTGTAATACGGAAGAGTAAAGAGATTTCTTATCTACCAGTTTCTGATATTCGCTGGAAATATAAAATAGATCACGTAATGGCATATTTGGATTATAAGTTGACTGGTGTTCATAGAGAAACAGGTCTGTATCAATGATAAAAGCCAGATCGTTTTTCATTCCCATATAGATTGCATTTTCCAGTGTCACGATTTCCAGTTTTTCCGGATCATCATAGTGAGCCCCACTGACTGCGTTATAAAGGGACAGTAAATTCTTCCGGTCAGAAAACAGCATACGGAATACGGTATCCTTATAGTTACGATGGGGTGTCAGCTGCTTTTTGTGTGCCATAGGCAGTACCTCCTCTTACAGGAGTGTACGAATGTGAGACAGCCATATGCATTACCTATCTGTCACAATTGAAAACTCCTGCTTTTTAATTGATTTGTTTGAATGAAAAGCATGAATTTCTGAAATGTGAATGAGATAATGTAGATGGCATGATGCCAGGAATTTTAAGAAAAATATGCTTTGAAGGTATACTACCATAAAACCCTCAATGTTTCAATAGAAAAGCAAAAAGAAAATAAATACAACATAAACAATAAGAAATAAAAATATAAATGTCTGAAATTAGATGGAAATATTATAAAAATAAAGAATCGGAAAATTCCGTTTGCTGTTCATGTTGGTATATACTATAATAGAAAAAAACACCGGAAAATTATATGATGGAAAGGGAGATGCAAATGAAAAGTGTAAAGAAATTCAGGGCTTTTTTAGGCGGTTTTATTCTTTTTCTGGCACTGATGTTCACAGTGGGTTCTGTGAATGTCAAAGCGGCGGCACCGAAGCTGAATAAAAAGAAGATTACCATCTATGTAGGGCACACAGGAAAGCTGAAAGTAAACAATGCCAGGAAGAAAGTGAAATGGACTTCTTCGAAAAAGCAGATCGCAGCTGTTTCTTCTAAGGGAGTTGTAAAAGGGAAGAAAGCGGGAAGTGCGGTGATTACTGCGGCAGCAGGAAACAAAAAGTGGACATGCAAAGTTACTGTTCGAAATAACGTATCGGTAAGCAAAGGTGCAATCAAGATTTTGCCGGGTAAGTCAAAGAAGGTCAATATTAAAATTCAGAAAAATGTAAATAATATACGATTTAAAATTAAGGATCCAAAGGTTGTTTCCTGTAAATGGGGCAAATGGAAAGGAATGTCGATTCCTCTGACAATTACAGCGAAACAGTCCGGTTCCACTTATATAACGCTTACAAATACTTACAGCAAAGAAAAAGTAAAAATTAATGTTACTGTCCCTGCTGAATGGGACGATGTAGAAGTAGTCATTCCGGAAACCATCGGTGAACAGGGTTACGAATCAAACCGTATGAGAATCACAAACTGCAGTTTTTATCAGCCATCCGGTTGGACAGGCAGTTACTATATGCATGTAGAATTCAAAATGGTAAAATACGGAAAGACAGGAAAAACAAACTGGGGCGAATACGTTTTCTTTTATGATAAGAACGGAAATATCCTGGATAAATCACAGCTGTATGCAAGTGCACTGGCAGTGGGAAAATCATTTAGTGATGAGTTGTTAGTTCCGGAGGGAACAGCTAAAATCGTATTTATGGAGTATCCGGATGTGTCAGGAGATCATAACAACAGCGGAAATGATAATGGCGGAACACAGGATGGCGATAATTCCTCCACAAAAGATCCTTTAAAATGGGACGATTCTGATCTTAAGAAAATGAACAGTTATGCGGATAAGGCGGCTGAATGGGCAAAAAAAGCATTTGATTATGCATCCAAAGCCAAGAAACAGTCAGGCATGAGCCAGAATTATACGGCAATGGCAATAACAGCCCTTAAGATGGCAAAAAGTCATATGCAGAATGCCTATGATTATGCGATTGTGAAGGAGGATGCAAATCTGATAGACGCAGATGGCAATCCGGCTGGTACTTTGCAGGAGTGCACGCAGGAACTTTTGAGTGTATTTGATGGATTGGACGATCTGACAAATACAGATACAGATACGATTTATAATATGGCAACGGATGCCATGGCAAAAACGGCTACATACAAAGTTTTGACAGCAAGATTGCTTCTGTAAAACCCTGGTGGAAATAGCATAATGGATTTTTTAAAACGTTCACAAAAGATCTGACAAGTCCCAAAAGCAGAAACAAAAATGCCCTGAACTTCCGGAGATGATCCTACAGATATCTCCTTTGGTTCAGGGCATTTTTTATTTTATATTTCCATACCGATCAAATGCTTTTATTGAGCAGCAAGTGCTTTGACCTGTCTGGAATTATTTTGCAAATTCTTCCAGCAATTCAGCGATACGATCCTGGCAGCCGCCGCAGTGGGTTCCGGCTTCGGTTGCTTCACCGATTGCATCAACGGTAGTATGACCTTCGTCATACGCTTTTTTGATATCTCCGGCTGTCACATCAGCACAGAAACAGATGGTTTCATTTAAATCCATACTGGCACCTCCGTGGAAATGAATTTATTCTGGTCGGAGAAAACTCCAACTTCTGCGTGCGTTCGACTTGAATATTATTCTCCGAAGTATCTCTTAAGCAGACCTGCGAATGCTTTTCCATGTCTTGCTTCGTCTCTTGCCATTTCATGAACGGTGTCATGGATTGCATCCAGGTTCAGAGCTTTTGCACGTTTTGCCAGATCTGTTTTACCTGCGGTAGCACCGTTTTCTGCTTCTACACGCATTTCCAGGTTTTTCTTTGTGCTGTCTGTTACAACTTCACCAAGCAGTTCTGCAAACTTAGCAGCGTGTTCAGCTTCTTCATAAGCTGCTTTTTCCCAGTAAAGACCGATTTCCGGATAACCTTCTCTGTGAGCAACTCTTGCCATAGCCAGGTACATACCTACTTCAGAACATTCACCCTCGAAGTTTGCTCTCAGGTCAGCTTTGATGTCTTCCGGAACATCAGAAGCGATACCTACTTCGTGCTCTGCAGCCCATGCCATTGTTGTATCCATCTCTTTGAATTTAGAAGCCGGTGCTTTACATACTGGACAGACTTCCGGAGCTGCTTCGCCTTCATAAACATAACCACATACTGTACATACAAATTTTGCCATTTTTTTGATCTCCTTTTCACTTTGATTTTTAATAAGCTAATCCTGGGATATCCAAAACTTTTACGCTCTGAACATTCACAGGTTGAATCCTTGCTATTAATAATAGTAATTGTTACTGATATTAAGATAGCACATCTTTTGCTTTCCGTCAAGACTTTTTTAATAGTTTTTTTCATTAAGTTTTGCGGGGTTTTTACTGTAGTGTGTTTAACAATAGAATTTTCCTGTTTTAGCAGATATCTATATTATGCTAAACATTTTTTGCAGATTCCGTAAAAAGTAGTCGTGTGACTTCTGATTTTGCCATCAAATTTTTTTTGTGCTGCGATGGTGATCTCCTCGTTATCATCCAGGAAGATATCTTCTACACAATGGCATCTTTCACACACAAAGTGATCGTGTGGTGTGATCCTGCCATCGAAACGATCAGCACTATCTCGCATATTTAACTTGAGGATCTGTCCGGTCTCAGAGAGCAGGGACAGATTGCGGTAAACCGTACCGAGACTGATATTTGGAAAGCTCTCCCGCAAATTCATGTAAACCATATCAGCAGTCGGATGTTCTTCCGAGTGAGCAAGAAAATCCCGGATGGCTTCTCGCTGTTTACTGTACTTTAAAACTGCCATAATGTTCTCCTTTAGATAAATGATGCCAAGCTTAAAAATTTCAAGTTAATCCTGATATCATAATATTAGTAATAGTTATTATTATAATATTCTAAAAAAAACCGTTTGTCAATGCTTTTATTTTACAAAAAGATTGACTATACTAATATCGGATAGCATTTCAGGAATATACGGTAAGCAACAGGAAAATAATGGATATCAGGAGGAAATACAATGGAAAAAACATATGATCTGATCATCATTGGTTCGGGCCCTGCAGGTTTAAGTGCTGCGATCTATGCCCAGAGAGCGGGACTGGATACTCTGGTTCTGGAAAAGGAATATATCAGTGGAGGACAGGTAGTGAACACGGCAGAGGTGGATAATTATCCGGGACTGCCGGGAATGAATGGATATGAGCTTGGCATGAAATTCCGTTCTCATGCGGATGCACTGGAGGCGAAATTTCAGATTGCAGAAGTAAAAGACATTATAATAGAAGAAACACAGAAAACGGTGCGTACAAACGAAGGTGATTTTTATGCAAAAAATATTATCATCAGTACGGGGGCAAGCCACAGAAAACTGGGCGTTCCGGGTGAAAGAGAGCTGGCTGGCATGGGTGTTTCTTATTGTGCGACCTGTGATGGTGCATTTTTCAAGGGAAGAACGGTTGCCGTAGTAGGAGGCGGAGATGTGGCAGTCGGAGATGCCCTGTTTCTTGCAAGAGGATGCAAGAAAGTTTATCTGATTCACAGAAGAGATGAGCTGCGTGCGGCAAAGAGCCTGCAAAAGAAATTAATGGCTCTGCCGAATGTGGAGATTATCTGGGATACCGTTGTCAATGAAATCTGCGGTGAAGATCAGGTAGAGGCACTGTTTATTGAAAATAAGAAAACAGGTGCGAAGAAACATTTTCCTGTGGATGGTGTGTTTGTAGCTGTCGGTATGAAACCAAATACGAACATGGTTCCGGATGAAATTAAAAAAGATGAGGCAGGTTATATCGTGGCAGATGAAAATTGTGTCACAAATGTTACGGGAATCTTTGCAGCCGGTGATGTGCGTACAAAAATGTTACGTCAGATTATTACAGCCGCAGCAGATGGTGCAAATGCAGTAGAGTCCGTTCAGCACGGTATTTAATGCTAATATCCGGAACAAAGCGGAATATACGTGAATTGCAGAAGTATAAAATAATTTGCAGAGCCTCTTTTAAAGTCAAATACGGCTTCATATCTGTGAAAAAATATTTGAAAAATGTATGAAATCCTTATAAAAGATATTAATTACTGTTGACAAAACACCTCCGGTTTGTTATGATTAGCGTGTAAAAAATGTAACAGTTTTGTAATAAATGAAAATTACACAGTGTTTTCAATACATGGAGGTAGATATAAGTAATGAAAAGAGGAGTAGTAAAAGTCACTGCATGTTGTCTTGCAGGAAGCGTTATTTTCGCAAGCACCGGTCTTACCGCTTTTGCAGCAGGGGAGATGCCATTAGCAGGAATCGGAGCTGAGATCATTGCAAGTCAGGAAAAGAAGGAAAATTCCGGAACAAAAAAAGTGATTGCAACCGGTTATGACAGTCTGGTAATTGCTCAGGTTGATGAATATGTAAATATTCGTGATGAAGCAAGCACGGAGACAGGTCAGATCGTTGGAAAGTTATATAACAATTCAGCAGCAGAGATCATTGGTCAGACAGGTGACTGGTACCTGATCAAATCCGGAGATGTTACAGGATATGTAAGCAAAGATTATTTTGTAACAGGTGCACAGGCAGAAGAGCTGGCAGCAGAAGTCGGAGATGATGTAGCTACGGTAAATACAGAGACTCTGATGGTTCGTAAGAAAGCAAGCACTGATTCCGATGTTATCGCACTGGTTGGAGACTCACAGCAGCTTCAGGTTATTGATCAGGAAGATGGCTGGGTAAAAGTAGCAGTTGATAATGACGTAGTTGGATATGTTTCCAGCGACTATGTAGACTGTGAAACAAAATTTGTAGAGGCAGAATCCATCGAAACGAGTACAGCAAGAGAAGAGGCAGTACAGAGTGCTCTGGATCGTGCAGATCAGATGAAAGAAGCAGCAATCAATGCGATGAACAATGCGGATGCAAACGAAGCAGCATATGCAGCACAGGAAGCAATCGTAGCAGCGGCAGAAGCAAAACAGCTTGCATCTGAGCAGGAATTAGATTATAACGTACAGGAAATCGCTTCTACCGCAGTAAGTTCTGCAGATGAAGCACAGTATGCAGCATATATGGCTGAACAGTATCAGGCAGCTGCAGAGGCACAGGCAGCAGCAGAAGCGGAAGCAGCACGCCAGCAGGCAGAAGCAGAAGCAGCGTATGCAGCACAGCAGCAGGCACAGGCATCTCAGCAGCAGAATCAGAACTGGACAGGTGATCAGACACAGCAGGAAACACAGGCACCGTCCACAACAACGGATACAACGACAACACCGGATTACACAACAGGTGATACGACAACAACACCGGACTACACGACAGGTGATGCGACAACAACACCAGATTACAGCACAGGTGATGTTACCGTTACTCCGGATTACGGCACAGGCGATACAACGACAACACCGGATTATACAACAGGTGATACCACCGGAAGTACAACGACAGACAGCTCTGCACCATCGGCTTCTGACTATACCGGAGATGTTCCACAGTCAGATGCAAGCAGTTCTGATTCTCTCAGACAGAGCGTTGTAAACTATGCACTTCAGTTTGTTGGTAATCCATATGTATATGGTGGTACAAGCCTGACAAACGGAACAGACTGCTCCGGATTTACACAGTCTGTCCTGGCAAACTTCGGAATCAGCATTTCACGTACAGCTGCATCTCAGTCAGGCGGCGGTACTGCAGTAGATATGAGCAATTTACAGCCGGGCGATCTGTTGTTCTATGATAACGGAAGCGGTATCGGACACGTATCCATGTACATCGGCAATGGTCAGGTTGTTCACGCAAGTAACGAACAGACCGGTATCATCGTATCAAGCGTAGATTACAGAACCGCTTGTGCAGCAAGAAGTTACTTTTAAGAATAAGATTAATTGAACAGAGAACTAAAACGGGAGTGTTCGCAAGAACGCTCCCTTCTTACGTTATAAGGAAAAATACTGCGTTTCTGCGGAGTGTTTATCTTAATTGAAGGTTGAAGGATGATAAGATAGATTTGCTGCACATTGTTTGCGGAAGCGGAAGTCTTCTGGAATTAGGATGAAATAATTAGATAATTTTAAATATTTACACGCTGATTAAGACAATTCTAATTAAATAGAAAAACAATAAAAAAAGCCGTTTGGCAAAATGCACAAAAGATTTGAGATATAAACAGAGTGTGGATAAATTCCTGTGGATTCACGCACGAGTTATCCACAGTGAAAAATGTCGAATTTGCTGAAAAATAGAGTTATACACTGAGTTATCAACATTATCCACATTTTTTGTGCACAAAGGTAGTGTTTATAAATTCCAAAAAACAAACGCACGTTTTGTGAAGAAATGATAAGTGATGTTTTCAAACGTCAAAAAAGTGAAAAATCGCATATTTGTATACTTATAAAAAATGAGTGAATTATCAGAAAATTATAATTTGCCCATGGCATAATCCTCTTAAGTACAAGAATGTCGCTGATATATGATTGAAAACAGCATATTGTTACGTTATAATTTTGCTATATGGGGGATCTTATAAGAAATAGAAGAAAAATATTATGAGACGAAAAAAATTTTTGCGGCGATGCTTGCAGCAGCCGTAGCATTTGCGGCATGTGGTTCTTTGCAGTATATTACGTTCCCGAAAACAGTGACAACAGTTGGAACGAAGCTTGTTACAGATTTCACTTCTCTGCTCGCAGTACGTTACACCGGAACAGAGGATGAATGGAATGCATCTGACTTTAAGACGCAAGAATTCAGCGGCACAAAAGTTTATTATAATTATGTAAAAGAGCATGAGCATGAGTTTGGCACAAGTGCAGAACTTATAAGCGAAGCTACCTGTACAAAAGAAGGAATTAAGCGAGTTACCTGCGTGAAGTGCGGTCTGAAGAAAGAGGAGTCCATTCCAAAAAAAGAACATAATTTTTCAGAATGGTGTGTTATCATACAGCCTACGACGGAAAGGGAACAGCGGTGATCACTGTAAAATCCGGAAAAATAACAGCAAAATGCAAGGTAAAAGTAAAATGATGTAATTTGATTTGCAGATATAGAATCCCCTTTTGGAAAATCCTGACAGCAGTTGTGTTGTACCTGATGCTGCCGGAATATATCAGGGGGGATTTTTTACGGCAAGCGGAACAGGAAAAAAGACGGAAGACCTGAGAAAGGAGATAGAACCAAAGATATTACAGGGAGTTTCTAAGATGTAGTATACTGATGATTGTCAAAAGTAATAAATGAAAATAAGAAGTAAAAGAATCAGGAGGTTCAGATGAAGAAAAAATATTATGGAATATTGCTGGCAGCAGTGATTGCCGCCGGCACAATAGGTGTAACAGCACAGGCAGCAGAACTGGCAGATACGGAAAAACTGACAGAAACTGCAAATGTAACAGACGATGTAAATACAGCAAACAGCACAGATGCTTCTGTACAGGCACAGAGTGATGAACTGGAAGTGCCACTGGTACTGAACCAGACATACACCAGAAGTTTCTCACAGGTCGGACAGAAATATTATTTCACGTTTACACCGGAAGAAACAGGATATTATTATGTTGATCTTAATTTCCCGGAAAATATGAACATTCACGTACTGGATGATTACTCTTCCGATGCACTGTATTTTGCAGAAAAGCTGAACAATACAGAATCTTATACATTCTGTCTGGAACTGCAGGATTCTGTAGATGGACAGGTGCAGGGAACGGGTACGATCACCTTCCGCAAAGCTCCAGATATTAAAAACGTTACCCTGCAGAAAGCAAATGCCAGAGATGTTTTCTACAATGCAGATTTTGAAACCATTTCCCCGGATGGGGCGAAACTGACAGTCGAATATGAAAATGGCACAAAGACTTATTCGTTTGATTGGGATAATGGTACTGCTTTTTCTCTTACAGATGATTATAAATATGCATTTAATGTTATGTTTCTGGATGCAAACGGGAATGATATATCAAATGTTGTAAACAATCCGGGTATGGCTGGTGCAAAGGGAAATTACCAGGTCAGAGTGTCTCTGAAAACGTTATCCATAAACAGTGATAATGGAGAGAAGGAGAAATTGACAGGAACTGGTTATCCGATCACGATACGTGACCTGTCACTGAACAGCTCCAACAAACTGGATATGAAAAAATCCTATCCTTCTTTAAAGTACACGGACGGAGAAACTGCGTATTATTGGTTTACACCGGATAAAAGCGGTGCTTACTATGTGAGCGTCACCGGATATGGTGCAGACTATTGGCAGAAGTCCTGCTGGTTCCGTGTATACGAAAAAACAGCCAGCGGATATCAGTCGAAAGGAATGGCGATCGGTACACTGAACTGCAAGCTGGAAAAAGGAAAGCAGTATATTTTAACTGCTGATCACTATGGAAAATCCAGTGTTTTTGGTGCATGTTTTGCAAAAGCAGATACGTATGTTCCACTGGAAGTTGCACAGACACCATACGTGGAATTGAATGTGAAGTCGGATGTGACGGTTCCATTGAAAGTGAAAAGCTCTTACAAAATAAAAACCATAAGAATGCCTTCGACTGACAGGATTGTTTCTTATAAGAGCAGTGATACAAAAACAGCAACCGTTTCTAAGAATGGTACGATCAAAGGAAAGAAGATCGGAACAGCAAAAATTACGGTAACACTTGCCAGCGGTTACAGTACTTCATTCAACGTAAAAGTACAGAAAAAGGCAGTTGCCGTAAAGAAAATTACAGTGGACAAAAAGAAGATTACTTTAAAGAAAAAGAAGAGCTATAAAATCAAAGCAGAGCTTCAGCCGATCACCGCTTCCGATAAAGTAACATTTACCAGCAGCAATAAAAAAGTAGCTACTGTAAATGCAAAAGGAGTGGTGAAAGCCAAGAAAGCCGGAACAGCGAAGATTACGGTTAAAGCCGGAAAGAAGAAAGCGATCGTAACGGTAAAAGTAAAATAAAAATTGACCGTTGGTTTCCAGGCAGGTGTAAAGAACTGAAATGCCGCACATTTTAAAATAGTGTTTGCAAAAGAATAGTATTGCATGTGCAAATGAACGAATTCCCCGAAGGGCACGTAAAAGTGCCTTCTTGGGAATTGTTCATTTTGCACATTCTAAAACCTCTCTGCACTTGCTTACCAGTAGCGTACAATCGCACGGATCGTAGCAAAGTTAAATGGTGAGGTCTTAATACCGCCCACCGGGTAAGCTGCCTCTGTAGAGGCGTGTACAATCAGCCCGTTTCCGATGTAAAGCCCAACGTGTGAGATTGGCTGGTAATAAAATACCAGATCTCCGGGCTGGATATTGTTGATGGAAATGATTTTTGCGGTAGCATATTTGGTTGTTGTGCCATCGTAGCCGATTGCCTGCTGGTCGGCGGTACGAGGGATCTTGATGCCAAAATGGCTCATGACGGACTGCGTAAAACCGGAGCAGTCTGCACCGTTTGTCAGGCTGGTTCCGCCGTAAACATATGGATTTCCGATAAACTGAGTCGCATAAGCTGCAATTTTGGAACCGAATGTCAGATCGGAATCGGAAGCATTCTGGTCAGTCATATATCCATTTGCATCGAAAGAGTAGAATACGTTGTCAATGATCATGATCTGGCTCTTGACCATTTCACCGGTTGTCGGAAGAAAATAGAACGTTGCGACGCTGTTATTATACCATCCTGTAACCATGACTCCGTTACGGTCAAATAAATAGGTTTTGCCGTTCAGGGTAACAATACCGGTTGCTTTGCTTCCGTCGGAAGTAAAATAGTAAGTCTTATCATCAATCTGCAGTTTCTGGCTGGTGACTCTTGCACCAGTTTCTCCTACATAATAATTGCCTACCCACTGGTTGGTGAGGACAATGCCGTTCTCATCTGTATAATAATATCTGCCACTTGCAGAAACGACCCACTGGTTTTTTGCTTTCTGGTAATTGGAATCCAGGAAGTAGGTTTTGCCTTTCTGTGTCCAGATTCCGGTAGAACGTGTCTTTCTGGTACGGTTTCCCTTTTTGTTTATATAGTAAGCACCTACCCAGCAGCTTTTTGCCATCTGACCGTTTGATTTCAGGTAGCGTTTGCCGATCCAGGTATCGGTGACCATTTTACCGTTTGCATCAAAGTAATAATATTTGCTGCCAACCAGTACCCAGCCGGTCATCATCTTTCCGGTTGTCGGATGGAAATAGTAAGTGTCGGCACCGATCTGAGCGAAACCATAAGTACGTTCACCGGCGGCATTTACATAATACTTTTTGCTGATGATTCTGTTGGTGTACATACGGCCCTTTTTACCGAAGTAATAATATTTGCCTTTGATCTTTTTCCACTTTCTCGGTGCAGAACCGTCTGTTTTAAAGAAGTATGTATATTTGCCGATCTTGTTCCAGCCTTTCAGCATCAGGCCGGTTTCAGCATCAAAGTAATAATATTTGCCGTTGTATTTGAGCCAGCCACTGTAACGTTCTCCAGTTTCGGTATTAAGATAATAAGTTTTGTCACGGATACGCAGCCAGCCTTTTGCAAGTTTACCTTTGTAGTTGTAGTAATAATACTTACCATCATTCTCTACCCAGGTATTTTTGTTTTCCGTCACGCCGGGAATCAGGATGTCAGAACCGTCTGAAGAAGAAGGATCCCTGACAATGTTTCCGTTTGCATCAATCGTGTAACTTTGATCCCCGGAGGTAATGACAGTGCTTGCAGCCATGGAGCCGTCAGCAGAAAGATAATATCCATCTACCCAGCGATTGGCGAGCAGCCTGCCTTTTATATCAAAATAGTACCATTTTTTATCGATCAATTTCCAGCCGGTTACGGCGTATTTGTTTTTTTCAAAATAGTAAGTATACTTACCGATTTGCTTCCAGCCAACAGCGTAGCCAGGTGCAGCCTTGATGGTATACCAGCGGCCGTTTGCATCTGCCCTCCACTTTGCTTCCGCTTTCATAGAAGGACTGACTGTGCCAAGTGCTGCTGCTAAAAGCATGGTAACGATAATCTGCTTTTTCATAAATTGCTCCTTTTAAAAATCATGAAGATCAAGATTTTGAAATCATGTTAAATATATTACAAAATTATTACATAAGAATTTTACAAGATTTAGCTTAGAAAGTCAAGGGAAAACACATATTCTGACAGGTAAATGTCAGCAGATCTGACCGGGATCACATTCCGGGTCTTAAGTGTGTTCTGCCTGAATAAAGATTTTACGTCTGAAATATGAGAGAACTGTGGGAGAAAAAAGACAGAACCCAGGGGACAAAAAATTGTCCGCCAGGTTCGGGAAATCCACTTGTTAAGCCTTCTTGCTCTGCATTCTTTTGATGACTTTCAGTCGGGTGAATTCTTCACGCTCTTTTTCTTCCAGTGCATTCTGAATGTCTTTTGTAAGAACGGTATAACGTGGGATGGTAATATTTTTCAGAGCGTTGGCACGCTTCTGGGTTTTTTTGATATTGTTTGCCAGCCGGTAAGCTGAATTTTCGATCATGGAAAGCTTGATGGAAAGCTGCTTTACTTTTTCAAATGAGGCTTTTGCCTGGTCCAGTGCAATGTTTGTACTGTAGTAAGCGTAAGTCGGGAAAGCAGGTCTGGTATCAGCTTCTACCAGGGGGATCTCCGTACCCATGATACTTCTTGTACGGATGCGGATCGAATCCTCAACCGGTACGGAGTAGGAGATCTCTTCTACAAGGCTGATGCCCAGTTTGATGTTTGCCATCTGCAGTGCGGCATAAGCCATGCGGAAGGTAGAATCAATTTCTTTCTGAATGGATTCGGCCTGCTGGATGAGTCCCATAAGTTCCCTGATCAGAATATTTCTTTTTTTGTCCATCAGCACATAGCCCTGTTTGGCAAGTGCGAGGGAGTTTTTTGCCAGAATTAAATTGCCCTTCGTAGGGAAGGTATTCGGATCCATAGGCTCACCTCTATTCGTTATAATATTTATCCAGGATCTTCGTATCGATACGGTCAAGTTCTTCTCTTGGCAGCATACGCAGAAGTTTCCAGCCAAGATCAAGAGTCTCAACGATAGAACGGTTCTCGTCCTCGCCCTGTCCGACAAAGGTATGCTCGAATGCCTGTCCGAATTTCAGATAGGTTTTATCCAGAGGAGAAAGTTCGTCCTCACCGATAACGGATGCCAGGGCTCTTGCATCTCCAACTTTTGCGTAGCAGGAGAATAACTGGTTTGCAACATCCTGATGATCTTCTCTTGTGTAACCTGCACCGATACCGTCCTTCATCAGACGGGACAGAGAAGGCAGTACGTTGATCGGCGGGTAGATTGCCTGTCCGTGCAGCTGACGATCCAGTACGATCTGACCTTCGGTGATGTAACCGGTCAGGTCAGGAATCGGGTGTGTAATATCATCATTCGGCATAGTCAGGATCGGGATCTGTGTTACAGAACCTTCGACGCCTTCTACGATACCGGCACGTTCGTAGATTGTAGCCAGTTCACTGTAGAGGTATCCAGGATAACCTTTACGGGAAGGAATCTCACCTTTTGAGGAAGAAACCTCACGCATGGCCTCTGCAAAGGATGTCATATCGGTTAAGATAACCAGGATGTGCATGCCTTTTTCAAATGCCAGATACTCTGCTGCGGTGAGGGCAACCTTCGGTGTGATCAGACGCTCTACAACCGGGTCGTTTGCCAGGTTCAGGTACATAACTACGTGGTCAGAAACACCGCTTTCTTCGAAAGTCTTGCGGAAGAATTCTGCTACGTCATATTTAACACCCATAGCTGCGAAAACGATCGCAAATTTTTCATCGGAATTATCACCCAGAGAAGCCTGTTTTACGATCTGAGCTGCCAGACGGTCATGTGGCAGACCATTTCCGGAGAAAATCGGAAGCTTCTGTCCGCGGATCAGAGTGGTCAGACCATCGATCGCGGAAATACCGGTACGAATGTAGTTACGCGGATATTCACGGGTAACCGGGTTCAGCGGCAGACCGTTTACATTGATGTGTGCTTCCGGATAGATATCACCCAGACCATCGATCGGCTGTCCGATACCATTGAAGGTACGGCCGAGGATGTCCAGTGATACGGCAAGCTCCATCGGATGTCCGGTCAGCTTTGTGTGGGTATTTTTAAGGGACATACCTTCATTTCCCTCAAATACCTGGATAACGGCTTTGTCTTCGTAGAGCTCTACGATACGACCGAGTTTCTTTTCGTTGTTATCCACAACGATCTCTACGATTTCTTCAAAGGAGGCATTCTGCACGCCTTCCAGAACGACCAGAGGGCCGTTGATCTCGTTCAGGCCTAAATATTCTATTGACATTTCTTTTCCTCCTAAGCGTTCTTTTCAAGTACTTCGTCATAGAAACGATCGACTTCTTTGCGGTAGTCATCGAACATATCCAGACGGTCATTTGGAACATCGTATTTCACGGAAATGATGCGGTCAAAAATGTTGCTTTCTTTCAAAATGGACATCGGCATACCCATGGTAACCAGGGCTTTTGCCTTTGTGTTCAGATACAGGATCAGGTCCATCATCAGGAACTGTTTGCGGATCGGAACACAGGTATCGTCTTTGTGGAATGCATTCTGCTGAAGGAATCCCAGACGGATGACTCTGGCGATCTCCAGTGTCAGTTTCTGGTCATCCGGAAGTACATCACTACCAATCAGTTTTACGATCTCCATCAGGTTGCTTTCCTGGTTCAGGATCGCCATCAGCTGATTTCGTTCGTCCACGAAATTCTTGTCGGCATTGTCACGGTACCATGGTGCCAGGTCATTTACATATTCACTGTAACTGGTCAGCCAGTGGATAGCCGGGAAATGTCTTGCATATGCCAGGGATTTATCCAGTCCCCAGAAGCAGCGTACGAAACGTTTGGTATTCTGTGTGACCGGTTCGGAGAAGTCACCGCCCTGAGGGGAAACCGCACCGATGATGGAAACACTTCCTTCGGAGCCGTTTAAGGTCTGCATCATGCCGGCACGCTCGTAGAAAGCGGAAAGGCGGGATGCCAGGTAAGCAGGGAAACCTTCCTCTGCAGGCATTTCTTCCAGACGTCCGGACAGCTCTCGAAGTGCCTCAGCCCAACGGGAAGTGGAGTCTGCCATGATCGCAACGTCGTAACCCATATCGCGGTAATACTCAGCCAGTGTGATACCGGTATAGATAGAAGCCTCACGGGCAGCTACCGGCATGTTGGAAGTATTGGCGATCAGAGTAGTACGATCCATCAGAGGTTTGCCGCTTCTTGGGTCAACCAGTTCAGAGAACTCTTCCAGAACCTGTGTCATCTCGTTACCACGCTCACCGCAGCCGATGTAGATGATGATGTCGGCGTTGGACCATTTGGCGATCTGATGCTGTGTCATGGTTTTTCCGGTACCGAAACCGCCAGGGATAGCAGCAGTACCACCTTTGGCGATCGGGAACAGAGTATCGAGGATACGCTGTCCGGTGATCAGCGGTTTGCTTGCTGCGAATCTTGCAGCAGTCGGACGCGGAACACGGATCGGCCATTTCTGAGCCAGTGTCAGTTTTTCTTCTTTTCCGTTTGCAAGCTGAACGGTTACGATCGGTTCGTTGATCGTGTATTCTCCATCCATTGCAACTTCCAGCACAGTACCGGAAATGTTCGGAGGAACCATGGATTTGTGGACGATTGCCTGTGTTTCCTGAACTTCTGCGATGATCGTGCCGCCAGAAACAAATTCACCCGGTTTTACGGTGATATGTGTCTGCCATTTTTTCTCCGTATCCAGAGAATCAACGCTGACACCACGGCTGATGTATTTACCGGAGGATTTTGCAATCTCACTTAACGGACGCTCGATACCGTCAAAAATATTGTTGAGGATACCAGGGCCAAGTGTTACGGAAATAGCATCGCCGGTAGCTTCTACCGGGTCACCAGGACGAAGTCCTGTGGTTTCCTCGAAGACCTGAATGGTCGTGATATCGTTTGTCAGACGGATAACTTCGCCTACCAGACGTTCTTTTCCGACGTAGACCATTTCAGCCATCTGAAATCCTGTGTTGCCTTTCAGGTAAATAACAGGACCGTTAATGCCGTAAATAGTACCTGTTTTATGCATTTGTAGCACCTCCGTTAAATGAGAAGTCTGCTTTTAACTTTTCCAGTTTGGAAGCGAAAGAATTGTCGATCAGGATGTTGCGATCCTGAAGAACGGCTCTTGTGCCGCCCATAAAGGAATATTCAGAAACGGTAACAGGAGCTCCGGTTGCGACCTGGAGACTGGAACGTTTGTCGGAGTCTGCAGGGTCAATGTAAAGGATCAGTTTTCCGGAACCGGCCTCTTTCTGAATGTTTTTGATCTGTTTGATCAGCAGCTGCTGATATGCTGAAGTAGTCATGTAATCTTCAAGCAGCTGTTTTACTTCGACAAAAAGCTTTTCTTTCAGTTCATTCTGTTTCTGTGTGATCTTACGCTTGATCTGAAGCTGCTCTTTGGAAAGAGCCATATTGTTGTTTCTCTTCAGATTGTCGCTTTCTGTTTTTAACTGTAAATCAGACTGGCGAAGAGTGGTTGCTTTGTGTTCTTTTTCTACCTTGTCCAGATTTACTTTATATTCTTCGATCATGGCAGAAGCCTGTTTTCTGGCCTCTTCCAGAGAAGATTCTTCAAAATATTTAAGCTTTTCTTCCGTAGTCAAAATATCTCACCTTCTTTATAATTTTATTCCGATTGCTTCGCTTACATAGGAAGTGATAAAGTCCGGTTTGCGGCCGGTACCGTGGCGGTCAGGGATTTCGATAAGAAGTGGAAGACGGCGGTTTAAGCGGACATCATCAATAATATCCGGAAACTCCCGACCGAATTTTTCGGTCAGGAGAATAATACCGTTTTCTTTATTGGCAATCGCGTCTTCCAGTGCTTTACGAAGTTCCGCACGTTCGTGCACGATACAGCCTTCTACGCCTGCCAGACGCATGCCGGTCAGAGTATCGACGTTATCACTGATTAAGAACATTTTCATAAATTAATTGCCTCCTGATATGCGAACAGGAAATTAAAGTTTACCAAGGATCATGAAGGAGATGATCAGACCGTACAGAGCGATACCTTCGGCCATGGCTACGAAGATCATGGATTTACCAAAGATGCTTCCGTCTTCACTGATAGCACCCAGAGCAGAACTTGCTGCGTTTGCAACGGCGATACCACCACCGATACAGGAAAGACCGGTTACCAGTGCAGCTGCCAGATAACCCATACCAGCTGCCAGACCGCTTGCAGATGCAGAAGCAGTATCAGCTGCCAGTGCTACAGAACCGTCGCCTGTGAAGATCATGATAACGGCAAGAGCCATGGTTCCAAAGAAGAGGAAGCAGTTGATGCCAAGTGTGGTTTTGAAGCGTCCACGGTTCTTTTCACCGATCAGAAATGCTGCGGTTGGTACGACGATGCTCAGAAGCAGTGCTGCGATAAAAACGAATTTTGTAATAGTTGACATAGTAATTTCCTCCTTAATCGTGTGTGATTATGAACTCACAAATATAAAATATTTTATTTCCGTTATTTTGCTTTTAAATGTTAATCAACGGATTTTTTAACAAATGGTGTGAATGGATGTCCTTCGCCTTTATAGAAACGGCTGAACATTTCGTAGTATTCCAGACGAAGTACCTGAATACCAACGATCAGACCCTCCATTGCACATACAAAAACGTTACCAAGTACGATAACGATCCAGTTGATGTTTCCGGATTCGGCTCCGGCAAGCATCAGGACTACTTCCATCATAGCTGCGTGGCTGACGGCGAAAGCACCGATACGCACGAAAGACAGCGTGTTGGAGAAGTAGCTCAGTAATACATCAAACAGTTCGAAAAATGCAGTTACAAGGAACATGCCTTTTTCTTTTGGCATAGCATCTGCTTTTTTCTCGACCAGTTTACCGAGCGGCTCTTTGAAGCCGATCAGGATCAGCGGAATGAGGAACATAACCACCAGAACACCGGCTGCCGGGATGGCATGACCTGTCATAAATAAGAAAACGACTGCAACGATCGCACCGTAGAATACAAAACCGGCGATACCGTTTGTATCAAAGAAGATGTTCTCAGCATCTTTTCTGCGGACTGCATTGATAATATGCAGAACCATCGTTGTCAGGATCAGGAACATACCAAATGCGATGGCAACAACGAAAGCGGTGTTCATAGTACCGATAAACGGAAGCGTTGTCATTGCATCCTTCGGATGCATCCAGAGTGCAGGTATGACATCCTCAAAACCGAAGAAACTGCCGAACAGGAAACCGAAGATCGTAGAGAAGACTCCGGCACTGCTTAAGCATGCTGCGAGTTCCATTTTTTTGAAATGGTAGAGCAGGGCACCGCCGATCACCAGGCAGAGTCCCTGACCGACATCACCGAACATGGCACCGAAAATAAAGGAATAGGTCAGTGCTACGAAGATGGTCGGGTCGATCTCATTGTAAGACGGAAGACCGTACATACGAACGAATAATTCAAACGGACGGAAGATACCAGGGTTTTTCAATTTGGTAGGCGGTGTCAGTGTGCTGTCTTTATCCTGATCTTCATTGCTTTCGATCAGACAGAACAGATTCTTGTCATCGGCTACGTCTTTTTCAAAACGAGCGGCATCGCTTTCCGTCATCCAGCCACACAGAATGTAGAAGACCTGTTTACCTTCTTTTGTGCAGGCTGCAAGTTTACGCACATCAAAGTTTGAAGTGAGTGAACGGAATTTGTCTCTGCAAAGCAGGACTTTGTTTTTGTACTCGTTGAGCAGTTTCGCACTTTCTTCACGGCACTCCTGAAGCTGGACATCAAGATCATGGATATCAGACTGAAGTTTTGTACCGACTTCCTGTGGAATACCTTCGTATTCATCCGGAAGGTGGATGCGTTCAAAGTGCAGGGAAGAAAATACGGCATCGATCTGTCCGGCTCTGCCCGCCGGCACAAAGTAAACACCCCATACATACTGCTCATCTTCGCTGCAGCGATAGAACACGGTGTCCAGATTTTCGTAGACATAGTGCTCCAGTTTTTTGTAGTAATCGCGTGTGATCTTACCGAAACGATATTTGATAAACTTAAACTGCAGTACGCTGTGAATATCAAAATCGAATCCAAGGAACGGTCTTAAACGTTCATAAGAAGCTTTCAGATCTTCCTTCTTTGCTTCCAGAGCATTGGTTCTTGTATAAATATCAGAAAATTTGCTTTCCAGAGTTGCGAGAGTCTCAGAAGCTTCTTCAATCGAAATAGTGCCGGTTGGGTTTTCCTGATTTTTATCCGTACCGAGCATGGAAGCGAATTCTTCTGCTTTTGTGAGCTTGTCTTTATAAGGATTGATCTCAATATAAGGACGAAGAGACTTGACAGTCTTAAGCTCGGAAAGAGCATTTTCCAGATGAATTTCGTATTTGGATAAATAGTCATTCACCACACGGTCGATGTCTTCTTTCGGACCGGTAACGCTCAGAAATTTCATTTTCTCAATCAACGATTACACCCCCTTTTCAGATTTGAAATATATTTTTGCGTCTCACTGGTCGGAAGACCGTATCGGATGCACTCAAGCGTGGTTGTGAGGTCGTCAACCTCATGTTCTTTCTCATAGAGATATGAAATGATAACTGCAATGGAGAATGGATCCTCCTTTGCGTTCTTACGCTGAACACGATAACGGATCTGATAATAGGCATCGTCCAGTGAAAGTTTTGCTTCCTCCGGGAAATGTCGTCCGTAGTAAGTATTTCTGATGGCTGCGGTCAGTTCATCTGTAGTTGCAGCTTCGACCATCTCTTTGATCTGAGAGGTCTGAAGACGGTACTGGATACCGATCAGATGTGCATAGACGTCCGCATTGCTCATGTTGTAAAAATGCTTGGAACGATAAATCCAACGTATGTTCAGCAAATCCATTTTGACACCGTAATCGTCCATAAAGATTCTTTCTTCGTCACGAGTCAGAACCTTTTTGCGGCTGTCCCAGAACCATTTGAAATAGCACAGGTCAAGTGCCATCTCGTAATCCCACAAAGTAGGTTCGGACAGACCGGAGAGAAGAGATAAAGGACGATAGTAGATGCTTCCTTTCAGAAGGCTTACAAACTCATCCAGAGTTTTACAGTTGGAAAGAGCGGTCAAATTGATGTCCGAGTGTTTTTCAAAGAAATCTTTGAAAATATCGAAATTCAATTCAACATCTCTGTGGTCAAATACCATTCGCATACAGGTTTTCAGAAGTCCGATCTCGTATCTGCGGAAGTACAGATCCAGGATTTTACGCTGATGTATGGTTGCGAAACGGTAGATACTCTGGAAATCCGTGTAGATTGCGTTTGTGAGCATTTTCTCGATCTCTCCGCGGTGCAGGGAATTTTCGTTGGAATTTACGAAAATACCAGCATAAGCGGACTTTGTTTTCAGAAATCCGATGGCATCGGAAACGGATGTCAAAGAGGCGAGATGCTGAAAATCTTTAGCGGTCAGAAGCTTCCTTCGCATACCGCGAATCTTGGTTGCTGTACCGCTGTAGGCTAACAGATTTCCCATAATTTTACTCCTCGATCATTTTTGCGATCAATCCGGCAGCAAGCTTTTCATGATTCTGATTGTAATCATTTTCGATTGCCTGAATCGAATCTTCAGTTGCTTTCTGCAGATCGGCAAGACTTTTTTGCATTTCTTCATTTAAGCTGGAACGAATCTGATCAAGCTTCTCCTGCGTAGCTTTCTCAGCCTCTTCATCAAATGCCTGAATACGTTCACGCATCTGCTGTTCCAGTGCCTTCTTTTCGTTCTCGGCAGCCTCAATGATACCGGCTGAGGCCTCTTCGATTGAAGACAGACGCTTGATGACGAGATCCATGTGCATCCCTCCTTTAGTATAGTATAGTTGCAGCTTTGAAATTCAAGCTGAACATATGCAAAAGCACAGCCCAGCCTACAAAAAAACTGCAGAAGTTTATTGCCCTGACACTTCTGCCCTTATATGATTATTGCCAGACAACCGTAAAATCATGTTCACAGATACCCATTATAAATAGGTAGTCCTTTTTTCACTCCGTCTGACAGCTTACATTATACACGATTTCCACTTGATTTCCATATGCAAAATTCTCAAAAAAATAAAAAAATTTTATGGTTGTTTTGCACAATTAGAATGGATATGATAGAATACATGGGTATAACTCAGAAGAAAGTCAGTGATACCTAGTATATAAAATTTATATGATGCCAGGGGCAAAAGGTCAAAAAGACGATGCAAGCTTGCTTGTGAGAGTACGCAGTACGGAACAATCCGTATGGCATCAGTTACTGACAAATCTCAATGTCATAAATGCCAGGGTCAAAAGCCTGAAAGCACGATGTGCTTGCACAAACATAAAATTGGAGGAAAATAAATGCGTTTAAGAAATATACCGGGAGCGGATGAAGTGATCAGAAACTGTGACTGGGTAATCAAGGAACCGGCAGATAAAAAAGGAAAATGGAATACAGTATTTGGAAATGAAAATCCGATCCATATCGAAGTTGGGATGGGAAAAGGGCAGTTTATCACTGAGATGGCAAAGAGAAATCCACAGATCAACTACATCGGAATCGAGCGTTATACGAGCGTTCTTCTGCGTGCCGTACAGAAAAGAGAGCAGCTTCCGACAGAAGAAGCCCTGCCGAATCTGCTCTATCTGTGTATCGATGCCAGTGAACTTCCGGAAATCTTTGCAAAAGACGAAGTGGCAAAGATCTACCTGAATTTCTCAGATCCATGGCCGAAGGATCGCCATGCAAGACGCAGACTGCCGTCAAAAGAATTTCTGGCACGCTATGACCAGATCCTTGTGCCGGATGGCAAAGTAGAATTCAAGACCGATAACCGCGGACTGTTTGATTTTGCACTGGAACAAAGGGAGATCGCCGGCTGGAACCTGGACGGCTGCACCTTTGACCTGCATCATGATGAAAACATGAATGAAGGCAACGTGATGACCGAGTACGAAGAAAAATTCTCAAGTATGGGAAATCCAATCTATAAAATGATCATCAGCCGGTAAACAGATGTCATATTATATAGAAACAAAATAGAAACCGGACTATCCGTTTCGTTCGGTGGAGGAAAAATGGCACGAAGACAGAATGTTCGTGATCGCATTGGCATGGCAGTCTATGAAAAGAAAAAGCTGAACAAGAAACTGGTGACCATGCAGAAATCTTTTCAGGAAGTAAAGCACCTGATCGGGGATGAAAAAAAGAAAAAATAAAAAGAAGGCGTTTACAGCGGAAAATTTCCGGTGTAAACGCCTTATGTTGTTTCGGACTATTTTTTGATGCGGAATGTTTTCGATTTTCCGCAGGCAGCCAGCAGATTTTTACTTTACATCAGTGCTTTGTACTATCAAACTCAAACGGCTGCAGATGTTCCGGAAGTGATTCGTCACGCTTTTGAAGCTGATGGTTGATAAGACGCTGGATCAGATAGCGTATAAATGCGACTGCCGGAACACCGAGGAACATACCAAGGACCCCGGCAATACTGCCGCCGACCGTGATGGCGAAGATGATCCACAGCGGCTTCAGACCGGTAGAATCTCCGAGGATTTTCGGTCCGAGGATCAGACCGTCAAACTGCTGTAATACAAATACCATGACAACAAAGATCACGGCTTTGAGCGGACTGATAAAAAGCAGGATGATCGCACTTGGAATGGCACCGATGAATGGACCAAAATAAGGGATCATGTTTGTGATTCCGACGATTACGCTGATCAGCACGGCATAAGGAAGTCTCAGGATCAGCATCAGTACAAAACAGAGCACTCCGATGATCGTAGAGTCGATCGCCTTTCCGACGATAAAACTGCTGAACAGACGATTGGCTTCTGCAGAAACATCCAGGATCAGCTGAATATATTTTACCGGAACAAAGGCATAAACAACTGCTTTGCAGGAATTGACCAGAGGCCGTTTGTCTGCCAGCATATAGATCGAAACCATGATCGCAATGAAAAGGTTCAGAACCCATTTGAGGATGGACATGGAGATCGAATACAGTGCCGGTATCATATTTGCGGCAAAATCCTTCGCATAGTTGATAAAGTTCGGGATCGCATTGTTGATCGTATTTCTCAGCACTTCCGTATCCAGCGAAGGGAAACGCTCTTCTAAAGTATCAAAGAAATGATAAAGCTGCTGTGCCGCAGTCGGAATAAAATTGACCAGATCCGTCAAACTGGTGATAATCTGCGGGATAACACCGAAAAGTACGATCACAATGATGCCGATCACAAGAACATAAGCAGTGATGATCGCCAGGATCTTACAAAGAGCATCACTTTTAATCTTACATTTATCACGGAACAGCTTGTAAAAGCGGGCAACTGCCGGGTTCAGTATGTAGGCAATCAGAGCACCGATGATAAACGGCATCAGAACCGCCAGACCTTTTTCAATATTTTTCAGTGTCGTGTTCCAGGATGTGATCAGATTGATGATGATCGCACCGAAAAAGATGACAAACATCGTATAAATACAGATTGTAAAATACCGGTTATTGGCCGTAAATTTATTTTTCTTGATGTCATCATCCGATTTGTTTTGTTTCTCCAGATTCATGGGCATCCCCCTTATAAAATGTTTAAAAAACGAGTTACTTCTAATTATAAAAGGCACGGAAAATTAGTTCAAGTGTTCTTTCTTAAAAAAACTATAAAAAAACTTAAAAAAAAGCTTGCAATTTGTAAAACCATATATTATAATATGTCTTGCGTTCGAGGTAATGCAACACAAGATATGCGCGATTAGCTCAGCTGGCAGAGCACCTGACTCTTAATCAGGGTGTCCAGGGTTCGAACCCCTGATCGCGCACTATAAAAGCACTGTTTTGGATGACAAGTAGAGAGCATCGGGGACGGTGCTTTTTTTCGTGCAGTTTGCACAAAAGAGAAGTCCCACTTGTTGACCGTAATTTGTGTTGAGTTCAGGAATCAAAAATTGACCGTGCTTTTTTTCACGGTGTACGCCTTTGGACTTGTTAGAATGATTGGGGTGTGTTATATTAGACATAGAACTCTAAAATCAAGTCAAACGTATGCGAGACTTGGCACGCGATTCTGGTCGGTTTGGAGGATATTTACTTAGCAGAATCGATGTGCATTTACACACAATAAGACAGGGGTTGATATCATGGGATTTTTTGACAAAGCTTTAAAAAAGGTACAGGATGTAGGCGAAAATATTGCCGCATCAGCAAGTAATGTAAAAACAGTCGTTGAGACAAGTGTACAGGATACAATGGAGATCACCGGTCTGAAAAGACAGATCCGTGAATTAGAAAAAGAAATGGATGCACAGTATCTTCAGATCGGAAAGAAATATGCAGAATTTGTAGCAGATATGGATGATGCAGAACCGGAAACAGCAGAAAATGAAGCAGCCGAAGCAACAGAATCTTCAGAAGTGATCGATGAAGTGAAGGCAGAAGCAGCAGCTGAAGCAATTGACGAAGTAAAGGCAGAAGATGTAGCTGAAACGGTCGATGAAGCAAAAGAAGAAGCAGCTGATGAAACTATCGATGAAGTGAAAGCAGAAGATACAGTAGAAACGATCAACGAAGAAAAAGAAGTATCCAAAGAGCCGGCAGAAGATAAAGTTGCAGAAGAATCTGATGAGGACGAAGAGCCGGTGTTTGATGTTTCTGATTTCCTGACGATCATCAAACAGGATCAGGCAAAGAAAAAAGAGTTGGAAAATCAGCTGGCGGAAGTAGAGAAGAGAGCAAAACAGAATACACTTCTTCGTGAGAAGACAAAAGCGGAAGAATCTTTTGAACAGGAAAAAGGCGTTCTCGACAAAGCACTTGCCATGGAAATTATTTCTAAGGAAGAATATGAGCAGAAGCTGAATATTGCAAAGAAAAAAGTAGAAAATTTTGAAGAGATCAAAAAAATCGAGCAGCAGTTCGAGATGGGCATTATCACAAAAGAAGAAAAAGATGAGAAAATAAATGCCATTCTGAATGCCTGACAAATCTGGTGTCTGCTTTACAGAATCAAAATCAGGTTGTATAATCGGGGCAGAATGTCGTCCGATGGATGGACGAAATGGATAAAGGAGATGTAGAAGTTATTATGGTAAAGATTGATATTATTTCCGGTTTTTTGGGTGCAGGTAAAACGACCCTGATCAAAAAACTGTTACAGGATGCATTTAAAGGACAGCAGGTGGTATTGATTGAGAATGAATTCGGCGAGATCGGTATTGACGGTGGATTTTTGAAAGATGCAGGAATCGAGATTAAGGAAATGAATTCCGGCTGTATCTGCTGCTCTCTGGTAGGAGATTTCGGAACCGCTTTGAAAGAAGTGGTAGAGAAATATCACCCGGACCGCATCGTGATTGAGCCGTCAGGTGTCGGCAAACTTTCTGACGTTATCCATGCAGTTGAAAATCTGCATCTGGAAGCAGACGGAGAAGTGAAACTGAACAGTGCCGTTACGGTTGTCGATGTTCTGAAATGCAAAATGTATCTGAAGAACTTTGGTGAATTCTTCAAGAATCAGGTAGAAGCAGCCGGCACGATCATCCTGAGCCGTACCGATACAAAGAAGGCAACACCGGAAAAAATCGAAGCTGCCATCGAACTGATCCGTGAACTGAATCCGGATGCTACGATCATCACAACACCAGTGGAAGATCTGGGTGGACAGAAGATCCTGGACACGATCGAAGGAATGAAGATCGACCTTTCTCATGTAGAAGAAGAGCATGACCATTGCTGTGATCATGAGCATCATCACGACCATGACCATGAAGAGCATGAGCATCATCACGATCATGAGGATCATGACTACGACGATCATGAGCATCACCATGACCATGGAGAGGGCTGCACCTGCGGCTGCCATGACCACGATCACGAAGAGCATGAGCATCATCACGATCATGAACATCATCATAACCACGAGGGTCATGAGCATCACCATGACCATGGAGAGGGCTGCACCTGTGGCTGCCATGACCACGAGGGACATCATCATCACCATCATCACGCAGATGAGGTATTTACAAGCTGGGGTAAGGAAACCGTCCGTAAATACAGCCGTGAAGAGATTGAAAAGATTCTGAAAATTCTGTCAGAAGACGATTCTTACGGAATGATCCTGCGTGCAAAAGGTATGCTGGAGAGCGAAGACGGTGTCTGGACTTATTTTGACATGGTTCCGGAAGAAGTGGATATCCGTGAGGGAAGTGCAGAATACACAGGACGTATCTGCGTGATCGGTTCCAAACTGGATGAAGCAAAATTAGAGCAGCTGTGGTTTGCGAAATAAGGAACAAGGTAAAAAAAGATGAGTGATTTTAATATTTCAACACCGGTTTATCTTGTGACCGGTGTCCTGGAGAGCGGCAAAACTTCTTTTCTGGATTTTACTGCGAAACAGGATTACTTTCAAATAGAAGGAACAACACTCCTGATCACCTGCGAAGAGGGTGAGGAGGAGTACGACGAGAAAGAACTTCTGAAATACAACACGGTTGTCGAGAAGATTGAAGAGCCGGAGGATTTTACATTTGAGAACCTCCGTGTTCTGCATCGCAAATATCATCCGGAGCGAGTGCTGCTTGAGTACAATCCGCTCTGGGGTGTCAACAAACTGCGTGCGATGAAACTGCCGCTTGGATGGGGCATTTCTCAGGAGATCGTGATCGTAGACGGCAGCAGCTATCAGATTTACCGTGCAAATATGCAGTCTCTGTTCTCAGAGATGGTGCAGAATGCAGATATGGTGATCTTCAATCGCTGTAAATCAAGTGATCCGCTGACCAATTATCGAAGAGGCATCAAGGTTGTCAATCCTTCCTGTGATATCAGCTTTGAGGATGAGGATGGTGAACTGATCGACCTGTTTGAGGAAAACACGCCGTACGATATGGATGCTCCGATTATCGAAATAGAAGATGTGGATTACGGTATCTTCTATGTGGATATGGATGACCATCCGGACAAATACGTGGGGAAAACGGTGAAGTTCAAGGCTCGTGCCATGAAGAGCAAAAACAAAGAGGCACCTTATTTTGTGCCGGGAAGAAAAGCGATGACCTGCTGTGCAGATGATATGCAGATGATCGGCTACATCTGTAAGAGTCCGATCGCTCCGCAGCTGAAACATGGACAGTGGGTTATGGTCACTGCAAGGGTAGCATTTGAATACGATAAGTTTTATCGCGGAAAAGGTCCTGTGCTGTATGCAAGCAAGGTAGAACCGTGCGAACCGCCGGCAGATGAAATGGTATATTTTAACTAAGTAAGCAAAACGCTGGCGAAAGCCGGCGTTTTGTGCGTTTGGTCTGATACAGCTTCCGGTGGACAGCAGAGGTGCAGGATATCAGATTTTTTCCGCAGATTGGGGGTTTTATTATGAGAATGTATGATCTGATCAGGAAAAAGCGAGATGGGGAAAGATTAGCAAAAGAAGAAATTGACTGGATGATCCGAAGTTATACAAATGGGGAAATCCCAGATTATCAGATGTCTGCACTGATGATGGCGATTTATTTTCGAGGGATGAATGAACAGGAAACTTTAAATCTGACGCTTGCCATGGCGGACAGCGGAGAGCGGCTGGATCTTTCGGCAATCCATGGGATTAAAGTTGACAAGCATTCGACAGGAGGTGTTGGGGACAAGACATCGCTGGCACTTGTTCCGCTTGTAGCTTCCTGCGGGATTCCGGTAGCGAAAATGAGCGGCAGAGGTCTTGGGCATACCGGCGGCACGATCGACAAGCTGGAGAGCTTTTCCGGATTTTCAACGGCAATCCCGGTGGAAACATTTATAAAGAATGTCAATACGATCGGCATTTCAATCATGGGACAGACGGCAGATCTGGCTCCGGCTGACAAAAAACTCTATGCCCTGCGGGATGTGACGGCGACCGTGGACAATCTTTCACTGATCGCCAGCTCGATCATGAGCAAGAAACTGGCTGCCGGTGCCGATGCGATCGTTCTGGATGTCAAGACCGGAAGCGGAGCTTTTATGAAAAGCGAAGAAGATGCATTTGCTCTGGCAGAAGAGATGGTGACGATCGGCAAAAATGCAGGGCGTCAGATGCATGCACTGATCACTGATATGGATCAGCCGCTTGGTTATGCAATCGGAAATGCTCTGGAAGTAAAGGAAGCGATTGCAACTTTGAACGGCAGCGGCCCGGAAGATTTCACGGAGCTGGTTCTGGCACTCGGAAGCCGGATGCTGATCGCCGGCAAAAAGGCAGAGGATGTCGCTTCCGCAGAAAAAATGCTGCGGCAGTCCATCCAGAATGGAGATGCACTTAGAAAACTGGAAGCATTTGTCAAAGCACAGGGCGGCACAGGAGAAGAAGTTTCTCATCCGGAGAAACTGCCTGCAGCCTCTATGCAGATTGCAGTACCATCGCCGCAGAGCGGCTATATTTCTCATATCCAGTGTGATGAAATCGGAGTCTGCTCCCTGCTTCTTGGCGGCGGAAGAGAGACAAAAGACAGTGTGATCGACCTTTCGGTAGGACTGGAGCTGAAAAAGAAAGTCGGAGATTATGTCGAAAAAGGCGAGACACTGGCGGTTCTGCATGCAAATGATCAGGAAAAAGCCGGGCAGGCAGAAGAGAGATTCCTGCGTGCATACCGGTTTTCCGAGACGCAACCACCGAAACGTCCGATGATTTTCGGAGAAATTTAAAAGAATTTCAAATAATACCTATGAAACATACTGAAATTATGGTATAAAGAAAGCATGATGTAAAATTGAGTGTCTTACTCTGCAAAAAGCAATTTGTATAACTTTACCGCAGAGAAGCATTCCCCCGCTTCAACTGCACGGAGCACTAAGCGGTGGCAGGAGTGAAAATCTGCTCAGGAGTATCTTTATGACATCATTTGTTTAAAACAAAAGAATAAATAATATGAGGAGAACAAGTATGGAACAGCTGATTCAGGAATGGAGAGCATCTCTTCCCAAATTCAGGGAGATGACAGAAAAATTTTATGCGAAAGAAGTAAGCGTGAAAGAATACAAAGGATTTTCCGGAGGATACGGAAGCTATGCCCAGAAAGGCGGCGAGGCAAGCATGCTGCGTCTGCGTATGCCGGGCGGAAGACTGACAAAAGAAAAACTGAAATTTATCGCAGAGATGGTAGAACAGTATCATGTGGACAAAGCACATTTTACGACCTGCCAGGCAGTGCAGTTGCATGATCTGGACAAAGACAGTGTCTGTGACATCATGGAAAAAGCAGTGGATGTCGGTATCATCACAAAAGGCGGTGGCGGAGATTTCCCGCGAAATGTGATGTGTTCTCCGCTTTCCGGCGTAGAAATGGGAGAATATTTTGACGTACTGCCGTATGCAGAGGCTGTGTCTGATTATCTTCTGAAAAACGCAGATAAAGTGACCATGCCGCGAAAACTGAAAGTCGGATTTTCCAATTCTCCGGCCAATGTGACACATGCGACCTTCCGTGATCTTGGATTTGTAGCAGCAGAGGACGGAACATTTACCGTATATAGTGCGGGCGGACTGGGCAACAATCCACGCATGGGTGTGAAAGTGGCAGAAAACGTAGAGCCGTCACAGATCCTGTATTATGTGCAGGCGATGGTCAATACCTTCCTGGCATACGGAAACTATGAGAACCGCGGAAAAGCCAGAACACGTTATATGCAGGAAAAACTGGGAAGCGAAGGCTATGTGAAGGCATTTCTGGAGAAACTCGAAGAAGTAAAGAAAAATGAAAAACTGGATCTGAACCTTGCTGTTTCCGGTACAGAAAAAGCAGCCGACGGTGAACTTCAGACAGAAAACAAACGAATCGTGGCACAGAAACAGCCTGGACTGTATGCAGTAAAATATCATCCGATCGGCGGTGTGCCGAAAGTGTCAAAGTTTGGCGAGATCTATGAAAGCATCAAAAATGTATCGGATGCAGAAATCCGCATTTCACCGGATGAGACAGTCTATATCATCAACCTGACGGCAAAAGAAGCAGAAAAAGTGCTTGCAGCTACGGATGACGGAGCAGAAACTTTATTCGAAAGTTCCGTATCCTGCATCGGAGCAACGATCTGCCAGGTTGGTGTGCGTGATTCCCAGGGACTTTTAAGAAGACTGGTTGAGACAGCAAAAGAATATGATTTTGCGGACGGTGTACTGCCGCAGATCCATATTTCCGGATGTACTTCATCCTGTGGGACACATCAGATCGGAAAGATCGGTTTCCACGGCGGAGTAAAGAGAATTGACGGTGTGACAGAGCCGGTATTTACGCTTCATGTGAACGGCTGTGACAGACAGGGTCAGGAGGCATTTGGCGAATCCTGGGGCATGATCAAAGAAAGCGATATCCCGGACTTTCTCATGGAAGTTGGAAAAACCGTTCAGCAGGAAAACACCGTGTTTGCCACATGGTATGAAAAGACACCGGAGAAATTAAAAGAGATTGCTGAAAAATATCTGATTAATTCAAGTCGAACGCACGTGAGACTTGGTGCGTGATTCTGGTCAGCGAAAGCTGACATATTCTTCTCAGAATCACTGCACATCCTCGCGGAGCGTTTATCTCAGTCGGAGATTGTACTCCCACTGAGAAAGACTTGTTATTACTCACCACTTGCAGAAGTGGGAGTCTTCTCGACTGAGATAAAAAACTTTTGACTTCAATGGATGCCTGCGAATTGCTCCATTACAAAGTAACTCTCACAATCCTGTAAATTTTTCCTGTTTTTCAGAAAAAAACTAGCCGTTTGGATAGTGTACAAAACACGGAAAAATTGCTATACTTTTTCTTGGGAAGAGGAACTTATAAACATAAAACGTAGTAAAACAACAGAGAAAGCGGGGTGTTGCATTGGCAGAAAACAGCATGTGGGAAGAGATGATGCAAGGGGAGAAAATCTGCTATGTAAAACCCCGCCGTGCAATCAGGCGGCTGAAAGCGGCAGATGAAGAGAATATAACAGCGTATATTTATGGGGTCAGCGGTTGCGGCAAAACGGAACTGGTCATGCGATATCTGAAGAACCGGAAATATACGCTGTTTAACGCTGGTTTGGTAACAGTGGAGGAACTGCGTGAGATCAAGGTTTCCAAGCAGCGGAAAACCGTGGTGATCAACAGTCTGCACGATATGGCGATGCAGAATGATACTGAGGAGATCCGGGAAGTGATCATCGAACTTGTGGAGCGTGAGGATGTGTGGCTGATTTTGAGCGGACGCTGTGCGGTACCGCCGTGGCTGACTGCTGTGCGGTATCGTGAAGTCTTCTATGTGATCGGTGAGCAGGAGCTGCTGTTTGATGAAGATCAGGCAGATCAGTATATTGCCATGACCGGGATGATCTTCAGTGAAGAACAGCGGGCAAAAGAAAAAGCATACTGCGTTGGTATGCCGATCGGCTGGAGCATCACAAATAGTGTCTATTGGCAGATGCGTATGGGGCAGGATGAAAAGGATGTCACGAAACCGTTTTCAGATGAAGAATACCGGACGATGGTGGGAGAGGCACTGAGCCAGATGTGGGATTATCTGGAATATCATGTCTATGACCGCTGGGAAATATCAATACAGGAATTTCTGATGGAAGTTGCAATTGTGGAAGATTTTACCGTATATATGGCGGAGATGATCACCGGACGCAATGATGTAGAATCGCTTCTTGAAAGGATTCAGTGGATCGGTAATTTCATGGATATTGTCCGAAACGGAAGTGAAACGGTCTACAAACTCAGAAATCAAATGCGGATCAGCATGATCCGGAGGCTGAGGCGAAAATACACAAAAGAGCAGATCCGTAAGCTTTACGAAAATGCAGGACTTTATTACCAGATCAGTAAGCAGCCGTTAAAGGCTCTTTCCATGTATCAACAGGTGAATGACACGGAAAGAATCGCCTCGGTGCTGATCGATAATGTTCGGATAGCACCAAACAATGCTTATTATTATGAACTGAAACCGTATTATCTTAAACTGCCGGAAGAAAAAATATGCAAAAGCCCGGAACTGATGTGTGGCATGAGTATGCTGCAGTCGTTGCTTTTAAATACCGAAGAGAGCGAACGCTGGTACCGGGAGCTTCAAAAATATGCAAAAGAACATACCGGAAGTGAACGGCGTTCAGCGAAAGGAAAGATCCTGTATCTGGATATCGGACTTCCGCACCGTGGCAGTGACCATATGGTAGAAATCCTGAAAAATGCATATTTGCTTCTTTTGGATAAAGAAGTAAAAATACAGGAGTTTTCCGTTACCAGCAACCAGGCATCTCAGATGAACGGCGGCAAGGATTTCTGTGAGTGGAGCAAGCGTGACCGCGAGCTTGCAGGAAGCATTGGCAAGATTGTGGAATTTGTACTTGGAAAATATGGTAAGGGGCTTGTAAATCTGGCACTTGCAGAAAGCTTTTTTGAAAAGGGCGGAGATAATTATGAAGTTGCGATGCTTGCAAATAAGGGAAGAATGCAGGCGGAGGCAGGAGGCAAGATCGAGCAGTGTTTTGTCGGAGACGGCATGCTTGCCTGGCTTCATATTATTACCGGAAAAGTAAAAGAAGCGGAGGAGCTTCTGACCAGATTCAAGGGTAAAGCACAGCAGGAAAATGCAGAAAGAATTCTGCCGAATATCGATACCTTTCTCGTTCGCTGTGCATTATATGATGCGGACAAAGCAGCGATTGCAAAATGGCTTGCCCAGGCACCGGATGAAGAACTGATATTCTCTATTTATGATCGTTTTCATTATATTACGAAAGTGCGTGTGTATCTGCAGAATGGCAGAAACGAGCAGGCTTATCATCTGCTTTTGAAATGTGCCTATTATGCAAAAGTGATGCAGCGTACCTACATTGATATAGAAGTGAAACTGCTTCTTGCGATCACGCAGTACCGCATGGGTGAGAAAAAATGGGATGAAACACTTGGCGAGGCACTGACAAAAGCAGAAGAATATCATTTTGTACGGATCATCACAAGAGAAGGTGCGGCTATCCGGCCTCTGCTTCAGGCAACATCCTGGAAGCCGTCGGAAGTAGAAAAAGATCTGGCACAGACCAGAAAGAACAAACAGTTCTGGGCAAAGGTTCAGGACGAGACAGAAAAAATGGCACGATTCTATCCGGCGTATTTAAAAGTGGGTGTGGAAGAAGTCACATTGAGTGATACAATGCTTCGAATCCTGAAACTGCAGGCAGATGGAATGTCAAAAGAAAAAATTGCGGCAGAGCTGAATATGACAACCGCTAATGTAAAATATCATACACAGCAGATCTACAAAAGACTCGGTGTTTCCAATAAGGCAGGAGCCGTGATGGAAGCGGGCAAACGAGGACTGATCTGAAAATGCAAAGAAAAGAAACCACAGCACTTGCTGACTGAATCGGTCGGTGGTGCGTGGTTTTTTTTTATCTCAGTCGGAGAAAACTCCCGCTTCTATAAATGGCGAGCAACAAATTTGTCTTAGTGGGAGTGCAATCTCCGACTAAGATAAACGCTCCGCGAGGATGCACAGCGATTCTGTTGGGTAAATGTCAGCAAAGCTGACCAGAATCGCGTGCCAAGTCTCACGTGCGTTCGACTTGAACTCAGTCGGAGAAGACTCCCGCTTCTATAAATGGCGAGCAACAAATTTGACCCTGACATCATGGCAAATTTTGAATGAAAATTGAACGAATATGAATGAAAATGAACGTTTGTGAAAACTATACAAAAACAGAAAGGAAAATTTGTGAATTAGTATGATTGAAATTGAACGAATATGATTGTATAATACAATCATGAAACAGAGAGGCACACCAAAGTGCAAAAGAAAGAGGTAAGGCATATGATTTATACGGTAACATTTAATCCTTGTCTGGATTATATCGTAGGTGTGGAAGATTTTCAACTGGGAATGACAAACCGCACCTGTTCAGAGCAGATGTTTGCCGGTGGAAAGGGGATCAACGTCTCTATCGTTCTGAAAAATCTCGGCATTGAGAGTACGGCACTTGGATTTATCGCCGGTTTCACCGGAGAGGAGATCCGCAGAAAAGTCGAGAAGATGGGCATTACATCCGAATTTATCCAGCTTGAGAATGGATTTTCCCGGATCAACATCAAACTAAAATCCATCGATGGAACGGAGATCAACGGCACAGGACCTTCGATCGGAAGTGAAGAACTTGAAAGATTGCTTAAGAAACTGGATACACTGAAAAAGGGAGATGTGCTGATCCTTGCAGGCAGCATCCCGGCAAGTCTTCCGGATTCTATTTACAGTGACATTATGGAACGTCTGGAAGAAAAAGAGGTCATGATCGTGGTGGATGCGACAAAAGACCTTCTGGTCAATGTACTGAAATACCATCCGTTCCTCATCAAACCAAACAATCATGAACTGGGCGATATCTTTGGAGTGGAGATCAGAGAGCGTGACCAGGTAGCACCATATGCGAAGAAGTTACAGGAGATGGGAGCAAGAAATGTTCTGGTTTCCATGGCAGGCAAAGGTGCAGTGCTTCTTGCTGAGGATGGCAGCGTATATGAAAGCCCGGCACCGAAAGGTAAACTGATCAATGCGGTTGGAGCCGGAGATTCCATGGTGGCTGGTTTTACTGCAGGTTATATGCAGAAAGGCAGCTATGAGCATGCATTCAAAATGGGCGTTTCCACCGGAAGTGCCAGTGCATTTTCTGAGAATTTTGCCACAAAAGAAGAAGTAGAAGCGATTTATAAAACATTGTAAAGATGCCAGGGTCAAAAGCCTGAAACTACGATGTCGAAGTGAGAAACAATTCGTATGGCACTTTTGAATTAGCTTCTTGTAGAAAATCTATCACAAAAAAGAAATGTAAGAAAGGAGAACTTATGAGGATCACAGAACTGCTGGATAAGCGAAGCATCAGGATCGACGGTGCTCCAAAATCCAAGAACGAAGCTCTCGACCAGATGGTCGAACTGATGGCAAAGAGTGGAAAAATCAATGACCTGGAAGCTTATCGCCAGGAAGTATACCGCCGTGAAGAGGAAGGAACGACAGGTGTCGGAGAGGGGATTGCGATCCCTCACGGAAAAGGTGCATTTGTAGATAAGCCGGGACTGGCAGCGATGGTTGTAAAGGACGGTGTAGATTACGATTCTCTTGATGGAGAGCCGGTACATCTGATCTTTCTGATTGCAGCACCGAATACCAAAGACAACGTACATCTGGACGTACTGAGCAAACTTTCCGTACTTCTGATGGATGAGGATTTTTCCAGAGCACTGCAGAATGCAAAAAGCCCGGAAGAATTTATGAAGATCGTCGATGAAGCAGATCAGGAAGCACCGGATCTGGATGAAAAACTGAAAGCAGACGAAGCGACCTCGGAAGATCAGTTCCGTATTCTGGCTGTCACAGCATGCCCGACCGGTATCGCACATACTTACATGGCAGCGGAAGGTCTGGAAAAGGCTGCAAAAGCGAAAGGATGTTTCATTAAAGTAGAGACAAGAGGTTCTGGCGGAGCGAAAAACGTGCTGACTGCGGAAGAGATCAAAAATGCAGACTGCATCATCGTGGCAGCAGACACAAAAGTTCCGATGGATCGATTCAATGGTAAAAAGCTGATCGAAGTTCAGGTTTCTGACGGTATCAGCAAAGCGGATAAACTGATAGAGCAGGCTATGTCAGGTAAGGTACCGGTTTATACTGCATCGGAAAATGCAGAAGTTTCCGAGAAAAAAGCAGGAGGCTCCAAAGGCCATCAGATTTATATGCAGTTGATGAATGGTGTTTCACACATGCTGCCATTCGTCGTAGGCGGCGGTATTTTGATCGCTCTTGCATTCCTGATCGATGGACTTTGTGTAGATATGACATCATTGACAGCAGAAGCACGACAGAGTTTCGGTTCGATCACACCGGTGGCGGCAACACTGAAATCCATAGGAAATCTTGCATTTGGATTTATGCTTCCGGTTCTGGCAGGATTTATTGCTATGAGCATTGCAGACAGACCTGGTCTGGCAGTCGGATTTGTGGGTGGTGCAATTGCAGCAAACGGCAAATCTGGTTTCCTCGGTGCATTAGTAGCAGGTTTTCTGGCAGGCTATCTTATCCTTCTCTTAAAAAAATTGTTCGAAAAACTTCCGGAAGCACTGAAAAAAATTGCCCCAGTTCTTCTCTATCCGGTATTCGGCATTCTGATCGTGGGACTCGTTATGACGTTTGTAGTAGAGCCTCCAATCGGAGCATTGAACACGGCACTGAACACAGCTCTTACAAACATGAGTGGTTCCAGTAAGGTTCTTCTTGGCATCATCGTAGCAGGTATGATGGCAGTTGACATGGGTGGTCCGTTCAACAAAGCGGCCTATGTATTTGGAACGGCATCCATTGCAGCAGGAAATTACGGAATCATGGCAGCAGTTATGATCGGCGGTATGGTTCCTCCGTGTGCGATCGCTCTGGCATCTCTTCTGTTTAAAGATAAATTTACAAAAACAGAAAGAGAATCCGCTCCGACAAACTTTATCATGGGACTTGCATTTATCACAGAAGGTGCGATTCCGTTTGCAGCATCCGATCCGCTGCATGTCATCCCAGCATGCGTGATAGGTTCCGGACTTGCAGGAGCACTTTCCATGGCATTCAACTGTACGCTGATGGCACCGCACGGTGGAATCTTCGTGTTCCCTGTAGTCGGCAATCCGCCGATGTACCTGGTTGCACTGGCAGTAGGAACTGTAGTCGGAGCACTGATGCTCGGTGTGCTTAAGAAAAAAATAGCTGAGTAAACCAAAACTTCATCATAAAACTTTTCCTCAGAAAAACCGCAGTGACTTTAAAGTTGTAAAGCACTGCGGTTTTGCTTTACTTTCTTATCTGCTATGAGCTATAATAAAAGGCGTCAAGGGATGTAACTATATGATTTTTTTGCAGCATGAAAAGGGGTGGGATAATATGCTTACTAAAACACGACAGAAAGAGATCTTGAAACTTCTGGAAAACAGAGGCAGCGTGACACTTCAGGAGTTAAAAGATCATTTAAATACTTCAGAATCTACGATCCGTCGAGATCTGAATACGTTGGATGCACAGGGGAAGCTGGTCAAGGTTTTCGGTGGGGCAGTTGCGGCTGACAACATGAGCATACGCGATGAGCAGGTGTCACGAAGAGAAGAAAAGAATTTAGAAGAAAAAAGACTGATTGCACGTTATGCAGCATCACTGATACAGGATGATGATTTCGTGTATCTCGATGCCGGAACGACAACCGGATGTATGCTCGATTATATTTCCGATGCGACAACGGCTGTTTTTGTGACGAATGCACCATCGCATGCACAGAAACTGGCACGCAAAGGCATGGAAGTCATTCTGATTGGCGGCAGACTCAAACAGTCCACGGAAGCAGTGGTTGGAGAAGAGGCATGCAGACAGATCGAGAAATTTAATTTCAGTCTTGGTTTCCTGGGCAGCAACGGCGTTTCCGAACGCTCCGGATTTTCGACACCGGATCAGGACGAAGCGATGGTCAAAAAAAGAGCAATCGAACGCATTCACCGGTGCTTTGTTCTCTGTGATCACACGAAATTTTACAAAGTCAGCCCGATCAGCTTTGCAAAATTAGAAGATGCCGTCGTACTGACAGATTCTGCACCGCAGGGCAATTTCCAGGAGATGCCGAACATCGTGGAAATTTCCGAAGATGAATAGATAGAAATACCAAAAACGGCAAAACTGTAAAAAGTGAAAAGGATGCCGGGAGTGCCTTGAAACAGAGCAATCAGCAGGCATCAAATAAAAAATGGAAAATAAAGGAGGAAGAAAACATGGGATGGTTGATATTGATCGTACTTCTTTTGATTGTGCTGATACTTTTGCTTTCCTGCGTGAAGATTGTGCCTCAGGCAACCGCAATGGTTGTGGAACGTCTTGGCGGATATCGTGCGACCTGGTCGGTCGGACTTCATGTGAAAGCACCGTTTATTGACCGTGTTGCAAAGAAGGTCATTTTAAAAGAGCAGGTGGTAGATTTTGCACCGCAGCCGGTTATCACAAAGGATAACGTAACAATGCGGATCGATACGGTTGTATTTTTCCAGATCACAGATCCGAAGCTGTTTGCATACGGCGTGGAGAATCCGATCATGGCAATCGAAAATCTGACTGCAACGACACTGCGAAATATCATCGGTGATCTGGAGCTGGATCAGACTCTGACATCCAGAGAGACGATCAACACGAAAATGCGTGCGTCGCTTGATATTGCCACGGATCCATGGGGCATTAAAGTCAACCGTGTGGAGCTGAAAAACATCATTCCGCCGGCTGCAATTCAGGATGCGATGGAGAAGCAGATGAAAGCAGAGCGTGAGCGAAGAGAAGCGATCCTGCGTGCAGAAGGTGAGAAAAAATCTACCGTGCTTGTGGCAGAAGGCAAAAAGGAATCTGCAATCCTGGATGCAGAGGCAGAAAAAACCGCAGCAATCCTGCGAGCAGAAGCACAGAAGGAAAAGATGATCCGCGAAGCCGAAGGTCAGGCAGAAGCGATCCTGAAGGTTCAGAAAGCAAATGCGGACGGTCTGCGTTTCTTAAAAGATGCAGGAGCAGATGAAACCGTTCTGGCACTGAAGAGTTTTGAAGCACTGACAAAAGTGGCAGACGGCAAAGCAACCAAGATCATCATACCATCGGAACTGCAGAATGTTGCCGGCACATTGACAGCACTTGCAGAGACTGTAAAAACCGAGAAAAAAGAAACAGCAGATCCGGTTTAAAAGAAAGTATAGGCCATTTTTGAATTTATGAAAAATGAAATGGTTTGAAAGCGAATATGGAGGATAAAAAAATGGATTTAAAAGGACGCAATTTTCTGACTTTAAAAGATTTCACGGCAGAGGAAATCATTTATCTGGTCGATCTGGCAGCAGAACTGAAAGAAAAAAAGAAAAAAGGAATCCCGGTTGACACCTTAAGAGGAAAAAATGTGGCTCTGATCTTTGAAAAGACCAGCACGAGAACACGCTGTGCATTTGAAGTGGCAGCACATGACCTTGGCATGGGAACGACTTATCTGGATCCTTCAGGTTCTCAGATCGGCAAAAAAGAGAGCATCCGTGACACCGCACGCGTACTGGGCAGAATGTTTGAAGGTATCGAGTATCGTGGATTTGGACAGGAAATTGTGGAAGAACTGGCAAGATATGCAGGGGTTCCGGTATGGAACGGCCTGACGAACGAATACCACCCGACACAGATGCTTGCTGATATGCTGACGATCCGTGAACACCTCGGACATCTGAAAGGTGTGAAACTGGTATACATGGGCGATGCACGTTACAACATGGGTAATTCTCTGATGATCGCATGTGCAAAACTCGGTATGCATTTCGTAGCATGTGCACCGGAAAAATATTTTCCGAACGCAGCACTGGTTGAGGAATGCCAGGACTATGCAAAAGAGAGCGGCGGAAGCATCACACTGACCGAAGATGTCAAGGTCGGAACCAAAGATGCAGACGTTATCTACACCGATGTATGGGTTTCCATGGGTGAGCCGGATGAAGTCTGGGAAGAGCGTATCCGCGAATTAACTCCATATAAAGTAACAAAAGAAGTGATGGAAAACGCAGGAGAGAAAGCTATTTTCCTGCATTGCCTGCCGGCATTTCATGACTGGGAGACAAAGATCGGAAAAGAAATGGGCGAACGTTTCAACCTCAAAGAAATGGAAGTTACCGATGAAGTATTTGAGTCTGAACAGTCCGTTGTATTTGACGAGGCGGAAAACAGAATGCACACCATAAAAGCAGTTATGGCGGCAACACTTGGAGCATAAAATTTTATGTCAAGAAAAGAAGAAAAATGGATCAAACGGCTGGAGATCTTAGGAGCCTCCGCCGCTGCGATCGTGATCGTATCCGCAGTCGGGACCTTTTTGCTGGATAGTATTGCCATGCAGCTGATGGCACTGGCTGTCGGATGCGGAAGCATAGTCAATGTGGTACTTATGGTGCTTTGTTATTATAAAAAGAAGACCGTACCGAGCATTATTTTTATGATTTTTGCACTGCTTCTCATAGCAACTTTTATTATGCAGATCATGGCTATGTAAAAATGCCAGGGTAGACATAAAAGTGGAGCGTAAGCTTCACGATATGCGAATAGTGGAGTGTTATGTGCCAGTGGCACATGTTTAACACTGACCGAAGCGGATCGTAGAAAGAATTGTGAGAGTACGAAGTACGGAACAATTCGTATGGCATTTCAGTGTAACTGTGGAAATACAAAGCAGTTTTAAACAGAGGTAAAAGAACATGAAAAGTAAAATACTGAATCGTCTGCGTGGTGCAGAAGAATTTGTTTCCGGACAGCAGCTCTGTGAAGAGTTCGGCGTATCTAGAACGGCAGTATGGAAAGCAATCAATCAGCTTAAAGAAGAAGGCTATGAGATCGAGGCGGTACACAATAAGGGGTATCGCCTTTTAGGATGTCCGGATATTATTTCTGCGGAAGAAGTAAAAAGCAGACTTCACACGGACTGGGCGGGCTGTGAAGTGAGATATTTTGATACACTTGATTCGACCAATATCTGTGCCAAAAGAATGGCAGAAGAAGGAGCACCGAACGGAACGCTGGTGATCGCAGATAAACAGACCGCCGGACGCGGAAGATGCGGAAGAGTCTGGGAGACGCCGAAAGGCACAGCAATCGCCATGACACTTCTGATGCGTCCGAATCTCCGACCGGAAAAAGCAAGTATGCTGACTCTGGTGATGGGTATGGCAGTAACAAGGGCAGTCAACGAACTTTACAGTCTGAACTGCCAGATCAAGTGGCCAAATGATGTGGTCTGGGAAGGAAAAAAAATCTGCGGTATTCTGGTAGAAATGAGTGCTGAAATGAATGCGATCCATTACCTGGTTATCGGATGCGGTATCAACGCAAATATGACAGAGTTCCCGGAAGAACTGAAAGAAAAGGCCATTTCCCTGCGAATGATCACCGGGGCTGAAGTGGATCGTGCACAGATCATACAGCGGTCTCTGGAATGGCTGGAAAAATATTATCAAAAATTTGAAGAGACGAGCGATATGTCCGGACTGATGGAAGAATACAATCAGATGCTGGTGAACAGAGGAAGTGAAGTCTGCGTGCTTGACCCGTGCGGCGAATACCGCGGAAAAGCACTTGGCATCAACGATGCCGGAGAACTATTGGTGGAAAAAGAAGATGGAACGACAGAAAATGTCTACGCCGGAGAAGTGTCCGTACGTGGTGTGTATGGATACGTGTGAATTACTTTGCAGCGGGCAATTTGTTGGTATCAACAGTAAGAATGCCAGAGGCATTCTTAAACATCGCATGAAACAGAAAGAAGAAAGGAACAACGTCATGAAAAAAGCAAACGAGACAGTCGTTCTGTGCGGAGCGAGTGCCTACGAAGAAAAATATTATCTGAATCCGCAGTTCTCCAAACTGCCGGAGCACATCCGTCAGGAACTGCAGATCATGTGTGTACTGTATACACAGAAAGTAGGCGGAATCCTGATGCTGGAATTTACGCCGGAAGGTCATCTGGAATTTAAGACCGAAGCGAAAGAAAACGACTTCTTCTATGACGAGATCGGAAGCGTACTGGAGATCAAAAAACTTCAGAATGAGAAACGAGAACTGATGGAAGCACTGGAAATGTTTTATCGCGTAGTATTTTTGGGTGAGGAATTCAATTACGATGAAGCTTAAGATAGGAAATGTGGAGATTGCAAATCCGTGTGTGCTGGCACCGATGGCGGGCGTTACGGACCTGCCGTTCCGGCTGCTGTGCAAAGAACAGGGAGTCGGGCTTCTGAGTATGGAAATGGTCAGTGCGAAAGCGATTTCCTTTCATAATAAAAATACGCTGGATTTGATGCAGATCGCAGAGGGAGAGAATCCGATCGCTCTGCAGATCTTCGGTTCCGATCCGGAGATCATGGCACAGTCCGCCGCCGAGATTGAAGAGCGGCCGTTTGATATTCTCGATATCAATATGGGCTGTCCGGTGCCGAAAGTAGTCAATAACGGCGAAGGTTCCGCACTGATGAAGAATCCAAAACTGGCGGGAGAGATCGTGGAGAGGGTTTCCAGGGCAGTAAAAAAGCCGGTGACGGTAAAGATCCGCAAAGGATTTCAGGAGTCCAGTGTCAATGCCGTAGAGATGGCAAAGATTCTTGAGGCATCCGGGGCAGCAGCGATTGCCGTACATGGAAGAACGAGAGAACAGTATTATTCCGGAGAAGCAGACTGGAACATCATCCGCCAGGTCAAAGAGGCCGTTTCCATTCCGGTGATCGGAAACGGGGATATCACCTGTGCAAAAGATGCTGCGAACATGATCGAACAGACCGGATGTGATGGCGTGATGATCGGAAGAGCCTCCCGCGGAAATCCATGGATTTTCCGTCAGGTGAGCGAATATCTGGAAAACGGAAAGATCATTGAGCCTCCGACGATCGAAGAAGTCAAAAAAATGATGCTGCGTCATGCAAAACTGCAGCTGCAGTACCGTGGAGAATACACCGGAATCCGCGAGATGCGAAAACATGTTGCATGGTACACCGCAGGATTTCCGCATTCGGCAAAACTGAGGAAAAGAGTGAATGAAGTCGAATCCATGGAAGCCCTGGAAGAACTTCTGCAAAGCTGGGAGTGAGATAAACGCTTTGCAGTTCGTCTTGAAAACAGTTCAATCCGGAAGCTTAAACGGACGACAATATTTTCCGTAAGGCTGAACTGTTGTAAAAAACGCAGAAAACAAGGGCAGATTGCTTGACAAGGCACAAAACGCAAGGTATAATTTTTGATTACAAGATAGCTGCAAAAAGTGGCTATCTTGTTTCACGAATGTATATTATGATATTGGGGTCAAAAGGTCTTTTGCCCCCAACAAGATGCCTGCGAATTGCTCCGTTACAAAGTAACTCTCGCAATTCTATAAACATTCGGAATCCGCATATTTACTGCGTAAATAGCTACTTCCTCATGTTTAGCGGGTCCCAAGTTCAAATGTCTTATCTTGCAAGCAAGAACGACATTTTGACCTTTTGACCCTGGCATCATAGAATTCCCAAAATTATTTGTTAAAAAGTGCAGGAAAATCTTTCGCTGCACTTAAAGTTATGCTGCTAAGAGCGGCATCAGGAGGTAAAGATGGAAGAAAAGAAGAACTTACTGACTTATGCAGGTTTAAAAGCTCTTGAAGATGAGCTGCATGATCTGAAGGTAAACAGACGTAAAGAAGTTGCCGGTAAGATCAAAGAAGCAAGAGAACAGGGCGACCTTTCAGAGAATGCAGAATACGATGCAGCAAAAGATGAGCAGAGAGATATCGAAGCACGTATCGAAGAAATCGAAAAAATTCTGAAAAATGCGGAAGTAGTTGTAGAAGATGAAGTAGATCTGGACAAGATCAGCGTTGGATGTAGCGTCAAGATTTACGATGAAGAATACGAAGAAGAAATGGAATACAAAATTGTAGGATCTTCCGAGGCAAACAGCCTGAAAGGAAAGATTTCAAATGAATCACCGGTAGGTCATGCACTGCTGGGACATAAAGTAGGCGATGAAGTAACTGTAGAGACTCAGGCAGGAGAAATCCATTATAAAGTACTGAGCATCCACAGATCTAATTAAGGAGTGACAACAGTGGGAGAACAGAAGAATCAAAAGACACAGGACGTAAATCAGCTGCTGAAAATCCGCCGCGATAAGCTTGCAGAACTGCAGGCAGACGGAAAAGACCCGTTTCAGATCACAAAATTTGATGTGACACATCACAGCCAGGAAGTCAAAGATCAGTTTGAGGATCTGGAAGGAAAGAGTGTAGTGCTCGCAGGACGTATGATGTCCAAGCGAGTAATGGGAAAAGCATCTTTCTGCAATATCCAGGATCTGCAGGGCAATATCCAGTCTTATGTGGCAAGAGACAGCATCGGTGAGGAAGAATACAAAGCTTTCAAAAAAATGGACATCGGAGATATCGTAGGTCTGGAAGGTGAAGTATTTAAAACAAAGACCGGCGAAATTTCCATTCATGCATCCAAGGTAACTCTGCTTTCCAAGAGTCTTCAGATTCTTCCGGAAAAATTTCATGGTCTGACCAATACCGACATCCGTTATCGTCAGCGTTATGTCGATCTGATCATGAACGCAGACGTAAAAGAAACCTTTATCAAACGTTCCAGGATCATCAGTGCAGTACGTCAGTATCTGAACGGACAGGGATTCCTGGAAGTTGAAACACCGATGCTGGTATCCAATGCCGGCGGTGCAGCAGCAAGACCGTTCGAAACACATTTCAATGCACTGAACGAAGACCTGAAGCTGCGTATTTCCCTGGAACTGTATCTGAAGAGACTGATCGTCGGAGGCATGGAGCGTGTTTACGAGATCGGTCGTGTATTCCGTAACGAGGGACTGGATACACGTCATAATCCAGAGTTTACACTGATGGAGCTTTATCAGGCATACACCGATTACCACGGCATGATGGATCTGACTGAGAATATGTATCGCTATGTTGCACAGACTGTTCTTGGCACAACCACCATTTCCTACAACGGTATCGAGATGGATCTGGGCAAACCGTTTGAACGTATCACAATGGTAGATGCTGTTAAGAAATATTCCGGTGTAGACTGGAACGAAATCAAAGACCTTGAAGCTGCCCGTGCAGCCGCAAGAGAACATCACATCGAATATGAAGAACGTCACAAAAAAGGCGATATCCTGAACCTGTTCTTTGAAGAATTTGTAGAAGAACATCTGATTCAGCCGACGTTCGTTATGGATCATCCGGTTGAGATTTCACCGCTGACCAAGAAAAAACCGGAAAATCCGGAATATGTAGAACGTTTTGAATTCTTCATGAACGGCTGGGAAATGGCAAATGCTTACTCCGAGCTGAACGACCCGATCGACCAGAGAGCACGTTTCGCAGCTCAGGAAGAACTGTTCGCACAGGGCGATGAAGAAGCAAACCACACCGACGAAGATTTCCTGAATGCACTGGAGATCGGTATGCCGCCTACAGGAGGTATCGGATTCGGTATCGACCGTATGTGTATGCTGCTGACCGATTCCGCTGCAATCCGTGACGTTCTGCTGTTCCCGACAATGAAGTCCTTAGATGGTGTAAATAAGAAAAATGATGTAAATAATA